>Ga0180121_10000478_pt1 | contig 16742 bp, 15 predicted proteins | sample AntDrymUQ5402106_2_FD_129676 | JGI IMG/M metagenome (GOLD analysis project Ga0180121, IMG submission 129676) | Polar desert sand microbial communities from Dry Valleys, Antarctica - metaG UQ540 (21.06) (version 2) (version 2) | ecosystem: Environmental > Terrestrial > Soil > Desert | place...
CAAGGCTGCCGAGACTGCCAGCGGACTGGTCGAGAAGGCTGAGCCGCTGCTCGGCAAGGCGAAGGAAGCGACCGGCGATCTCTCTGCGAAGGCCGAGCCCGTGCTCGACAAGGCTCGCGAGACCGCGGGCGAGCTGGTCGACAAGGCGCAGCCCATGGTGGACAGAGCGGTCGAGGCAGGCAGCGAGCTGCTCGACAAGGCCAAGGGTCTGTTGACCAGAGAGCCCAAGACCGGCGCCGGTGACGGCGCGGCCGGCGACTGACGAGGAAGGGGGGCGTCGTGGTCAACGCCTACATCCTGATCCAGACCGAGGTTGGCAAGGCCGGTCAGGTCACCGAGCAGATCCGTGGCATCGAGGGTGTGGTGGCGGTCGACCCCGTCACGGGTCCCTACGACGTGGTCGCCCGCGCCGAGGCCGCCGATCTCGATCAGCTCGCCAAGAGCACCGTGATCCCGCTGCAGGAGCTCGAAGGCATCACGCGAACCCTGACCTGTCCTGTGCTGCTGCTGTAGAGGAAGCCGGCGCCGTGCGACATGAGGCCTCCACAGATGTCGATCACGATCAGGCGTGACGAGGAGATCAGCGACGTCGAGGGCGGCTGGTTCCGGGCACGGTGGCACTACTCGTTCGACTCCTACTTCGATCCCGCGTACGTGCAGTTCGGCACCCTGCGCGTGTTCAACGACGATCGGCTGATCCCCGCCGCGATCTGGCCGATGCACCCCCACCGCGACATCGAAGGACTCACCTACGTGGTCGAAGGGTCGTTCCGACACGAGGACGACGTGGGCGGCGCGCCGGGGCCGCTCCCCGCGGGGTCGGTGCAACGCATGACCCTCGGGCGTGGCGCCCGGCATTCGGAACAGAACGCCAGCGAGACCGAGCCGATGCGGTTCATCCAGTTGTGGATCATGCCCGAACGCCATGGCCTCGAGCCCGAGGTCGAGCAGAAGGTCTTCACGGTCGATGATCGCACCAACACGCTGCTGAAGGTGATCTCGGGCGACGGGGGCGACGCGGTGCTCGTGCACCAGGACGCCCACGTCTTCGTCTCGAGGCTGAGCCCGGGCGTGGCGGCGAGCCATGAGCTCGGTGCGGGCCGTGGCGCCTACCTCTACGTGATCGAAGGCGACCTGACCGTGAACGGTGCACGCATGGAGACGGGCTCGGCGGCCCAGGTCCGCGACGAGCCCTCGATCACCATGGAAGCCGCGCAGCCGACCGAGCTGATCTTGGTCGACGTCGACCTCGCCGAGCGATAGGTCTCACTCGACGGCGCCCCTCCTCTCTCGACCGGTGCCCTCACTCGTCGACCTTCACGGGGAACGGCAGCGCGACCGGGTCGAGGAACGGCGAGCGCCCTTGCGCGTCGAACCGGTCCATGCGGAAGCGCTCGGCATGCTCTACCACGCCGGTGCTGCCCTCGAGCATGAGGTCGGTCGCGATGCGGGACACCGCTGGGCCCCACATCATGCCGTGGCCACACGCGCCCGCGATCCACGCCCCCTCGACCTCGGCGCCGTCGCGCGTCACGAGGGGTCCTGTGAGCGGCAGGTGGTCAGGCGTGTACTCGATCGTCGCCGCCCACGCCTTCTTGATGCCGAGCTCCTTCGTCGCCGGCGCGAGGCGATGCAGGCGGCGTTGCATCGTCTTCAGGTGGGCCCAGTCGATCGAACGGCCGGGCCCTGGTTCCTCGCCGGGGTTCGACATGCCCCACAGGAAGCCACCCTCCTCGGGCCGCCAGTAGAGGCCGGCGCTGATGTCGAAGGCCATCGCTGACGTGTCGGCCTGCAGCTCGTCGCTGGCCTCGGTCACGACCACCTGGTGACGGGCGTAGCCGACCCAGGCGCGGGCTCCGGCAGCCTTCGCGACCGCTTGCATCGCCGGCCCTCCGGTGAGCAACACCCTCGACGTGGCGATCGTGCCTGCGCTGGTCTCGACCCCCGTGACCACGCGACGCCCACCGCGCCCGGCCCGCGTGCGCAGCCCGGTGAACGACACGCGCTCTCGCAGCTCGACGCCCGAGCGTTGCATCGCGAGTGAGTACGCGCGGACGTTCCTCGGCGGGTCGATCCATCCATCGGTCGCCACGTATGAGCCGCCCCGGAACCCGCTGCCTCCAGCCATCGCCGGGATGCGCCGGCGCACGTCATCGGCGCCGAGCCAGCTCGCGTCGAGCCCGGTCGCACGTTGCATCTCGATGCGTTCGTGCGCCTCGCGCTCATCGGCCGAGGAGGCTGCCAGGATCACGTAGCCACGGCCAACGAACCCGGAGTCGGTGCCGTAGCGCTCGGCCTGCCCTTCGTAGAAGCTGATCGACCAGCGTCCGAGGCGCACGGTGTCGGGGGAGCCTCCCTGGGCGCGAACCATGCCCGCCGCGCGGCTCGACGCGCCCTGCCCGGCGTGGTCACGGTCGATAGCGATCACGCGCCCGGCGCCTGCCTCGCGCGCGAAGACGCTCGCCCAACCGCCGACCGTGCCGGCCCCGACCACCACCAGGTCGGCCGCATCGCCCGTCGCCATCACTGCCCCGCCTCCCGCTCCGGTCGGTCACCGCACGGGGCCGAAGTCTAGACCGTGGTCCCGTCCGCCTTCGGACGAGGACGCCGCGTACAGTCCTCGCGTGGATCACCCCGACCGGCGGACCCTGACCGAGGAAGTCGTCGTCGTGCTCATGCTGTCGCTGCTCGCCAGCGCGGTGTACGCGATCCTCAGCCTGCTGGAAGCCCCTCTCGCGGGCACGATCGTCGCGTCGGCGAACCAGAGCACACAGCTCGCTCGCCAGATCGTCGGTGTCGTCTTCGGTCTGGCGCCGGTCTTCCTCGTGATGCACCTGGTGCGCCGCTCCGGTGAAGGTCTCGCCGGTATCGGGGTGGCGACCGATCGCCCGGGCGCCGACCTTGCCTCGGGGTTCGGGCTGTTCGTGCTGGTCGGTCTCGCGGGCATCGGTCTCTACCTCGGAGCCGTCGAGCTCGGGGTCAACCGGTTCGTGGTGCCGTCGCCACCGCTCGGGCACTGGTGGACCGTGCCCGTGCTGGCGCTCTCGTCGCTCGAGGCAGCGCTCGTCGAAGAGGTGATCGTGCTCGGCTACCTCGTGACCCGGCTGCGACAGCTCTCGTGGTCGCCTGTCGCGACGATCGCCACAAGCTCGCTGCTGCGGGCTTCCTACCATCTGTACCAAGGCTGGGGCGGGTTCCTCGGGAACCTGACGATGGGAGTGCTCTTCTCGGTGTTGTTCCTGCGATGGCGGCGAACGTGGCCGTTCGTGGTCGCGCACTTCCTGCTCGACGTGGCGGCGGGCATCGGCTACATCGCGTTCCGTGAACGGCTGCCCGGGTTCTGAGGGCGTGATGTTCACGACCTTCGGCCCCTTCCGTTCGAGGGAGCGCAGTGGGTACGATTCGGGTCCGCGCCGAGCCGCGCGGTGATGACGGAGGTGCAGAGCGTGTCCTCAGTGCTCGACTACCTGCGCGGACGGGGCGTGCCGTTCGCGGTCTTCCCCGATCCCGAAGCCGACGTGGCCGAGCGCACCGCGGAGCGTCACGGGGTCGACATCGACGAGATGGTCCGCACCGAGGTGGTCGCGAACCGATTCGGCTTGGCGCTGATGGTGGTGCCCTGGGATCGGCGGCTCGACCTCACCCTCGTCCGCAGTGCGATGAACGATCCCGACGTGCGGCTCGCCACCTCCGAGGAGCTCGAGGCCAGGGCGCCGGAGCTCGAGGTGGACTCGTGGCCGCCGCTCGGGCTGTTCCTGCTGATGCCGACGTTCGTCGATCGCCAGGTCGCTGATCGTGAACAGGTCGTGTTTCCGGCGGGCAAGCCCGGCACACTCGTCTGCCTGCAGACCGACGAGCTGTTCGGCGAGGATCCGGTCGTGATCACGTCACTCACGAACGAGTCGATGAAGCGAGAGCCGTCGGGCACACGCCGCAGGAACCTCTGGGCGGTCCGTGGAACCGACCCGGAGCATCCCGCGCTCGGCTGAGGTCGAGCGCCGCGGTTCTACGTCAGGTCTCGCGGGATCGCCCGTTCCCATCGCCGTCGGAAGCGTTCCTCACCGTTCTCGTGAACGACCAGGTCGATCGTCGTGTGGTACGCGGTCGCGTCGCTCGAGATCGTGAGCTCGGCTCGCGAGATCACGGTCGCCTCGGGCCAGCGCATCTCGTACTCGGCCTCGCCGCGGGCGACGGCTGTGCCTGGGTCGAGCGTCGAGACCGAGACGACCCCGTCGTAGTGGCTGCGCGCAGCCGGCACAGCGTCGGTCGCCTCGTCTGAGAACGTGCTGCCCGCGTTGGCCGACGTGATGCGTGTGAGCGCCTCGTGGGTGACCGACCACCGCACGCCTTCGTACGGGTCGGAGCCGGCCGCTTCGTCGGGGTCGCCGACGCTGGGTGGTGCGAGCTGGGGGCGCTCGGCGACCGGCGACGGTCCGTCGAGCACTGGAAGCTCGAACGTCGCGCTCGATCGATCGAACGTAAGCGTGACCGGTGCCGGCGGTGACCACGCGTTCGGCCAATCGGTGCCGGCGAGGTCGAGCCGCACTCGATGGCCCGGCTCGAACGTCCACGAGGTCGCCTCGAGCGTGAGCTCGACGTCGACCGGCTCGCCCGGCGTCAGCGCCGACGGATGCTCGCGCGACTCGCGGTGGGTGAGGTTCAGCATGCCCCGCGCCACGAGCGACGAGGTGCCGTCGGGGAAGACGTCACACAGCTTGGCCGACAGGAACGCGACCGGCGCGCTCGACGTCACCCGCGCTCGCAACCGGGCGTGCCCGAGCACCTCGAGCTCGCGGTCCTGCGGTTCCCAGGTGTAGGTGAGCGAGTGCAGCTCGTCTGGACGCTGGTCGTCTGGCTGGCCCCAGGGCAGCACGCCGGCGCACGAGATCCATGCAGTGTGGCCCACGTCGCCACGCACCTCGAGCTCGTCCGGTCCCTCGCCGGACCGGTTCGTCTCGGCGGCGGCGAGCTTGCACTCGGAGGGGCTGAGGCGCTCGGCGGGCCAGGACGGCTCGTACCGCCATTCGCCTCGCACCTCGGCGCGGTCGGGCGCCGGCAGCGTCGAGCGCTGCGCGAACAGCACTATCGGTGGCTCTCGGTCGATGCCGTTGTCGATGCCCTTCAGCCACCGGTCCCACCAGCGGATGTGCTCGGGGATCAGATCGTGGTTCGGTCCCGGCAGCGACGTGTCGGTCGCCGCGTGCGCCCACGGGCCGATCACGAGCCGCTTCGGGCACCGGAGCTGCTCGAACGTGCGGAGGGAGTTGTTGCGGTAGCCGTCCGCCCACCCGGCGACGATCATCGTCGGACACTCGATCGAGGCGTAGTCGGTGAAGAGCGAGCCGGCTTTCCAGTAGTCGTCGAGGCGCTGGTGCTCGAGCCACGTGAGCACCCACGGCTCGGTGGTCTCGAGCCGCCTGGCCCATTCCTCGCGCCACCCCTCGCCGTAGATCGACGGCACGGGCGGCAGCGCGTTCATCGCGACCATGTACGTCGGATAGTCGATCTGGTCGAGCTGCTTCACGACGCCGCCGTAGAAATGCACGTCGTCGCCGTAGCGATCGTCGGTGGCATAGATCGGGATGATCGCCTTCAGCGCGGGCGGGCGTTCCATCGCGATCTGGATGCTGTTGAACCCCGAGTAGGAGTACCCGTACATGCCGACCGTGCCGAGCGACCACGGCTGCGTCGCGAGCCAGTCGATCACGGCCGTCATGTCGGTCCGCTCCACGGCCGGGTACTCGTCGGTCGCGATGCCCTCGCTCGATCCGGTGCCGCGCACGTCGAGCCGACAGAGCACGTAGCCGGCCTCGGCGAGCCGGCGGTACTCGCTGCGGGAATGTCCCGTGACGTCGTCCTTGCGATAGGGAAGCGCCTCGAGCACGGCCGGCCACGGCCCTGCTTGCCCGTCGGTCTCATCGGGAAGGTAGAGCGTTGCTGCCAGACGCGCGCCGTCGGCCATCTCGATGGACACGTGCTCGCGGGTCGTCATGACGGCGAGCGTACCGATGGGGACGACGGCGGGGTGCGGCCTCCGGCGGTGCGATGCGACCGCCGGTCAGGTCCAACCTTTGAACCAGACGCGCGCCTTCCACATGACGTCGGAGATGCGCCCGGCCGTGAGGATCGGCCACATCCAGAGGAAGAGCCCGACCGCCGCTGCGAAGTACCCCCAGACGAACGGCAGATAGGGCTTGCGCCGGGAGATCGCGGGCTCGCCGGTCTCGGGGTCGATCGCGACCTCGCCGGTCTCGGCATCGCGGATCACGAGGTACGCCGCCGAGAGGTCGCGAAGCGTGTAGACCGCCGCGAGCGCCATGAACGGCGTGAGCGGCAGCACGTAGAAGAAGAACTGCGGCCGCGCGACCAGGAACCAGGGCAGGTAGAGGCCGGCGAACGCGATCACGATGAGCCCGGGCGTCCAGTCGCGTGTGCGCCACCACGCCCACGCGCAGTAGGGGATCGTCCACATGGTTCCCCAGAACAACACTGGGTTTCCGAGCGCGAGGATCTGGCGGATGTCGGGTCCGAGATCCTGCACGAAGTAGCTCACGGGCCGGATCATCGGGATCCACGTCCATGCCTCCGAGTAGGAGCTGTGCGTCGGTGTGTATGTGTCGGTCGACGGATCGAGCTTGGTGGAGCGCAGGTCGCGGTGGTAGTCGATCATGTCGCGATGCTGGGTGAACCAGGTGGCCAGGTCTGCGTCGAAGTGCACGAACCACGGGATCCACGTCACGGCGTAGGCCAGGACCGGCACGATCGCCAATGCGACGACGACGCCGATCGTCTCGAGGCCGAGCGTGCGACGGATGGCGGAGCCGATGCCGAGCCCGGCCCGCCTGCGTCGTGTGATCTCCCAGACGTAGGTGAGCACGATCGCAGCCGGGATCGCCATGGCCCCAGACCACTTGACCGCAGTCGCCGCACCGAGGGCGGCGCCGGCAGCCAACCGCCAGGGCCGCAGGAACGGCGACGGCACCCGCAGTGAGCTCACCACGCTCGGCATCTGTACATCCCCCGCCTCGGATGCCCGCTCCGCCTCGAGCGGTGCGGCCTCGGATGCCTGCTCCGCGAGGGCGCTCGCGGTGCGTCGGTCGATCCAGCGCCGGTCGCACAACAGGAGCAGGAACCCGAGCGTCACCCAGAAGACCAGGTGGATGTCGAGCAGCGCCATGCGCGACTGCACGACGTTCAGCCCGTCGACCGTGATCAGCAGGCCAGCGGCGAACGTCCACACGGGCTTCGCGAACAGCAGTTGGGCCATGAGCGCGGTGAACACCGCCACGCCGATGCCGGCGAGTGCGGACGTGAACCTCCACCCGAACGAGCTCATGCTGAACAGCTCGATGCCGACCCCGACCGTCAGCTTGCCGAGCGGCGGATGCACCCACGAGCCCATGTCCCACTCGTTCTCGAGCCAATAGGTCTCGTCGCCCGGCTCGACGCGGCAGACGTCGTCGGAGGCCCGCGTGACCTGCACGCAACCGGCTTTCGCGTAGTACACCTCGTCGAAGACGAGCTCCTGCGGATCGTCGATCGCCGCGAACCGGATCACGCCGGCGATCGCGGCCACCGCGATCACGGCGGCCGCCGGCCGGTTCAGGCGGCGGAGCAGGGCGAGCATACGGCCAAGCGTACCGGCGAGGGTCGCGTCCCTTTCGGGTCGTGTCCCTCGGCCAGCGCGACTACCCTGCCCCGGGCCGATCCTTCAGGCGCACGACGAACTGACATCCCTGGAAGACGTCGGTGATCGATGCCGTCTTGTTATCCACCAGCCCGGCCTCGAGTCCGTGCGCCTGCACGATGCCGAACGAGAGGTCGGTCTCGACCTTCGACACTTGCTTCGGCCACGCGACCCAGAGCCGTCCAGCTGGATCCAAGGTCGAGGCGAGCCGAACGAACTGGCGCTCGAGCACGCGCCGCTCGGTGGTGAACAGCACCGCCACGTCGGTGCCCTTCGTGGCTCGAGCGAGGAAGTCGACCTCCGGCGGCAGCTGAGCCAACGCCTGCAACAGATCGTCGAACCCGTCGGGCGCACTGACCAGCACGACCCGCGACCCCTGCCGGATGCCGAGCTTCTTCCACAAGGGGGTTGCGGAGTAGTCCTTGTGTCCCTCGGCCATCGTCGCCCCATCGTGTGAACTTCCGCCCGTGGGCACCGGGCCCACATCGTGTCACCCTGGAGACATGGGCGGAACCCTGTGGCTCGTGGCGACCCCGATCGGCAATCTCGGCGATCTCTCGACGCGTGCGCGCGAGGTGTTCGGTCAGGTCGACCTGGTCGCCTGCGAGGACACTCGTCGCACGGGCCGCCTGCTCGCGGGCCTGAAGATCAAGGTGCCGCTCCTTTCCTACTTCGAGGGCAACGAGCGCGAACGTGTCGACGAGCTGATGCGACGGCTGGCGAACGGTGACGACGTCGCGCTCGTGAGCGACGGGGGAACGCCGGTCGTCTCCGACCCCGGCTACCGGCTGGTGCGGGCCTGCATCGACGCCGGTGTCGACGTGCAGGTGGTGCCCGGCCCTTCCGCGGCGATCGCCGCGCTCGTCGTTTCCGGACTGCCGACCGCCCGGTTCGTGTTCGAGGGCTTCCTGCCGAGGAAACCGGGTGAGCGCGCCCGCCGTCTGGAGGCGCTCCGCCACGAGCCGCGCACGATCGTCGTGTTCGAGTCCCCCCTGCGGGTACAGACCCTGTTGCGCGACGTGCTCGTGATCATCGGCGATCGCGAGGCCGCGGTGGTGCGCGAGCTGACGAAGCTGCACGAACAGGTCGTCCGCGGACGGGTGAGCCAAGTGCTGGCGCGCCTCGGCGAGTCTGAGCTCAAGGGCGAGGTGGTCGTCGTTGTTGGGGGCGAGCGCGTACGGGCCGCGCCCGACATACCAACGTGTGCCGACGAGGCGCGCGAGCTGATCTCGGGCGGCATGCGCAAGCGCGACGCCGCCCACGCGGTGTCGGATCGATACGGCGTGAGTGTCAACGAGCTCTACCGAGCGCTGCTCGACGGCTGAGCGCACCGGTTAGGCTCGCCGCCGATGGACGACGCGTTCGTACGGGAGATGTCCGAGGGGTACGCGTTCGACGAAACCTCGCTGTCGCTCGGGGCGCCGATGCTCGCCGGCGAGGTCGCCGCCGGTGCGCCGGTGCGGCTTCCACTGTCGATGGTGAACAGGCACGGGCTCGTCGCCGGCGCGACCGGCACAGGCAAGACCAAGACGTTGCAGATACTGGCCGGCCAGCTTTCCGATGAAGGGGTGCCGGTCTTCGTCAGCGACGTCAAGGGCGACCTCACTGGCATCTCGCAGCCCGGCGATGCGGCCGCGCCGCCGATCGTCGAGCGCGCACGGCAGCTCGGCATCGCGTACGAGCCGAAGGGGCACCCCGTCGAGCTGCTGTCGCTGTCGGGCGCGCTCGGGGCCCAGGTGCGCGCGACGGTCTCGTCGTTCGGTCCGATCTTGCTCGGCAAGGTGCTCGACCTGAACAAGACGCAGGTCTCGGTGCTCACGCTCGTGTTCGCCTACTGCGACGACCAGCGGCTGCCGCTGCTCGACCTCGCCGACCTCCGCACCACGCTGAAGTTCCTCTCCTCATCTGATGGGAAGTCCACGCTCGAGGAGTACGGCGGCTTCTCGAAGGCAACGATCGGCGTGTTGCTGCGCTCGATCGTCGAGCTGGAAGCCGCAGGCGCCGAGGCCTTCTTCGGCGAGCCGGAGTTCGACGTGCACGACCTCATGCGAACGACTTCCGAGGGCCGCGGGGTCGTGTCGCTACTCGAGCTCGCCGACGTGATGGACCGCCCCCGCCTGTTCTCGACGTTCATGCTCTGGATGCTCGCCCAGCTCTACGCGCAGCTCCCCGAGGAAGGCGATCTTCCGAAGCCGAAGCTCGCCTTCTTCTTCGACGAGGCGCACCTGCTGTTCGATGAAGCGAGCGACGCCCTGATGGATCAGATCGAACTCACGGCCCGGCTTATCCGCTCCAAGGGGGTGGGCGTCTACTTCGTGACCCAGGGTCCGGCCGACGTGCCGTCGTCGGTGCTCTCGCAGCTCGGGAACCGGGTGCAGCATGCGCTACGCGTGTACACGCCTGAGGACGAGACCAACCTGCGCAAGACCGTGCGGACGTTCCCGAAGAGCGAGCACTACGACGTCGGGGAGACGCTGACCTCGTTGGGCATCGGTGAGGCGCTCATCACCGTGCTGTCGCCGAAGGGCGTGCCGACGCCGCTCGCCGCCACTCGACTCGTGCCGCCCGACTCGCTCATGGACGCGGTCGACGACGCGACGCGCGCGCAGCTCATCGCCGACGGGTCGTTGCGAGCCAAGTACGCGCAAGTCGTCGATCGCGAGAGTGCGCACGAGATGATCACGGCACGGTTGAACGGTGCAGCTGCTGTCGTCGCAGACAAGTCGATGGCCGATCGTGTTCCTCCGACCGGCGCTCCGCCGTTGCCGCCACCCCCGGGCGCGCCGCCCGCGACGAAGACCTCCACAAGATCGAAGTCGAGGACGAAGCCGACGGAACCCACGAAGCCCAACGCCGAGACCACGCGCAGGGCCGACGCGGAGGACGGGCTCGCCGACAACGTCAAGGACATCGGCGTCGGGTTCGCCAAGGACATGCTGACCACCGCCGACGGCCGTCGCATGCTGCGCACCGTGTTCGGCGCTCTGTTCGGGAAGAGATGAGGGGCCGCTGGCTGATCCGCTATGGGGGCGCCCGGTCAAGGTGATCGTCGAGCACCGATCCGTCGGGCCCGCGGAACACCGGCGCGCCGGCCCGCTCGCGCGCTACGTCGCGGAGTCCCTTTGGAAGAACGGCACACCCGACCCAACGAGACGAGTCAAGTCTCGCAACTAGTCTGACTCAGACTAGTGACCGACTCCCGTATCATGACCAGCCATGGGCAGGGACGTCTTCTTCATCACGACCGCGATCTTCTACGCGAACGATGTTCCCCATATCGGCCACGGCTACGAGGCCGTCGCCACGGACTTCATCGCGAGGTTTCACCGCCTACGAGGGGAAGCCGTCATCCACCTCACCGGCACCGACGAGCATGGGCTGAAGGTGAAGCGCACTGCCGAGGCCAGTGGCATGGAGCCGCAGCAGTGGGTCGACGAGCTCGAGCCGAAGTGGCGCGAGGTGTTCGATCTGCTGGACATCGGCTACGACGACTACATCCGAACGACCGAGCCGCGACATCATGCGGCCGTTTCCAAACTGCTGCAGGCGGTGAACGACAACGGTCGCGAGGACATCTACCTGAGCACCTACGAAGGGCTCTACTGCGTTCAGTGCGAGGCCTACTACGCGGAGGGCGACCTGCTCGAAGGGGGGCTCTGTCCGATCCACGAACGTCCGGTCGAGCGGGTCTCCGAGGACAACTACTTCTTCCGGCTGTCGGCGTACAGGGACCGCCTCATCGACCACTATGCGGAGCGCCCGTCGGCGATCGAGCCCGGGTCATTCCGCAACCAGATCTTGAAGCTGCTCGAGGGGGGGCTCCAGGACTTCTCGATCAGTCGAACCACCCTGGACTGGGGTGTACCGATTCCCTGGGACCGTCGGCACGTCACCTACGTGTGGTTCGACGCCCTCACGAACTACATCACGGCTGCGGGCTATGAGTCGGACCCCGATCGGTTCGCGCAGATCTGGCCGGCGAACATCCACGTTATCGGAAAGGACATCACGCGCTTCCACGCCGTCTATTGGCCGGCGATGCTGATGGCCGCCGGTGTCGAGCCACCGACGCAGGTCTTCGTTCATGGACATCTGCAGGTTGGTGGCAAGAAGATGTCGAAGTCGAACCTGACCGGCATCCACCCCGGCGAGCTGGTCGACCGATTCGGGGTCGACTCGTACCGGTACTACTTCATGCGGGAGATCTCGTTCGGACACGACGGGAACTTCTCATGGGAGTCGATGACCGAGCGGCACAACGCCGACCTGGCGAACGGGCTCGGCAACCTCGCGAGCCGCGTGCTGGCCATGCTCGCGAGCTACTTCGAGGGCGTCGTGCCCGAGCCCGTGACCCCGGGTGCCGAGAGCGACCTTCCGGCGGTGATCGACGATGCCCTGCGCCGTTACGACGAGCTCATGCTCAAGGTGCAGCTCCAGCCCGCCCTCGTCGCGGTGTGGGACATCGTCGCTCGCGCCAACCACTACCTCGTCGAGAAGGAACCTTGGAAGCTCGCCAAGGACCCTGCCAAGCCTGACGAGCTCGCGAGCGTCTTGTACGCCGCCGCCGAGACGCTGCGGGTGCTGGCGATCGCGATCGCGCCGATCATGCCCGCCGCCGCCGTCAAGCTCTGGGACCAGCTCGGCATCGAGCAGCCGCTCGAGGAACAGCGACTTCCGGCGTCGGGCGCATGGGGAGGGCTCGCCGTGGGCACGACCACGACCAAGGGCGAGTCCCTCTTCCCCAGGCTCGAAGCGAACTGAGCCACCCCGAGCGCTGCCGTGGCCGAACCGAGGTTTTCCACACGCCTTCACTCGGGAGTGAGGCTTGCGGGAAACGTGTTTCACGTGAAGCTCCCTCCATCGACCGTATGTGGAGACCGGTGTAGTCTCGGCGCTCGTGAGCAACCGGAACCTTCAACTCCCGGCTGACACCGGAGCGGTCGACACCCACTGCCACCTGTTCCTGCTCGACACCGAACCTGCAGATGTGGTCGAGACCTCGAAAGCCGCTGGCGTCGACCGCCTGATCTGCGTCGGGGTCGACGTCGAAACCAGCCGGCGCTCAGCGGAGCTCGCCGATTCACTCGAGGGTGTGTTCGCGACCGCAGGCATGCATCCGCACGACGCGTCGGCCCTCGACGGGGAAGCAGCCGCTCGCATCGAGGAGATGCTCTCGGACCCCCGCGTGATCGGCGTGGGGGAGTGCGGGCTGGACTACTTCCGCATGCGCTCGCCGGTCGACGATCAGATCAAGGCATTCCGCGCCCACATCGCGTGGTCCAACGAGTCGGGCAAGCCCATGGTCGTCCATGTGCGAGACGCCTGGCCCGACGTGCTTCGAGTGCTCGATGAGGGTTCGGCTGAGCACGTCGTGATCCACTGCTTCTCGGGCGACACCGCGATCGCGCGCGAGTGTTCCGCCCGCGGCTACTTCACGAGCTTCGCCGGCAACGTGACCTATCCGAAGAACGAGCACCTGCGTCAGGCCGCCGCGGCCGTGCCGCTCGACCGCCTGCTGGTCGAGACGGACTCACCGTTCCTCTCGCCCCAGAAGGTGCGCGGCTCCGACAACCATCCGGCCAACGTGATGCTTACCTTGGCCGAGCTCGCACGCCTGCGGGGCGACGATGTGGAAAAGCTCGTCGCTGTGACCGCGGAAAACTCGCGCGCCGCCTTCCCCGGACTTCGCTGAGATCGCCCGCCAGCCATGTAGCGGTCCTCGAAGGATTCGAACGTATGTTCGTTCCTCAAGGTTGCAGTGAGAGTTGAGGGTTTGTTAGTGTGCGCTCCCTGCTTGAAGGCTTCGACCGGCACCAGCCGCTTCCCTGCGAGGCCTTCCTCTAGCACCGTGGAGGAAGGTTGCCGATCCGCGCCACCAGGGTCCGCCGTTTGCGGATCCACCGAGCGACCATGGGCATCACCATCGTGGTGGGCTTCGTGCTCGTCGCCGGCGTCGTGAACCTCTCCCTGCGCAAGCACGTGACGCTGGTCGTCGACGGCCGTCATCAGACGGTGGCGACGACGTCGGACTCCGTGCAGGACCTGCTCGTCGACGAGGGCATCACCCTCACGTCGGCGGTCCTGGTGCAGCCGTCGCCGACGAGCATGATCGCCGATGGCATGACCGTGGTGGTGAACCCGGCGCGGGTGGCGCCGGGCGCCGAGGGGTTCCTCGAGGCGACCTCGACCGGGTCGACGGGCGCCGCCACGATCTTCGAAAGCCCCACCGATGTGGGGGTCTGGGTGATGGCCGGGACGGGCCTGGCTTCCGTCGACATGACGGACCAGCTCGTCGAGAGCGACTTCTCCGCTTCGAGCGCCGGAACGTCCCCGGTCGTGTCCGTGCAGGCCGTCGTGCTGGGGAAGGTGCGCGATGTCTTGACCAACGCGGACACGATCGGGGATCTCCTCTCGGCCATGGGGATCCAACCCGACGCTGACGACCGCGTTCGGCCATCAGCCCAGACCCCCCTTCACGACGACGCGACCGTGCGCTTCGACGAAGTGCGAGTGGTGACGAAGCTCGAAGCGATCAGGATCGCGTTCGACGTGCAGACCGAATACACGCCGCGCATGACCCCCGGCATGCCAGTGAAGGTGCTGCAGGAAGGCCGGCACGGACGCGGCATCGGCACCTTCCTCGTGACGGCGGTCAACGGCGAGATCGAGTCGCGACAGCTCATCGGCCGGTGGATCGAGCGCGAGCCCGTCACCGAAGAGCGGCTGTCGCCGCCCCAGTCGATGTACGGCGGCACGACCGACGTGCCGGGCGCCGTCGCCGACAGCCAGACGGGCCTCGCGACGTGGTACGACCCCCCGTGGGCCGGCCTGACCGCGGCGCACCCGACCCTTCCATTCGGCACCCTCGTCACGGTGACCGACGACGAGACCGGCCGTTGGGTTACCGTCACGATCAATGACCGGGGACCCTTCGGCACGGGAAGGATCATCGACCTCTCTCCCGAGGCGTTCGCGATCCTCCAGCCGCTCGGCGCGGGCGTCCTCGACGTCCACATCGCCTGGTGAGCCCGGCGGTGGCGCCGCGTCGCCGGCGTCAGGTTTGGGCGCGAGCGCGATCCACGACCTTGCCGCTCGACACGGCATCAGACCGAGGAAGTCGCTCGGCCAGCATTTCCTGATCGACCCGAACCTGGCTCGGGCGATCGTGGCCGACGCGGGCATCGCGCACGGCGACCGCGTGATCGAGATCGGTGCCGGTCTCGGATCGCTCACCATCGCGCTCGCGGCAGCGGGCGCGGAGGTGCTCGCCGTCGAGGTCGACCATGGGCTCGTCGCCGCTTTGACTGAGGTCACCACGGGCATGTCCGAGGTGCGAGTGCTGCGGGCCGACGCGATGAAGCTCGATTGGCCGTCGCTGCTCGGGCTAGGCGCCGGCCGCCCGTGGACCCTCTGTGCGAACCTTCCGTACAACATCGCCGTGCCGCTGGTGCTTGACTCGCTCACGACGGCGCCGGCGATCGATCGTTGGGTGGTCATGGTGCAGCGCGAGGTGGGGGAGCGCCTCGTGGCCGTGCCCGGCGACGAGCAGTTCGGCGCCGTGAGCCTACGGGTCGCGTACCGCGCGTCGGCCGCGGCCGTGCGGCGCGTGCCTGCCACCGTGTTCTGGCCGCGGCCCAAGGTCGACTCGGTCATCGTGCGTCTCGATCGGCTCGCCGAGCCCCCGGTGCCGGTCGACGAACGATCGCTCGGGCGCGTGGTCGACGAGGCATTCTCCGAACGCAGGAAGACGATCCGCAACGCGCTGCGCCGGCTCGGGCTCGCCGCCGATGAAGCCGATGAGGTGCTCGCGAGCGCCGGCGTGGCATCGAACGCCCGGCCCGAGGAGCTCGGTCTCGAGGGATTCGCCGCGATCGCCGAGCGGCTTCCCGCATGAACGATGCGCCGATCGGCTCGGCGACGCCCAAGGTCGTCACGCGCCGGGCCCACGCGAAGATCAACGTCTTCCTGCGCGTGCTCGGGCGACGCGACGATGGCTTCCATGACATCGAGAGCGTCGTACTGCCGATCTCTCTGCACGACGTAGTGACGGCAACCGACACGGGGCCCGGCGGCGGGGTCTCGTTACAGGTCGAGGGCGATCCTGATCTCACGCGCCATGTGTCCACCGAGCTCCACGACAACCTCGCCGGCCGGGCGGCGATCGCGCTCGCCGAGCGTGCTGAGCTCGGCCTCGATGCGCGCGGCGCTTCCCTGCGCATCGACAAGCGCATCCCGGTCGCGGCCGGCCTCGGCGGTGGAAGCGCGGATGCCGCCGCGACCCTCTTCGCCCTCAACGAGCTTTGGGCGTGCGCCCTCGACGGACCCGCGCTCGCTGATCTCGGCGCGCAGATCGGGTCCGACGTGCCCGCCCTGCTCGCCGGCGAGCCCGTGCTCACGACGGGTCGCGGTGAGCGCGTGACCCCCGCGCACACCGCGAGCACCTGGTGGGTGCTGAAGCCGTTCGCGTTCGGGGTGGCGGCCGCCGACGCCTACCGGTGGTGGAGCGAGGCGCCGGCGACCGGGCCGGATCCCGGCGTGTTGATCGCCGCCCTCGAGACCGGCGACGTGGAGCTGCTCGGCGACGCGATCTTCAACGACTTGCAGCCGGGCATCGTCGCCTATCACCCCGACGTGAGCGGGGCGATCGATGCGTTCGTCGAAGCCGGTGCGCTCGGTGCGATGGTGAGCGGAAGCGGTCCGACCGTCGCCGCGCTCGCTCGGCACATCGCGCACGCCGATCGGCTCGCAGCCGCCGTGGCCGGCTCGCTCGTGGTCAGTGGCCCGCCCGCCCGAGCACATCCCACGCCGACGTGATCGACGGCGTGCCGCGAGCCGGCGACATCGACACCGAGCGGCTCCATCTTCGACCGATGCGTGCTGACGACGCCGACGCGCTGTTGCCGCTGTTGGACGACGAGCGGCTCCATGCGTTCACCGGCGGTGAGCCTGTCACGATGGACGAGCTCCGGTTGCAACTCGAGGCATGGGCGGGGGAGCGATCGCCCGACAGCAGGGAAGCGTGGCTCAACTGGACCGTGCGCACGGTCGACGATGG
>Ga0180121_10000479_pt1 | contig 16728 bp, 13 predicted proteins | sample AntDrymUQ5402106_2_FD_129676 | JGI IMG/M metagenome (GOLD analysis project Ga0180121, IMG submission 129676) | Polar desert sand microbial communities from Dry Valleys, Antarctica - metaG UQ540 (21.06) (version 2) (version 2) | ecosystem: Environmental > Terrestrial > Soil > Desert | place...
ATGTCCCTTCTCCTGCCTCCGAGGAGTATCGATGCCGAACCGAACAGTCCTGGCGGTCGCAGCCTCTGCCCTTGCCCTCGCCGTCAGCGTGGCGGCGCAGCAGGGATCGACGCAGGGACCGCGCAAAGAGGTGTACCGCAAGCTCACCCCGACTTCTAAAACAGTCGAGGGGCGGCCGCTTTACAGTCCCGAGTTGTCCTTTGGAAATCTGGTGTTCGTGTCCGGCAAGGGGCCGGGCACGAACTTCAAAGGGGACATCACGGCCCAGACGAAGAACGTGATCGATCAGATCGAGGAGTCGTTGAAGCTCGCCGGCTCCTCGATGGACAAGGTGCTGAAGGTCAACGTCTACCTTACCGACATGAACAACTTCGCCGGCATGAACCAGGCATACATCGGCCGGTTCGGCGGCGATCCCCCCGTGCGGACGACAGTCGCCGTGACTGCCATCCCTGACGGAACACTCGTCGAGATCGACTGTATTGCACACCGGTAGCGGAACGCGCGGGACGGTCCCGCACGTACGCCGAAGGTTCTTGCCAGGAGAAGTGTCCGATGCTCTGCCGCGGTGTCCTGTCTCTCGCATTGCTGTCGGGATTGCTGGCCGTGCCGGCGCGTGGCACTGACGCTGCCGCGCAGGCGCCGCCTGCCGAGCGGCCCCGGCTGGTCGTAAGGCCGGTCGACGACTTCCAGGTCACCGGTACGGGCGACGGCGCTGGCTGGGGCAAGGCGGAGTGGACCGCGCTCAATCGCCGGCAGGCCGGCGGGCATCCCTACGACTCGCGGTTCAAGATGCTCTATTCGCCGACGGGCCTCTACTTTTTGATGGAGGGGACCGACCGCCGCCTCACGGCAACGATGACCGAGGATTTCCTGGACCTGTGGAAGGAGGACGTCTTCGAGGTCTTCCTCTGGACCGACGAACGGTATCCGATCTACTTCGAATACGAGATCTCGCCGCTCAATCACGAGCTTCCGATTCTCATTCCGAACTTCGGCGGAAAATTCCTGGGCTGGCGCCCGTGGCGCTACGAGGGGGATCGTGCCACGCGGAAGGCGACGAGCACCATGGGCGGACCGAAGGTGTCCAAGGGCTCAATCGAGGGCTGGCGCGCGGAGTTCTTCATTCCCTATGCGCTCTTGAACCCGCTGCAGAACGTGCCGCCGAAGGCGGGGACGCGCTGGCGCGCCAATTTCTATCGCGTCGATTACGACGACGGGAAGACGACCCAGTGGGACTGGACGCGGGTTGGCGACAGCTTCCACGAGTACCAGAAGTTCGGCGATTTGCTCTTCGCCGACCGCTGACGGCATTGATTCAATCATTGGCTGCGGCACATAGGCCGGCGCTTTAGTACGTAGGCCGGCGCTGCAGACGCCGGCTGGGGAGACGGTACGTAGTCCGGCGCTTCAGCGCCGGCTGGAAAGACGGCCCCGTGGGCGTTCCACCAAACTCGGTTCAGGAGCTCCGCATGAGCGATTTCACCATCTCCCGCCGCGAGTTGATGCGCAGAGGCGGCGCCCTTGGAAGCGCGCTGGCCTTTCCCGCCGTCCTGCGAGGCGGCGCACAGGGGGCGTCCACGCCGCCGGCGGCCGCTGCCGGCTCGGCTGCCCTTCGCGGGGGCGCCGATATCTACCAGTCGATTGGCGTGCGGCCGCTGATCAACGCGCGCGGCACGTTCACCATCATCAGCGGGTCGACGATGCTGCCGGAGGTCCGCGCCGCCATGGACGCCGCGGCACAGAAGTACGTGCACCTCGACGAGTTGACCGACGCGGTCGGCGCCAGGCTGGCGGCGCTCACCGGCGCCGAGTGGGGCCTCGTCTCGAACGGCTGTTCGGCCGGACTGACACTGGCGACGGCGGCGTGCGTCGCCGGAGGGAACCCCGATCTGCACGTCCGGCTTCCGGACCTGAGCGGGTTCCCGAAGGACGAAGCGATCATCCCCGCGCACTCGCGCAACGTCTACGACGCGGCACTCCGTTCGCTGGGTGTCCGGATCGTCGAGGTGACGACGATGGCGGAGTTCGAGGCGGCGCTCGGACCGCGCGTGGCGATGATCTACATCCTGGCCGGCCCGAACGCCGACAACAGCCCGCTCAGCGTGAAGGCAATTGCGCCGCCCGCGCAGGCGAAGGGCGTGCCGATCGTCGTCGACGCGGCCGCCGAGATTCTCACCATCCCGAACGTGCACCTGCAGAACGGCGCGACGCTCGTCGCGTACAGCGGCGGCAAATGCCTGCGAGGGCCCCAGACCGCGGGGCTGCTGCTCGGGCGCAAGGACCTCGTTCGCGCCGCCTGGGTGCACAGCGCGCCTCATCACGGCGTGACGCGTTCTCTCAAGGTGGGGAAGGAAGATGCCATCGGTATGCTGATGGCGGTCGAGATGTGGGTCAAGCGCGACCACGAGGGGGAGTGGAAACGCTGGACCGGCTGGCTCGATCACATCGGGCAGCGAGTGTCAGCCATCCCCGGGGTCACGACGACGGTCGCTCAGCCGGCGGGCCTTTCGAACCGCACGCCGTCGCTGCGGATCGTCTGGGACCGCGAGGCGCTCGGCATCGGGGGGGACGTTGTCGCGCGTCTGCTGTTCGAAGGCAGTCCGCGGATTACGCTGGATCAGGCGCGCGGCGCGGTTCAGACCGGGCAAACTGGCGTGGCCGTGACTCCGTATATGCTTGCGCCCGGCGACGAGCGCATCGTCGCGGATAGGCTGGTCGCGATCCTGTCCAGGCCCCCGGCACAGCCCCCGGCCTCCGCCCCGGCCGCGCCCGCTCTGGACCTGACGGGTCAGTGGAACGTGCGCATCCAATACGCCGCCGCGACGTCGACGCACACGCTGCACCTGACGCAGAAGGGGAATGAGATCGGCGGGTTCCACCGGGGAGAATTCGTGACGCGCGAAGTCACTGGCGCGATCGACGGCGAGACGGTCCGGATCCGCAGCGCCTTCGGTGAGCAGCACGGAGACGCCATCAATCTCACCTTTGCCGGCAAGGTGACTGGAAATCAGATGGGAGGGGCACTCGACATGGGCGAATACCTGGGTGCGACGTGGACCGCCACGCGCCGCGAAAGCCGGAGGACGTGATGCCTGTCACGCCGAAGCCTCGGGCGCGAAGTGGCACCGCGAAGGCCGGGACCATGCGATGGAGGGCGCTCGGCGCCGGGCTCTGCGCATTGGGCCTGCTACCGGCAGCCTGGACCGCTATGCCCGACGTGTTCCCAGCCCTCTCGGCACGCCAGGGCACGCCGGCGCCCGCCGCCGGCCCTAAGTACGACCTGTTGCTTCGCGGCGGACACGTCGTCGACGCCCGCAACAAGATCAGCGCCGTACGGGATGTGGCAGTCGCGGCCGGAAAGGTCGCGGCGGTCGCGGCAAAGCTCGATCCGGCCGACGCGGTGAAGACCGTCGACGTCTCGGGACTCTACGTCATGCCCGGGCTGATCGACATCCATGCGCACACCTACACGGGCACCGGTGAGCCCCGGTCCTACGCGGGGGACAACAGCGTGTACCCCGATGGGTTCGCGTTCCGCGTCGGGGTCACGACGGTAGTTGACGCGGGAGGCTCTGGCTGGCGGAACTTCGAGGCCTTCCAGCAGCGTGTCCTCGATCGTTCGAAGACCCGCGTCCTTGCCTTCCTCAACATCGTCGGCAACGGCATGCGCGGCGGCGCGTACGAGCAGGACCTTGCCGACATGGAAGCGAAGCCGACCGCCGACATGGCCCGGCGGCATCCGGGCCTGATTGTCGGAATCAAGACGGCTCACTATGGCGGACCCGAGTGGGCGCCGGTCGAGCGCGCGGTCGAAGCGGGGACGCTCGCGGACCTCCCCGTCATGGTCGATTTTGGATCGAACAAGGCCGAACGTCCCCTCGCGGAGCTCGTCACGAAGAAACTGCGCCCCGGGGACATCTATACGCACGTGTACTCGGGCCTGCGCGGGGAGCAGGACCCATCCGGCCGCGTGAATCCGGCGCTGCTCGAGGGAAGGAAGCGCGGCGTGATATTCGACGTCGGACATGGCGGCGGAAGTTTCCTGTGGCGCATCGCCGTGCCGGCTGTGAAGGCAGGCTTCCTTCCGGATTCGATCTCGACGGACCTCCACATCGGCAGCATGAACGCCGGCATGAAGAGCATGCTGAACGTCATGGACAAGTTTCTCGCGATGGGCGTCCCCCTGGACGAGGTGATCGCACGGTCGACGTGGAATCCGGCGCGGGAAATCAAGCAGGACGGACTCGGCCACCTGTCGGTCGGCGCGTTGGCGGACGTGACCGTGCTGCGGGTCGAGCGTGGCCGCTTCGGCCTCGTCGACATGAACGGCGCGCGCCTGGACTCGGACAGGCGGCTCATGTGCGAGCTGACGGTGCGAGATGGAAAAGTTGTGTACGACCTGAACGGGATATCCCGGCCGGACTGGCGGACGCTGCCGCCCGACTACGGACAGGTTGGCGATGCACGCTGGGACGGGCTCAATCCCGCAAGGAGATAACGATGGCGAATTCGAATCGTCGGACGTTCTTGAAGAAGGCTCCCGCCGCCGCCGCGGCCGCAGTCGTGGCCGCACCGGCGAATGCCCTTGCACAGGGGACGGCCGACAAACCCGTGAAGAAGGTGCACTACGCGAGCGGAAAGCCGCCTGAGAAGACGCCCCTCTTCAATGGTGTCGTGTCCTACGGGAACCTCGTATTCGTCTCGGGCATCGGTGCGCATTTCGAAGGGGACATCAAGGCGCACACGAAGCACGTGCTCGACGAGATGCAGAAGAACCTGGAGCGCGCCGGGTCCTCGATGGAAAAGGTGCTGAAGGTGAACGTATACCTGAACGACCTGAAGGATTACGCGGGCATGAACGAAGTCTTCCGCGGCCGCTTCGGGCCGGAACCCGGTGTGCGGACGACGATTGCCGCGGCCGGAGGCATTCCCGGCGATTCGCTCGTTGAAATCGACTGCATCGCATACATCTGAGCGCCTGACAGAACCCGTTCAGAGCGCCGACCGTCTCCGCCGGGCGGCCGATGCGCCGTGCCGCGGTGCGTGTTGCAACCCGCCTGGAAAGGTGCTATTTCCTGTCCATGAAAACCACGGTCCAGCAGATGCTCTCAGCGAAGGCCGACGTGTACGCCGTGAAACCCGAGGACACGGTCTACGATGCGCTCCGGCTCATGGCGGCAAAGAATGTCGGGGCGGTGCTCGTCATCGCCGGTGAGGACCTCAGGGGCATCCTGTCGGAGCGCGACTATGCCCGGCGCGTCGTACTCCATGGCAGGATGTCGCAGGCGACCACCGTCAGCGAGATCATGACGACCAACGTGATCTGCATCGACCGCCGCTGGACCGCCGATCGATGCATGGCGCTGATGACGGAAAAACACATCCGTCACCTGCCGGTCGTCGAGGAGGGGCGGGTCGTGGGAGTGGTGTCCATCGGCGACATCGTCCGCGCCGTCGTCGACGCACAGAAGTTCACGATCCAGTCGCTCGAACAGTACATCACCAGCGGAGGTTAGCCACAGGGCCGCCAGCAGACCGTCGGCGCAGGCTGACGTCCAGCGTTCGATCCCGGGACCGTCGAGCGCTCCCGGGGAAGGCCCTCCGCCGTGCCGTCGATGTTCCGTCACGCGTCGGCGTCCTCCCGCCGCCGCATCCGGGCGTGATCGACCAGCTGCATATCGACGGCCGGGTCCAGCGACGGCGTAGCCAGGCGCAGCGACAGCCACAGCGCGATGGCGAGGACCGCGATTGCGGTGGCGGCGAAGACCAGCACCAGGTACCACACCAGCGACTGGAATGGCGCAAGCAGCTCCTCGCGATCGATCGACAGCGCGACGAACCACGCGAGGTCCGGATAGGTGCGGCCCAGCTGACTGGGCGCCAGGATCACCAGGCGGTCCGCTCCGTCGCGGCCCGCGGCCCGGAAGGTCATCGGCCCCGGCGGATCTTTCCGCTGTTCGCGCCGCTCGAGGTGCTCGCGCAGCAGGTCGGCTGCAAAAAAGCGATCGCCCTCCGCGATCTGGCGCCGGCTGTAGACAATTGATCCGTTCGGGCGGACGAGCATGGCTTCGGCCGTCTCGCCGAATTCCAGACCGCCGATCCCGGCCAGCATTTCACGGCTGTCCGCGACGATCTTCATGACCCCCGCGATTTCAGTGCCCGAGGGGGCGGGCACCGGCACCGCAATCTCGAACGCATACACGCCGGCGCTCTCGTCGCGCCGCACGTCCCCCATGTTCACCCGGCCGCGACCGCCGTCGAACGATCGAATCCACCAGTCTTCATCCGACTGGATGTAATCGGAGACCGGGTTCGACGCCGCCACGAGGCGGCCATGCCGATCGGTCACGAGGACTTCCCTGTAGATGGAATCGTTGCTGGCCAGATCGGCCAGGAACCGCGACGCCGGAGAGGCAAGAAGCCCGGATCGCGCGACCGTCCCGGCCCGATCCTCCTGCCACTGCCGATCGAGTTCGGCGGCCTGCTTCGCATCGAAGGGGCGGGCGCTGCTCTCGGCCGCCGCCGTCCGGATCTCCGGGACGCGTCCGAGCACAGCCGCATCGAGAATCCGGCGGAAGACCGAGGCGTCAATAGTGCCGGCGGTGTATTCCGCCACCTGCGTGAGCCGCGCGCTCTGCGTCTCCTGCAGGCGCGCCTTGCCGATGCTGATGACCATGGCGGCTCCGATCACGAGGACCGGAAGCGCCACCACGAGAATCGGGGTGAGAACACGGCTGTCGACCGACGGCAAGCGGGACCGCATGGGACCCCCTTCACGGTTTGGCCTGGACGGGACGCGACTGTGTCGACTTTCTGCCTCGAGAGCCCGGATGTCAAGTCCGGGGCGGGGGTCGGGGGTGGATCCGGTGCCCTGCTGCTGCGGCCTCCGCTATACTCTCTCCCGCATGGATGCTGCAGCCGACGACGCCGTCACCGACGCACGCACCGCGCGCCTGTACGTCTGGGTGATCGTCTGCGAAGCCGTGACGGTCGCCGCGCTGTGGGCCGTCGGCCGCGCGTTTTCCTGACCCGTTCAGTACATCCCCTGATACGCCGCCCATGCGTACACTTGACTGGCTCGTCGTCGGCGCGTACCTCCTCTGGATCGTGTACGACGGCCTCGCGCGCACCAAGCGGGCCGACGAAGTGGAAGGCTACTTCCTCGCCAACCGCAGCCTGCCCTGGTGGGCCGTCGGGCTGTCGGTCATGGCGACGCAGCTGAGCGCCATCACGCTGGTGGGCGCGACAGGTCAGGGCTACGCGGACGGGATGCGCTTCGTGCAGTTCTACCTGGGACTGCCGATCGCGATGGTGATCCTCTCTCTCACGCTCGTCCCGTTCTTCTATCGGGCGCGCGTATTCACCGCGTACGAGTACCTCGAGACGAGGTTCGACCTGAAGACGCGGACGCTCGCGAGCGTGCTGTTCCTGTTGTCGAGGGGCCTGTCCTGCGGCGTCATCATCGCGGCTCCCGCGGTCATCCTGTCCATCATCCTTGGCTGGAACCTGACCCTGACGATCCTGGCGATCGGGCTCCCCACGGCCGTCTACACGATGATCGGCGGTGTGCAGGCCGTCACGTGGACCGACGTCAAGCAGATGGTCGTCATCGTCGGCGGCGTGCTGGCGGCGGTCGCGGCACTGGTGCTCGGGCTGCCGGACCAGGTGAGCTTTGGCGACGCCCTTCATATCGCGGGGGCGGCTGGAAGGCTGAAGGCGATCGACTTCACCTTCGACATGAGCCAGACGTACACGTTCTGGTCGGGGCTGCTCGGCGGGCTGTTCCTGATGCTGTCGTACTTCGGCTGCGACCAGAGCCAGGTGCAGCGCTACCTCACCGCCAGATCCATCAACGAAGGGCGCCAGTCGCTCCTGATGAGCGCGTTCTTCAAGATCCCGCTGCAGGCGCTCGTGCTACTGACCGGCGTGCTGGTCTTCGTGTTCTACCTCTTCAACCAGCCTCCCATGCTGTTCAACCGCGTGCATGCCGAGAAGGTGGCAAACAGCGCGCGTGCGGGAGAGTACCAGGTGCTCGAGACGGAGTTCACCCGGGCGTTCGAGGCGCGTCGCGGAGCGGCGGAGGTGCTGGCCGCCGCCGGTGACGACGCGTCGCGGGAGGCGGCGAGCCAGGGCTTTCTCGCCGCGAACGCCGAGTTGAAGGCGGTTCGGGGACGAGCGGCGCTGCTCGTCCAGCAGGTCGCCGGCGACGACAACTACAGGGGCATGACGGGCGACACGCCGGTGCCCGACGTCAACTACGTGTTTCCCACGTTCATCACGACGCGGCTGCCGATGGGGCTGGTCGGGCTGATGATCGCGGCGATTTTCGCCGCGGCGATGTCGAGCATCGCCGCCGAGTTGAATTCGCTCGCGACGTCGACCGTGATCGACATCTACCGCCGGATTCTGCGTCCGGCCGAAAGCGATGCGCACTATCTCAAGGCGTCGAAGCTGGCGACGGGCGCCTGGGGCCTCTTTGCCTGCGTGGTGGCCACGTTCGCCGCCGGACTCGGCTCGCTCATCGAGGTGGTCAACCGCTTCGGGTCGTTCTTCTACGGATCGCTGCTCGGCGTCTTCGTGCTCGCGCTCGCGGTGCGCCGCGCGAACGGAACCGGCGCATTCGTGGGCCTGCTGGCGGGCATGGCAGCAGTAGCCGTCGTGGCCTTCCATCCCTCGACAAAGGGCCTGTCGTTTCTCTGGCAGAATCCGATCGGTGTCATCGTCGTCGTCGTCGTCGGGACGATCGTCAGCCTGGCGACGGCGGGGCCCAGAGCGACCCCCCCCGCCTAGCGCGTGACCTCCGCTCAGCGGCGCCTCGAGATCACCCGCGCTCCCTAGGGGCAGTAGGTCGGATAGTCCGACTGGTTCCGTTCGACGTACGAGGCCTTCCGTCGCACACCTCGATTGCGACGTCGACCAGGCGGGTCTCGGCCGGGTCCAGGTGCCAGGTCCAGGGAGCGTTGAAACCGCCATCCCCCCGGCGCAGCGGTCCCAGCGGGAACGCTCCGTTCAGTCCACGCATGTTCTCGTCGGCGAGCCGTATCGTGTCGGGGTGCGTCGTGCGCAGCACGAAGCGTTCTCCAGGCACCACTTCGATGAGGAACTCCGCGGTCCCGGGACTGGGGGCGGTGGGACCGCCGCACGCGACCGCCAGAACCCCCGCCGCGATGACGAGACCGTGCCTCCCGGTGTGATCACGCCATGACATCTTGTACCCTCCTCGGCCTCGCAGTCGGCGCCTTCTCGCGGTTCGTCCCACCATTGGCCCGCACTTCGAACGTCCGGCCGCCCCCCGGGGCTATTTTTTCTCAGAGAGCGGTGAGCCGCGGGCCGCCGGGTTCGATATCATCTAGCGATGAAATTCATTTTTGGCACCCTGTATGTACTCGTCGCCGCCGTCGCTTTCGCCCAGCCGAAACCGGCCGCCAGCCTCCCCCCGCTGATCGACCGCGAGCTGTTCTTCGGCAACCCGGAGATCGCCTCCGCGACGCTCTCTCCCGACGGCAGGTTCATCGCGTTCCGCAAGCCCTGGGAGGGGACGATGAACATCTGGGTGAAGAAGACGGAGGAGCCGTTCGACCAGGCCAGGCGAATCACCGCCGAGACCCGGCGTCCCGTTCCTGCCTTCTTCTGGAGCCGCGACAGCAAGTACGTCCTCTTCGTGCAGGACCAGGGAGGCGATGAGAACTACAACGTGCACGCTGTCGATCCGTCCGCGGCCCAGGGGCCGGCCCAGGGTGTGCCTGCTGCGCGCAATCTCACCGACGCCAAGGGCGCCCGCGCGATCATCTACGACCTCCCGCGAACCAACCCTGATCTGATTCACGTCGGTCTGAACGACCGGGACGCCGCGTGGCACGACTTGTACCAGGTCCGCATCTCGACCGGCGAGCGCACGCTGCTCCGCAAGAACACCGATCGGGTGGCCGGTTGGGTGTTCGACCGGGCCGCGAAGCTGCGCCTGGCGCTTCGGACGACGGACAGCGGAGACACCGAGGTCCTTCGGGTCGCCGACGCAGGGTTCGAGAAGGTCTACGAGTGTACCGTCTTCGAGACGTGCGGGCCCGTGCAGTTCCATCCGGACAACACCCGCGTCTACATGATCACGAACAGCGGCGCCCCCGACCTGGTCCGCCTGATTCTGTTCGATCCAGCGACGAAGAAAGAGGAAGTCGCCGACGCGGATCCGGAGAACCGGGTGGACTTCGGCGAGGCCCTGTTTTCGGAGAAAACGGGACAGCTCGTCGGAACGGTTTACCTGGACGACACCAGGCGCGTGTACTTCCGGGACAAGGAGTTCCAGTCCGACTACGAGACCGTGAAGAAGAAGCTGGCCGGCAAGGAGATCCTGTTCGGAGGATCGACCGCGGACGAACGCAAGTGGATGATCGTCGCGTCGGACGATACGGAGCCCGGCGAGCGCCACATCTATGACCGCGACGCGAAGACACTCACGAAGCAGTATCACGTCTTCGACAAGCTGCCGCGCGAGCACCTCGCCGAGATGAAGCCGATCCGGTACAAGTCCTCCGACGGTCTGGAAGTGCCGGCGTACCTGACGCTGCCGAAGGGGGTTCCCGCGAAGAGTCTCCCCGCCATCGTTGTGCCGCACGGTGGACCATGGGCCCGGGACGCATTCGGCTACAGTGCCATGGCGCAGTTTTTCGCCAACCGCGGTTACGCGGTGCTGCAGCCGAACTTCCGCGGCTCCACCGGATATGGGGAGAAGTTTCTCAATGCCGCGAACAACCAGTGGGGCGAGAAGATGCAGGACGACATCACCTGGGGGGTCAAACACCTGGTGAGCGAAGGTATCGCCGATCCGAAGCGGGTGGGAATCCTCGGCGGCTCGTACGGCGGGTACGCGGCCCTCGCGGGCGTCGCCTTTACCCCGGACGTGTATGCCGCGGGTGTCTCGATCGTCGGCCCTTCGAACCTGAAGACCCTGCTGGAATCGATCCCACCCTACTGGGAAGCCGGCCGGAAGATGTTCCACATGCGCATGGGCGATCCGACGACTCCCGAGGGGACCAAACAGATGGAACGGCAGTCGCCGCTGTTCTCGGCGAACAAGATCAAGACGCCGCTGCTGGTCATCCAGGGGGCGAACGACCCCCGGGTCAAGAAAGCGGAATCCGATCAGATCGTGGTCGCCCTCCGGGACCGCAGCTTCCCCGTCGAATACATTGTCGCGCCGGACGAAGGCCACGGCTTCGCCCGCCCGGTCAACAACATGGCGATGTACGCCGCGATTGAGAAATTTCTTTCGAAGCACCTCGAGGGCCGCTTCCAGGATTCGATGACACCCGAGGTCACAAAGCGGCTCGGTGAGATCACGGTCGATCCGAAGACCGTCACCCTCGTCAGGCCGGTGGACTCGTCATCCGTCAAACCTCCGACCGCGACGCAGCCGCTGGTCGCCGGGTCGTCGACCTATAACACCGTCATCGCCATGGGCGGCCAGTCCATGAAGATGGAGACGACGACGACCGTCGCCGAGCAGGGGAACACCTGGCTCGTGACCGAGTCCGCCAAGACGCCTCAAGGAGACGTTGTCGACTCCGGGGTGCTCGACAAGGACTCGTTGACGGTCCGGTCCCGCGAGATCCGGCAGGGCCCGATGCACATCAAGCTGTCGTTCGAGGGGGGCAAGGCGTCGGGCAGCATGGCCATGGGAGGACAGGAGAAGCCCGTCGCCGCTGAGCTGGGGGGCACCTTGTTCGCCGACGGCGCGGGCGCCTATCCCTCGATCGCGGTCCTGCCGCTGAAGGAAGGGTATTCGACCACGTTCAGGAACTTCGACGTGATGAAACAGAAGAGCGGCGTCAAGCAGGCGAAGGTGACCGCAGTTGAGGAGGTCACCGTGCCGGCCGGTACGTTCAAGGCGTGGAAGGTGGAGATCGCCTCCGCGGAGGGGGATCCCGGGCAGCAGACGGTCTGGATCGACACCGTCTCGCGGCGCGTCGTCAAAACCTCAGCCACGCTCCCGCAGATGGGTGGCGCGGTCGCGAGCGCGGAGCTTGTGAAGTAGGGCGGGGCGCAAACGAAACCGGCCGGCGTTTCCGCCGGCCGGGTCTTGCTTCAGAGGGAGGGTCTTATCGACTGCTCCCGGTAGTGTCTGCCATGCATGCACCTCCCGGCCGCGACCGTATTTTGAAGGTCCCGGGTGTCGGGACATGGTCGCTCGAGCCTTTTTTTGACGCCGTCGCGAATCGCGCGGCGAACCGACTTTTCCAGAATAACACGCGATAGGGCCCGGAACCAAAGGCGCCGCGTTGTGGCGTCAGCCGTGTGCGGTAATCTTGAGGTGATGCTTCAACGGACAGATGACCTGCGCATTACCCAGGTACGGCCGCTCATACCCCCCGCGATCCTGCTGGAAGAGATTCCGGTCACCGAACGCGCCTCGAACGTCGTGCTGGACGCCCGGGCCGCGGTAGCGAATGCGCTCGCAGGGCGCGACCCCCGGCTCGTCATCATCGCCGGCCCGTGTTCCATCCACGACCCGAAAGCGGCGCTGGAGTATGCCAGGCGGCTCCGGCAGTTTGCCGAGCGGTATTCCGGCCAGCTCATCGTCCTGATGCGGAGCTACTTCGAGAAGCCGCGTACGTCCGTCGGCTGGAAGGGGCTCATCAACGATCCCGATCTTGACGAAACGTTCCATATCAACAAGGGCCTGCGTCTCGCTCGACAGCTCCTCCTGGACGTGAACGACCTCGGGCTTCCGACCGCCTCGGAGTTCCTCGACACCCAGATTCCGCAGCACATCGCCGACCTGACGTCGTGGGTGGCGATCGGCGCCCGCACGACCGAGAGCCAGGTGCACCGGGAGCTCGCCTCTGGCCTGTCGATGCCTGTGGGATTCAAGAACACCACCGACGGCACGACGAAGACGGCCATCGACGCGGTGCTCGCGGCCAAATCGCCGCACTGGTTCCCGTCGGTCACGAAACAGGGCGTCGCTGCGATTTCACACACGACCGGAAACGACACGTGCCACGTGATCCTGCGCGGCGGCACGCGGACCGGGCCGAACTACGGCGCGGATCACGTGAGGGAAATCTGTGTCGGTTTGTCGGCGAAGGGACTTCGCGACAGTGTGATGATCGACTGCTCGCACGGCAACAGCGACAAGGACTATCGGCGCCAGGCCGATGTCGCGTCGTCCATCTGCGAGCAGGTGGCCTCGGGCTCCCGCCGCATCTTCGGCGCGATGCTCGAGAGCAACATTGTCGAGGGGCGGCAGGACTACGTGCCCGGCCGGCCTGCCGTCTACGGGCAGAGCATCACCGATGCGTGCATTTCTCTGGAGCAGACTGAACCGCTGTTCGAGCGGTTCGCCCGGGCGCAGCAGGCCCGCGGCACCACGTAGGCCGGGGCTGCACACCCCGGCCCCCCACGCGGTCAGAAGTAGAACTTCAGCCCCAGCTGTACCTGCCGCGCGACGAACGCGGACGTGATCGAACCGAAGGCAGTCGACGATCGGTTGCCGTTGGCCGGGGCGAAGTTCGTCCGGTTGAGCAGGTTGAAGGCCTCGATACGCGCCTCGATGCGGGTGTCGTCGCGCCCCAGGGCGAAGTTCTTGTGCAGCCCGAGATCGAGCTGGAAGAACGGATGCGACCGTGCGGCGTTGCGCGGCGCGTTGCCGAACGGCTGCGAGCGGTCGGTGGGAATCTCGACGGTCGCCGAGTTGAGGTAGTTGCTGAGCGTGCGTTCACTCTCGGGCGTGACCGGGTCGCCCGTGAGGTTCGGCCGGTACGTGGGGCTGCCGCTGACGGAGGACGTCGCCGCCGGGCCGTAATTGAGATTGATCGGGACCCCGCTCGTCATCGTGTTGATGCCGACGACGCGCCAGCCCCCGAGAACACCTTCGAGCACCGGGTTCAGGTTCGCGGCAAACTTCCGGTCGCGGCCGAACGGCAGTTCCCACACGAAGCTGGTCGTGTTGTTGAGCGGCTGATCGTAGCCCGACCGCCCGAAGTCCGCCTCGATGTTGCGGTAGTTCACGCGGCTGTTGTCGCCGTTCTGGGTTTCGAGGTGTCCCGATGCGTTGTCTCTCGCGCGTGACCACGTGAACGAATTCAGCAGGTACAGTCCCCGCGAGTAGCGGCGCTCCACCTTGAGCTGCAGCGCGTGGTAGTCCCCCTTGCCGCCTGCCCATGCGATCTGAATCTCCTGGAAGCCGGGAATCGGCCTTCGCGCCTGCAGTGATGCGTTTTCGGTGGGCTCGTTCGGACGCGCCTGGTTGAAATCACCGAGGGTCATGATGTCGGTGCTCTTGTTGCCGACGTATCCGATGTCGACCAGCAGGTTCGTCAGCAGCTCGCGCTGCACGGACGCGTGCCAGCTCTGTACGTTCCCGGTCGGGTTGTCGGCCGGAATGTAGTTCACGCGCACGTTCAGCGGATTGAAGTTCGCGGGAACCGTCAACCCTTCGGGGTATCCCTGTTGCGTCGTGCGAAAGCATGTGGTCGGTGCGGTGTTCGCCCCGCAGAGTCCCTGCGTGGGCAGCTGGTTGATCGTGGCGCCGACGACGTGGGGACCGTTGAAGGAGAGGAGGTTCTCACCCCCGAGGCGATTGAAGTGGATGTAGCTGACGCCGTAGCCCGACCGGATGACCGTCTTGTCGGTCAGGGCGAATGCCAGGCCCAGCCGTGGCGCGAAGTTGTTCTTGTCTGGACGGACGAGCGCGCGATCGTAGATGGAGCCGTCCTTGGCCTGGATGAGGGCGTTCGCGACCGGGTCGTAGTTCGTGAGGAAGTTGTCCTTCTCCCACTGCGGCGTGGCGAACTCGTATCTGAGCCCGAGGTTGAGCGTCAGCCGGCGATCCACCTTCACGTCGTCCTGCACGTAGCCGAAATGCATCCGCTGGCGCAGGTTGGCGACAAAGGGGTTGATGATCGCGTATTGGCTGCGTAAGCCGAGCATGAAATCGGCGAGGTTGTAGGTTGCGGGATCAACCGCCGTCGTTCCTGCAGGGCGGCTGAACTGGCCGCCGTACGCGTCGCGTCCGTACTTCGGATTGAAGTCGTCGATCTGCGTGTTGATCGCCTGGTACTCGTAGCCGGTCTTGAAGCTCTGGCGCCCCTTCACCCAGGAGTAGTTGATGCGCGGATTGAGCACCGAGGGGTCCTGGAACTGCGGGTTGCTGTTCTGACGACCCCACGTCGTCCACCCGCCGACGCCCTGCTCGGTGAGACCGCCGGCGAAGCGCGGATCGGTGGGAAGCCCCGTGATCCCGTACGCGTCGAGCATGGTCGGACCGCCAACACCGGGGGGCTCCTTGCCTGCTTCCGTCCGGGATAGTCCGAGGCGGATCTCCAGCAGGGAGCTCGAGGTCGGCGTGTAGGTGAAGCCGCCTGCGACCTGATCGTTGAGCACGTGCACGAAGGCGTTGCTCGGGCTGCCCGTGGCGCCCGGGATGGACGGCGGTTCGAAGTTGTCGACCTTCCGATGGCTGACGCGAACGAACGCCGTCATCCGGGTGCTGAACTGGTGGTCGACCTTCACGTCGAACTTGTTGTTGAAGTCCTGCCGCCTGGGGAGCGAATCGAAATTATTCGAAGTGCCGGGACGCGTGGGCTCCGGCAGGTCCGCGAGTACCTTGCGGGCAAAGGGTGTGATGGCGTTCGACGGAATCACGCCGTCCGCGTACACCTCGCCGGTCAGCTGATTCTGCACCGCTCTGCCGAGGATGCCCTGACGCTGTTGCATCGTGGGAATGCTGGCGAACGTGAGCGTGCGGGAAATTTGACGGAACCCTTCGTAATCCGCGAAGAAGAACGTGCGGTTGCGCACGATCGGGCCGCCAAAGACGCCGCCGAACTGGTTGCGGACGAGCTTGGGCTTGACGCCGCTGCTCGGCTTGAAGAAGCCGACCGCGTTCAATGCGTCATTGCGATGGAACTCCCACACGGTGCCGCGGAACGCGTTGGTCCCGCTGCGCATGGAGGCGTTGATGACGGCGCCGCCAGTACGGCCGAACTCGGCGCTGAAGTTGTTGGTCTGCACCTTGAACTGCTCGACCGCGTCTGGCGAGACCTGCACCAGCTGATTGGAGAACCCCTGGTTGCTGGTGCCGTAGGAGTTGTTGTCGACCCCGTCCAGGATGAAGCTGTTGACCGCGCTCCGCAGGCCATTGACGTTGAACGAGGCATCACGCGAGTCGGCGATGGCGGAACGGCGGACGCCCGGGCTGAGCAGCGCGAGGTCGGCATACGCGCGTCCGTTCAGCGGCAGGTTCACGATCTGTTCCTTGTCGATGACCGTGCCGCGGTCGCTCGACTCGGTCTCGAGCAGTTGCGCTGCTCCCGTCACGACCACCGTCTCGCCGATGTTCCCGACCGCCAGCGTGAGGTCGACTCTCTGCCTGGCGTTGACCGTCACGGCGAAGCTGTCAGCCTCGGCGGCTGAGAACCCCTGCAGCTCGGCGCGCACGGTGTAGGTGCCGATGCGGACGTTCAGGAACTGGTAGTTGCCATCCTGATCGGTCACGGTCGTGGCCGTGATGCCCGTTCCCGCGTTCTTCAACGTGACCGACGCTCCTGGCACCAGGCCGCCGGAGGAGTCACGCACGGCGCCGAGCACGGTGGCGGCATCGAACTGCGCGTAGGTTGCAGCCGGGGGGACCAGGGCGGCGATCAGGAGGGCCAGGGACAGGCGGCCGAGCCGCATGAGCTGTTTCTGCGGGGTCATGAATTCTCCAACTTGCGTATTGAACGAGTC
>Ga0180121_10000480_pt1 | contig 16708 bp, 12 predicted proteins | sample AntDrymUQ5402106_2_FD_129676 | JGI IMG/M metagenome (GOLD analysis project Ga0180121, IMG submission 129676) | Polar desert sand microbial communities from Dry Valleys, Antarctica - metaG UQ540 (21.06) (version 2) (version 2) | ecosystem: Environmental > Terrestrial > Soil > Desert | place...
ACGAATCAGACGTCTGCTCTTCCGTTCTAGATCGGCAGCGCGTAGTTTAGTTCAAGACACCAGCTGCACTGGGACCCTGGAGCTTTAGCGAACAAAGTGGGCGACGCTGCCGTGAATCAGATCGGCGATCCCGCGGTGACCGTGCGTGCCCATGGCGATAAGGTCGCACTTCTCGCGCTCCGCGGCGGCGGCGATTTCGTCGCCGGGTTCGCCGCCGGCGAGCAGCGCATCGACCTGGAAGCCCTCCTTCTCGAGCCCGTCGGCAATTCCCTCGATGTACGCGCGATCCTGCTTCATTTCCTCGGACTCGCGGAGCTGCAACGGCTTTGCGTTGCGTGCCGCCCATCCATCGGCGACGTGGATGAGCACGATCGACGCGTTACAGTGACGCGCCAGCTTGCGCACGTGATTGAGGATTACGGGATCGTAGTCCGAGTTCTCGACCGGCACGAGGATGCGCTGGTACATCAGTCCATTCCTCCCCTGAAGAACTGCAGCAGCAGCCAAATGTTGAGCCCGCCGATCACCACCGCAACCGAGTAGGCGAGAATCTTGAGCCAGAGAGGATTCACGAACGGTCCCATCTTCACCTTGTCAGACGTGAACATCACCAGCGGGAAGACGGCGAAGGAAAGCTGCATGCTGAGTACCACCTGGCTGAGAACGAGCAGCTTGGCGGTCCCGCTCTCCCCGTATCTGATGGCGACGATGGCGGCGGGCACAATGGCGATCATTCGCGTAATCAGCCGGCGAAGCCATGGCCGCAGGCGAATGTTGAGAAAGCCCTCCATGACGATCTGGCCCGCCAGTGTTCCGGTAATCGTCGAGTTCTGTCCCGACGCGAGCAGCGCCAGCGCGAACACGGTGCTCGCGCCCGCTCCGAGAAGCGGCGTAAGAAGCTTATAGGCGTCCTGGATCTCGCCGACTTCGGAGTTTCCGCTGTTGTGGAAGCTGGCGGCGGCGACGATCAGGATCGCTGCGTTGATGAACAGCGCGAACGACAGCGCGATCGTGGAGTCTATGAAAGCGAACTTTACCGCCTCCTTCTTTCCGGCGACGGTCTCATCGTACCGTCGGGTCTGCACTATTGAGGAGTGCAGATAAAGGTTGTGCGGCATGACCGTGGCGCCGAGTATCCCGATACCGATGTAGAGCATCGACGGGTTGCTGAAGATCTGCGTGGTAGGAATGAATCCGCGCATCACTTCGGCGAAGGGAGGCTTGGCCAGCATCAGCATGAAGAGGAAGCACGCTCCCACCGTCACGAGGAGCGTGATTACGAGCGCCTCGAGAAGACGAAAGCCCTTGTTCTGGAGGTAGAGAATTATCAGTACGTCGAGCGCCGTGATTGCGATGCCCCACGGGATCGGAATGCCGAACAGGAGATTGAGCGCGATGGCCGTCCCGATCACCTCTGCCAGATCGCACGCCGCGATAGCTATCTCGCAAGCGATCCAGAGGACAAAGCCGACCGGCTTCGAGTAGTGATCGCGGCAAGCCTGCGCGAGATCGCGTCCTGTGACGATGCCCAGCTTGGAAGCCAGACCCTGAAGGAGGATCGCCATCAGGTTCGAGGCGAGGATGACGGTAAGCAGCGTGTACCCGAACTGCGCGCCGCCCGCGAGGTCGGTTGCCCAGTTGCCCGGATCCATGTAACCGACCGCAACCAGATACCCGGGCCCGGCAAAGGCGAGAATTTTCCGCCACCACTGCTGGCCCGAGACCGGGACGGTGCGGTACACCTCCACCAGCGAAGGCGTGACCCTCGCTCGGCGCCACCCGGCATCGGGCGGAGGGGTTGTGATGGGGGCCGGCTTCGGGTCCAGTTGCGTTGCCAAAGTTCCTTACCAGTTCGGGCTGATTTGTTGCCTCACGAGCAAATAGGTTAGTACGCCCTAACTTTTTTGCAAGAGGGACACAAGCTGCCCAACCATTCTTTCCGTCATCCCCCATATGATGTGGCCCTCGTGATCGAACGCCCGGGCATTGAAGCTTACGCCGCGGGCGAGGACCTGAGTCTCGCGCCATGATCCCCCGTGGCTCAGGGCGTCGAGAGTTACCCAGAACGCGAGGGCCACTTCCGAGCTCAATGTCAGCGGGACAGTGTGATTCAGCAGGACGACGAAGGGGGTCACCACGATCGCCGGCAGGCGGTTGATAACCGGATTCAGGTCATCGAGCACGCCGAGCATGGTGCCGTCGCGTACTAAATCGATGCCGGTTTCCTCGAGCGTTTCCCTTGTCGCGGTATCGGCGAGCGTTGCATCCGCCGGCTCGTGGCGACCCCCCGGAAACGCAACCTGTCCGCTCCAGGGGTCACCGGCGTAGTCCGCGCGCTTGATGAAGAAGACCTCGGGCGCGCCATCGGTACCGGCGCGCAGGATCACCGCAACGGCCGCCCTCCTCGTCCCATCGACCGCCGTGCGCACGGGAATCCGGGAATCGAGCGCGGCGCGAACGTCCGCGACCCACGCATGAGCGTGCGAATCGCGACTGCCGCTGACAGTCACATCAAAGCCTGATGCTGTGCGCCGCGAAGAAAGCCACGGTTTCACGGACGACGACATCGAGGTTCGGCGACGGCTCGGTGACAGGATGCTTTGCCTCGAAGCCGTGATTCGCGTCGAATACGAGCCGAAGCGTGCTCACCGCTTTCGATCGTTCGTGGAGGCGTTCGCCCTCGGAGCAATCCACCGTTTCGTCGGCTGTCCCGTGTACGATCAGCCACGGCGCCCGCACGCGTCCTGCCGCACTCTCGAAATCGAGTGTCGAGGCGCCGAGCGATTCCACTTCATCGAGGAGTGGCGTACCGAGCCGGAGCACCTGGCCCGTACGCGAATTTAGTATCTCCACATAGCCGCGCTCGCGCCAGCCCATGACCGCATCGCGCGTCCATCTGTTGGGGCGGGCGATCGCGGCCCACGTCACGAGGGCATTCACATTCGGCTCATTCGCGGCGTGCACGATCGCCGTCGCGCCACCGCGCGAGTGACCGAAAAGTCCGAACGTCTCGTCGAGCCACCCGGCGCCTTTCGCATGACCGGTCACTGCGCTCACGTCCTCCAGCTCCTGCGCGAAGGTGTTGTTGGCGAATGCGTCGAGCTGGGTGAACGACTCGCGGTCGGGCCCGATGCCGCTGCCCGAGAAGTCGAACGTGATCGCGTTCAGCCCGGCGGTGGCGAGAGCGCGCGCGAGATACGGGAAGAACGCCCAGTGCGCAAAGCCCTTGAACCCGTGGCAGATGACGATTCCGCCGCGCGGGACATCAGCGAGAAATGTCTCGCCGCGCACCGGGTAATTGCCGCCAGCATCGATCTCGAACGGCTCCGGCGCCCTCACCCTTCGATTTCGCCGCCGGAAGTTGCCCAGCCCTGAAACCCGCGCGCCATCGAGGAGACGTTCTCGTAACCCATCTGCTTCATGGTTACGGCGGCGAGCGCCGAGCGGTTGCCGCTGGCGCAGTAGATGACGACAGGGCGGGCGCGATCGATGGCGGCTTCGACTTTTCCCTCGAGCATACCGCGCGGAATGTGAATAGCCCCCGGCAGGTGGCCGAGGTTCCATTCATTCGGCTCGCGCACATCGAGATAGACCGTCGCATCGCCGGGTGCGCGCGCGGACCTGACTTCCTCGGGCGTGACTTCCTTTATCTGTTGCTTGGCCGCGCTGACCAGCTCGGCTCCCGTCTTGTGTGCCATTGCAGTGTCTAGTTGAAGGATGTGACGGTAAGCGTGCGCGAATCCGAGTCCAGCTCGGCGAGCGCACCGAGGGGAAGCGTCCACTGATCGTCGATGTGACCGATCGGGACGCCGGCAATGCACGGAACGCCGAGCCAGGCGGCAACTTCGGTGAGCACCTCGTCGAGCGACCGTCCGCCGCCACTCGCGTCTTCGGGACAGCGAGTGCAGTCGCCGAAGACGATGGCGCTGCAGCCGGCGAGCATTCCCGACTGCCTGAGCTGCTGCAGCATGCGGTCGACGCGATATACTGGTTCGTTGATGTCTTCGAGGATGACGATTGTATCGCGCAGATCGGGAGCGAAGGGAGTTCCGGCGAGAGCCGTGAGTACGCTGAGGTTTCCTCCGGCGAGCCGGCCCGTTGCCTTGCCCGCCCTGAGCTCGCGCGCCGCTGGGGCGCTGCCGCCGCTGTCTCGGCGCTGGACGATCGCGGCATCGAACGACGCCCTGGAGAAATCGGTGAGCAGCTCGCGCGCGGTCGGGCCGTGGAAGGTGGTCAATCCGCAGCGGATGCCGATCGCGGCGTGGAGCGCGGTGACATCGGAATAGCCGATGATCGTCTTCGGCGATCTGGACAGCGCCGCGTAGTCGATATCCTCGAGCAGCCGCGTCATCCCGTAGCCGCCGCGCAGGCACCAGATCGCATCGATCTTCGGATCTGCGAGCGCGCGATTGAGATCGTTCAACCGTTGGGTGTCCGAGCCGGCGAGGTAACTCATGCGTGCGTTCACATGATTACCGATCACGGCTTCCCATCCCATCGAGCGCACGTTCTCCTCGGCGCGGGGCAAATCTTCGGGGCGCTGCAGCGGTCCCGCTGGCGCAACGAGTGCCACTCTCGCTCCGCTTTCCAGCGCCGGGACAGCGACGAAGGTCTTTATTGGCACGAAAGTTTTTTCGAACGTGCGTGCTGGTGCAGTCGGCTGGCAATGCACATCATCCTAATATGGCACATCCATTGCTTTTGTTGCCGGCGGGTTACCAATCCTCTGGAGGGTAGCAGAATGGCTGGTGAGAACGAAAACGAAACAGAGTTCGGAGCGCAGGGCGGTGGCGGTAGCGGCGGGTCATCCGGTGGTGGAATGGGTGGCGGAGCCGGCGGTGGTGGTGGTAACAAGGGTGGCGGCGGTTCATCCGGCGGCGGTGGTGGTGGAAAGGGCGGCGGGATGGGCGGCGGCGGTTCCTCTGGAGGTGGAGGTGGTTCATCCGGCGGCGGTGGCGGTTCATCCGGCGGCGGTGGTGGCAAGGGCGGCGGGATGGGCGGTGGTGGTTCGTCCGGCGGCTCTGGGGGATCTGGTGGAGGAGGCGGATCTGGTGGCGGCGGTGGAAACCGCGGCGGCGGAATGGGCGGTGGTGGCTCATCCGGCGGCGGTGGTGGTAACAAGGGCGGCGGGATGGGCGGTGGTGGCTCTTCCGGCGGCGGTGGTGGTAACAAGGGCGGCGGGATGGGCGGTGGCGGCTCTTCCGGCGGTGGTGGTGGTGGGAAGGGCGGTGGAATGGGTGGCGGCGGTTCGTCGGGCGGAGGTGGATCATCCGGCGGCGGCGGGTCATCCGGTGGCGGTGGTGGCAAGGGCGGCGGAATGGGCGGTGGTGGCTCATCCGGCGGTTCTTCAGGCGGTGGAGGGGGCGGCGGCGGGTCGCGCTAGCTCTTCACTCCCGAACGGGGCGTCGCATCACGCGGCGCCCCGTTTCGTTTTGTGGACATGAATTTTTTTCCGGTCGCCTGGGCGCTGCCCTGGATTGTGATTCCCGTCGCGATCTACTTCCGCACGCGAAACTCGCGGTCGCTTGACGAAGAGAGCGACGCGCCGCCTGAGTCGCCGCCGCTGGTATCGGTGATAGTTCCAGCGCGCAACGAAGCGCGCAACATCGGTCGCTGCGTTACGTCGATCCTCGCATCCACATATCCCGAATTGGAATTGATCGTCGTCGATGACTCCTCGACCGACGGTACCGGCACGGCAGCGCACGGTGCGGCGGGCGGCGATGCGCGCCTCCGGGTAATCACCAACTCACCGCTGCCGGACGGTTGGTTCGGGAAGCAGTGGGCGTGCACCACCGGCGCGCGCGAGGCGTCCGGAGAGATCATCCTGTTCACCGATGCCGATACCGCGCACGCGCCTGACCTCATCGTGCGATCCGTCAATGCAATGCTCGGCGGCAGCGCGGATCTCTTCTCGGTGGCGGGGCGGCAGGAGCTGGGCAGCTTCTGGGAGAAGATCATCCAGCCACAGGTGCTCACTTTTATCACGTCGCGTTACGGCGGCACTGAATCAGTGACGCAATCACCGCGCGTGACCGACAAGATCGCCAACGGCCAATGCATCTTCGTCAGGCGAACCAGCTACGACGAGATCGGCGGGCACGGCAGCGTGCGCGCGAGTGTCGCGGAGGACCTGATGCTGGCTCAGACTTTTTTTCGCGGCGGGAAACACGTCGAGCTCAGGCTTGGCCTCGATCAGCTCTCCACCCGCATGTACACATCGCTCAGCGAAGTCATCGGCGGGTGGGGGAAGAACGTTTTCGCCGGCGGGATCGACTCCGTTCCGTTCGGGCTGCTCGGCAAATTGTTGTTTCCCTTCGCGCTGCTCATTCCGCCGCTGATGGGATTGCTGCCGCCAGTGGTGCTGCTGTTTGCCGCAGTGGGGCTGTTCAGCGGGTCCCTGCTACTGTGGGCAGCGGTGGCGACGGCAGCCTCTGTCATCTGGTGGGCGTTCGTCTACAACAGCATCGACGAGAATCCGCTCTACGGGCTCGCGTACCCACTCGGGGCGGCGCTCATGCTGTACATATTCGCGACGGCGATCATGCGCGGAAGGAGGGTGACGTGGAAGGGGCGCAGTTACGTGGCTAAGTAGAAACTGCCACTGAGAGATACGCAGATGCCTGCTGGGAACTGGAAACTGCCACTGAGAGATACGCAGATGCCCGCTGCGAGAAGCGTAGACCGGCAGTTGCGAGGATGAAACCCTCAGTCAAGTCGGGTTGAGCCTGGCGTAACGGGTTCGCCGCTCCTTGAGTGAGATGTGAGACAGGGCGAGATGCCTCTCGGCTTCTCGCCCTGAATCCGTCCTTCATCTTGCCGCGTCTCCGTCTAGCATCTAACCAGCTACGCTTCTCGCAGCAGATACCTGCGTCTCTCTCAGTTGCAGTTAGCCCCGATTACCGGGCGTAGTTGGGCGTGACCCCCAAGTTGTAAAACAGGAACGAGTAAAGATCTGCCGCCTGCTCGATCGCCTTCGTCGTGCTGCTGGCCCCGTGACCCGACTTGGTGTCGATCCTGATGAGCACAGGATTCGGCCCGGCCTGCGCCGCCTGCAGCGCCGCCGCGTACTTGAACGAGTGCGCGGGAACGACACGGTCGTCGTGGTCGGCGGTGGTGATTAGCGTCGCCGGGTATCTCGTGCCTTCGCGGATGTTGTGAATCGGCGAGTACGCGCGCAGCACTCTGTACTCCGCTTCGTTGTCCGCCGAGCCGTAGTCGGTGACCCAGTTCCAGCCGATGGTGAATTTCTGGAAGCGCAGCATGTCCATCACGCCGGCCTGCTGAATCACGACCTTGAACAGCTCGGGCCGCTGATTGGCAACGGCGCCGACAAGTAGGCCGCCATTTGACACACCGTGGATCGCCAGCCGCGACGGCGATGTGTACTTGTTGGCAACGAGATACTCGGCGGCTGCGATGAAGTCGTCGAAGACGTTCTGCTTCTTCAGCTTCATTCCCGCTTCGTGCCACTTCTCGCCGTACTCACCGCCCCCGCGCATGTTGGCCGAGACGTAGATGACGCCCTGCTCGAGGAGCGCAAGCCGGAGCGCGCTGAATGAGGGCGAAGTCGTAGCATTGAATCCGCCGTAGCCGTACAGGAGCAGCGGGTTGTTGCCGTCGAGCTTGATGCCCTTCTTGTGCGTGATGAACATCGGCACGCGCGTGCCGTCCCTGCTGGTGAAGAAGACCTGCTTCGTCTCGAATGCGTTGCGATCGAAGCCGGGAATCTCCGGCGTGCGGAAGAGAGTGGATTTCCGCGTTGCGATGTCGTAGCGGTAGATCGACGGCGGCGAGTTGAACGACGTGTAGGTGTAGAAGATGAAGCGGTCGTCGTGGTTACCGCCGAAACCGCCGGCGGTGCCGAGTCCGGGGAGAGCGATCTCGTTCTCCAGCTTGCCCTTCATGTCGTACACGTAGGCGCGCGTCGTGACGTCCTTGAGGTAGGTGGCGAACAGCTTGCCACCTGCGCTGCCTGCTCCCTCCAGCGGCTCAGGCCGCTCGGGCAGAATCGTCTTCCAATTGCGCTCGGCCGGATTCTTCGGGTCGAACAGCACGACCTTCCAGTTCGGGGCACCGGCGTTCGTCTGGATGAGGAACTTGTCGCCGATGTTGTGGATCGGGGAATACAGGTGGTCGCCCACTTCGGCGACGATCGGTGTCCAGGTCTTCTGTCCTTTCGACAGGTCGCGATAGAACAGGGCGTTTCCTTTCTTGCCCTTGCCGCGATCGGAAATGTTGAGAAAGGCAAAGCGCTCGTCCTCGCTCACCCCGACATTGTGGAAGCGCTGCGCGTTCGCCTTGTCCTCGTAAATGAGCTCGTCCTGATCCTGCGAGGAGCCGACGCGGTGGTAGTAGACCTTGTGGCTCTCGTTTTTCGTTCCGAGCGCATTGGGCGAATCTGGAGCGTCGTAGCGGCTGTAATAGAAACCGTCCCCTGCCCAACTGGTGCCGGTGACCTTCGCCCACTTGATGACATCGGGGAGCATTTTCCGCGACTGGATCTCCATCACGCGGAACTCTCTCCAGTCGGAGCCGCCGCTTGACGTGCCGTAGGCGGCGTAGCGGCCGTTCTTCGAGCGCGCGAATCCGGCGAGCTGCGTGGTGCCGTCGGCGGAGAACTTGTTCGGATCGAGCAGCACTTCGGCCTCGCCGTCGAGTCCCTTCTGGATGTAGAGGACGCTCTGGTTCTGGAGGCCGGTGTTCTTCGAGAACGTGTAGTAGTCCTGCTTTCTCGACGGCGAGCTGTAGCGCGGATAGTTGAAGAGCTGGCTGAGCCTCGTCTTCACTGCCGCGCGAAAGGGAATCTGCTCGAGGTAGGCGAAGGTGACCTTGTTCTGCTCCTCGACCCACTTCGCGGTTTCAGCCGCGTTCTCTTCCTCCAGCCAGCGGTAGGGATCGGCCACCTTTTCGCCGAAGTAGACATCGACCTGATCCACTTTCCGGGTGTTCGGATAAGTCTGACCCTGAGCGCTTGCCGAAAGCGGAAGAACGGCGGCGGCGAGCAGGGCGAGAGTGATCTGACGTGAATTCATTTGTGCGGGTCTCGCGAAGACGTGCTGGAGGGGGATGGGCGCAGCGCGGATGATTCTGGAAACTACCTTCGGGGGCGGAGTTTCGCGCCTGTCGGCCCGCGATCGATGCCAATGGCGCGGGTACTGGGGGTTAGCCTGGCCGGGTGCAGACACTCGAGAGCGCCCGGCGTCTGCTAGCCTCCCCATTATCGCCGGAGTCCATCTGCGCGATCATCGGCACACTGGGGTTCTCCACCGATTTGCAGGTGCTCGATCGCGAAGCGGTGCGCGCATTGAGACTTTCCGCCCGCATCAGTGACGCGCGCGTGGCGAGGGGCAAGGGAGCGCTGCGGGCACTCGTTATTAACACCGACGGCGCGACAGATCTGCGGACGATTTTGACGGATTCCGCCGCCGGGCTCGCTGCAACCGTCGCCCACCAGCTCTGGATCCTCGTCGGCGTGAGCGAGTCGCCATGCAGAGTCGCCCTGGCTTGCTGGTCCGGGGAGCGCCGCCCGCCGCGGGTCCACGCGCTTTATTGCGAGTCCCGTCGCGTCCTCGACAGCGACGCCGAAACGTTGTGCGCGCTCGAGGCGGCGACCGGCCCGTCAGACATGCTGACCCACGCTCGCTGGATCGACATCCTGGGCCGGGAAGGAATTACGCGGCGTTTTTTCGGAGCGCTGCAGCTTCTGATCGAGGAGATGAGCAACTCTCCTGGCGTAAAGGGATCCATCACCGAGCGGAGCGATCTTGCTCTCCTCCACGTGTCGCGGCTGCTCTTTCTCTCCTTCCTCGAGACGAGAGGCTGGCTCAACGGGGATTTCGGATTTCTTGCCAACGGCTACGACAGCTGCGTCGCCGGGCGTGGCAACTACCAGCGGAGGGTGCTCGAGCCTCTCTTCTTCGGCACGCTCAACACGCGCGTTGGAGAAAGGTCCACGCGCGCGCGCCAGTTCGGGAACATCCCGTTCCTGAACGGGGGACTCTTTTCTCGCTCCCCACTCGAAAAGCGGATGCGAGAATGCGTTTTCTCTGACGAGATGTTTGGTGAGCTGTTCGGGCGGCTCCTCTCGCGCTATCGCTTCACGGCGCGAGAGGATGCCACGCAGTGGAGCGAGACTGCTATCGATCCGGAAATTCTCGGTAAAGCGTTCGAGGCGCTGATGGCAGCGCCCGAGCGCAAGAGCAGCGGTGCTTTCTACACACCGCAGCGGCTCGTGGAAGATCTCGTCGAGTCGACGCTTGGTGCCGCACTCGCGGAGAACAGCGGCCTCGGCCGCCTGCGCGAGCTGCGTGTGCTCGATCCTGCGTGCGGGTCTGGGGCTTTCCTGGTGCAGATGCTCGAGAGACTGGCCTGGCTCAGGGTGGAGGCGGGAGACGATCTGCCGCTTCACGCGGTGAGGAGAGATGTGTTGTCCACGGCGATCTTTGGCGTGGATATCAACCCCACTGCCGTATGGCTGTGCGAGCTGCGCCTCTGGCTTGCAATCGTTGTTGATGGCGGTGAGAAGAACCCGATGCGTGTCGCGCCACTTCCCAACCTCGATCGCAACATCAGAGTCGGTGACTCGCTCGCGGGCGGTGCTTTTTCGGGTGCCGAGGAGGCGGGGGGAAGACGATTGAAGGTGATGAGGGCGCGCTACGGCCGCGCGACGGGCGCGCGCAAGCGGACGCTATGCCGCGCGCTGGACCGGGAGGAACGGCGACGCGCCGAAGCGCTGCTCGTCGCCGATCAGCGTGCGCAGCGAACAGCGCGGGCCGAGATGCTGCGGGCGGCCCGCGCCCGCGACCTCTTCGGGGACCGGCACCATCCCGATCGCCTGCTGCGAGAAAGGGTGCTGGAGGCCCGGCAGAAACAGTACGCAACGACGGCCAGATTGCGACGGCTTCGTGAAGGCGGTGCTCTTCCGTTCACCTTCGGGGTTCATTTTTCCGGCATCGCTGAAAGACGCGGTTTCGACGTCGTCATCGGTAACCCGCCCTGGGTTAGAATCCATCATATTCCGGCGGCCGGCAGAGAGGCGATGAGGCGCGAGTTTTCCGTTTACCGCAACGCCGCATGGGAGCAGGGCGCGCGCGGCGCGGGGGCGGGAAAAGGGTTCGGCGGCCAGGTAGATGCCGCATCCCTCTTCGTGGAAAGATCGCTACAGCTTGTTCGACCGGGTGGAACGGTTGGACTGCTGGTCCCCGCAAAACTCTGGCATTCCCTCGCCGGGGGCGGAATACGGCGCCTGCTGCTGGAAGAGAGTTCGGTCGTCGGCGTCGAGGATCTCAGCGATGCGCCATCGGCGTTCGACGCGGCGGTGTATCCGGCAACGGTGGTGGCTAGAAAGGAGTCCGGCGCGGCGCGACGTGACGTAGAGGCTGCCGACATGGCCGTCTACCGGCGCGGATCGCTGGCGAAATGGTGTGCGAGTCCGCGATCGCTTCCGCTCGACGACAGCCCGGGGAGTCCGTGGCTGCTGGTCCCGCCCGACGTTCGACGCAGCTTCGATCGTGTCACTGCTGCGGGAATTCCGCTGGCGCTAAGCATCTTCGGCCGCCCACTGCTCGGGGCGAAGACGGGCTGCAACGCCGCGTATCTGGTGAACGCGGAGCGAAACGAGGGTGACGTAACCAGGGTTGCCGGCGGGGAAATCGAGTCATGCGTGCTCCGAGCAGTGGTACGCGGGGAGACGCTCTTCAGGTGGCGACATGCTGCGAACGGCGAACGTATCATCTGGCCGCACGATGCACGGGGCACATCCCTGCGCGCGCTGCCTCCGTTAGCCGAGCGATGGCTCGCACGGTGGCGCCGGTCGCTCGAGTCGCGCACGGATCTTCACGGCACCGCCCCCTGGTGGACGCTGTTTCGCACTGAAAGTGCCGGGTGCACGCTTGCGCGTGTAATCTGGGCGGACTTTGGAGTGACGCTCCGTGCGATCGCTGTCTCGGCCGGGGACGACCTCGTCCCGCTCAACAGCTGTTACTCCCTGAAGTGCCCGACAACGGAAGACGCGCGCGCCATGAGCGTAATTCTCAACTCCTCCCTTGCATCGGCGTGGCTCAATTGCATCGCCGAGCCTGCGCGTGGAGGCTACCACAGGTATCTGGGCTGGACGCTGGCGTTGCTGCCCATTCCCCGCGACTGGGAACGCGCGAGGGGTATCCTCGCGCCGCTTGGCGAGCTCGCGGCAGCGGGCACCGTGCCGGATGACGCTGAAGTCCAGCGTGCCGCGCTCGAGAGTTACGGGATGAGTATTGAAGCTGTGGAGGAATTACTGGAGTGGGATTCGGAATCGAGATCCGCGATGTAGGCGACGTCAGGCGGATGATCGCGGTGGCCTTTCTGGAACAGAAGCGGGTGATCTCCATTGGAAGCGTCATCCTCAGGCCGCACCAGGTTTCTGCCGTCGCGAGAATCAGCAGTGCGATGAAGGAGTTTGGTGGTGCCCTGCTGGCCGACGATGTTGGCCTTGGCAAGACCTTCGTCGCCACTGCGCTGATGAAGGAGGCACACCAGCCATTGCTGGTGATTCCGGCCTCTCTCAAGCCGATGTGGCGGGATGCGCTCGAGCGTACGGACGTAAAAGCGGACATCCTGACGTTCGAGGGCCTCAGCCGGACGGCTGGCGCGTTGGACAGCGGAACCGCCCGGGCTCATGACCTCGTCATTGTGGACGAAGCGCATCACGCGAGAAATCCTGCGACACGCCGGTACTCCCGGCTCTCTGCTCTCGTGTCCGCGGCGCGCGTGCTGCTGCTCAGCGCGACTCCCTTCCACAACACCAGCTACGACCTCATCACGCTACTCGGCTTGTTCCTCGGCAGAAGAGCGCGTGTGCTGAGCGAAGGAGAGCTCTCGAGATGCGTCGTCCGGCGGGAAAGGGACGCACTCGGCCCCGACGTACACATTCCCAGTGTCAGCCGGACCGTCTATCACCCTGTGCCCGTTAACGAGAGGGTCGTCGAGCTGATTCTCGATCTTCCTCCAGCCCTTCCGCCGCGCGGCGGCGGAGTGGCTTCAGGGCTGGTCGCCCAAGGTTTGCTGCACATGGCAGCATCGAGCGATGCGGCGTTGCTCAGCGGCGTACGCAAGCGGATCGCTCGCGCCGAGGCGCTGATTTCTGCGCTTGAGGCGGGTACTTACCCAACGGCACGGGAGCTCGAGACGTGGTGCTACGCTGAAGGGTCGTTGCAACTTGGCTTCGCGGAGCTGCTTGCGGATTCGGTGTCCGGTACCGCTCCCCTGCTCTGCTGCGTACGCGCGCATGGAGATGCGCTTGCCGAGATCCTGGCGATGCAAAACGGTGGCTGCGGCACCGATGCCGAGCGTGCGCAGATACTGCGCGGTATCAGGCAGAACGATCCGGCGGCGCCAGTGGCAGCCTTCTCACAATACTCCGCGACTGTCGGCGCACTTTTCCGGATCCTCGCACCTGATGGACACGTCGCCGCGCTTACCGGAGCGGGCGCCAGGGTTGCCGGTGGCGCCATCTCGCGTCGTGCCGCGATTGAGCGGTTCGCTCCCGTGGCGAGCGGCGTGCCGCCGGCCCACAGCTCGGAAGCAGTCACACTGCTGCTCACGACGGACATTCTCAGCGAAGGCGTGAACCTTCAGGACGCGTCCATTGTCGTTCACCTCGACCTTCCCTGGACCTCCGCGCGCATGTCGCAGCGCGCGGGGCGGCTCGCGCGGATGGGCTCGAAGCATCGCACGATCCGAGTTCATTGTTTCCGACCACCCGCCGCAATCGAGCGCGTGCTGCATGGCGAGGGGACCATCGGGCGAAAGTGGTCATCGGCCGCGCAACAGATTGGCGTGTCTTCAGCGATGCCGTATGCGGTAGCGGGGCGTTCCGACAACGAGAACGGCGCCTTGAACAACGGGATATCTGTTCTGACGGAGAACCTCAGGTCCATCCTGGCCACCTGGATGCGCCACGATTCGAGTCCGGAAAAAAATGGGCCGCAACCGGGTGACGGCACCGTGATCGCGGCATGCATGCGAGCATACGGTGACGGTTTTCTCGCTCTCGGAGAACGTGGCGGATTGCCGGTCCTGCTGACTCTCGTTGACGGAGCGGTTTCCGACGCCCTGTCCGATGTCACTCGCGCGGCGGAGCTCGCGAGCCGCGACGCACCGGATATTCAACCAGTGGTCGCTCCAGACGAGTACGACGAAGCGCACAGGCGAATACTGGGCTGGGCGAACACAGCGGATGCCCGTTCCAGCGCCGGGCTTTCAACCGCGGCTTCACTCGGATATCGAAGAAGACTCGTACAACGAGTGGACGCGATACTCCTTCGCTCACCGCCCCTTCAGCGCGCCCAGAGACGGAGGGCCACCGAGCTGGCCCGACAGGTCGTGACGGGAACGTGGGGAGCGTCAGTGGAAAGAGTTCTCGATGAGCTGGCGCGCGCCAGTGCGGACGACGACGATGCATGGCTGGCGGCGATCAACGACGTCGCGTTCAGGGCGGGAGCAGCACGTGAAGGTGTCGCGCACATGAAGAGTGATGGCACTTTCCGGTTGCGCGCGCTGCTACTGTTTCGCGGGCGCTGACCCCGGAACTTTACTACCGCGCCGGTTCGGCCAGGCGGTTGTACTTTTTCAGGGAAGCGCGGAATCTCTCGTGCGGCAGCGCATAGACGCGGACTCCATCGACGCCGGTCATGGTCTCCGCCGCAACGAGCGCGTTCACGATCGCCTCTTCGGTTGCCTGCACCGCCGCGTAGAAAACGGGATTGATGCGGTCGTTGGGCAACATGATCGGCTGCACGACGGTCGTATCCCGCGCCGCGCGCGGATTGGCCGTGGAAAACGCGACGATGATGTCCCCGGAGGAATTCTCCCCCTTGCCGCCAGTCACGCCAAGACCGAGGGCGGACCTGATCGCCAACCGCCTGAGCTGGTGGGGAAGAAGTGGAGCATCGGTGGCAACGACGATGATGATCGAGCCCATGCCCTCGCGTCTCTCGTCCTGTGCGGTGGCGACGCCGGCGTCGCACGCCCGCATTCCCGCGGCAAATCCGCTCGGCGTAATTGCCGGCGCCGACCGGCACGGCGTGATGTCCGCAATCTCGCGCCCGACCGGCGCTCCACCGACACGCAGTTCGCGCCGGCGGCCGGCATTGCACTGTACAAGCACGCCAACGGTGTAACCTCCCGCTGTCGCGTCGAGTTTTCGGGATGCAGTGCCGATGCCGCCCTTGAACCCGAAGCACACCATGCCCGTACCGCCGCCTACACTTCCCTCGGTAACGGACCCACCACGCGCGTCGTTGAGTGCGCTCAACGCATGCTCTCGTCTGACATGGAATCCGTTGACGTCGTTGAGCAGCCCGTCGAATGTCTCCGCCACCACCGGCAGCGCCCACGGCTGCCCGGTCGGGCGCGTCACCATCCAGCTCACGACGGCATCACGCACGATGCCGACGCTGTGCGTGTTAGTGATGCCGATCGGTCCCTCCAGAAAACCGGACTCGTCGATCCACGTCGTACCGGTCATCTCGCCGTTGCCGTTGAGTGCAAACCACGATGCGTAGACGGGATCGGTGGAATTGCGGCCGCGCGGCAGAACGACCGTCACGCCGGTGCGCACAGGCCCGGACCCAACGGCGAGCTTTCCATCACCGGAAATCAGCGTCGTCTGCCCGACCTCGACTCCGGCGACGTCGGTAATCGCGTTCTGTAGTCCCGGAGTTCCGTCGAACATCGCGCCGAGGTTGCGCGCGCGCGGCCTCTGCTGCGCGTCCAGTCCGGACGCGCACAATAGAGCAGCCGCGGCAACAACACCAAAATGATTTCGGGACATGTCAAGCACCGTCGGTACCAGCGATCAGGCGCCGATCGGGTGCCACGTCGTCTTGAACTCGACGAAGTCGCGGATCTCGTAAACGCTCTGCGACTTCTCCGACATCCAATCGAGTCCGTCTCCGCGACGCCGCGCGCGGACGCGCTTGATGCTCTCCGCGGCGCCCATTCCCAGCTCCTTCTTTTCCTCGGCGCTCACGATCGCGCTGACGCCGCGGATGTGTGTGTGAGTGGCGAACGTCGGCACCATCTCCTTCCGGAATCCGGTGAGGATGTTCACCACGCCACCAGGCAGGTCGGAGGTGGCGAGCATCTCGCCGAGCACGATCGAGGGATACGGAAATTCCTGCGACGCCAGGCAGACGACGGTGTTTCCGCTGAGGATAATCGGCGCAACCTGGCTGAGCAGCCCGAGCAGTGGCGCTTCGTCGTCGGCAATGACACCGATGATTCCCATCGGTTCAGCGACTGTAAAGTTGAAGAACGGTCCCGCGACGGGATTCGTGTTGCCGAGCACCTGCTCGTACTTGTCGGCCCAGCCGGCGTAGTAGATGAGACGGTCGACGCTCGCCGAGACTTCCTTTGCTGCCACGCTCTTCGATCCCGCGCCGGAGATCACCAGCGCATCGGCCATCTCCGCGCTCCGCGCCTCGAGCATCTCGCCGAGCCGGTAGATGATTTGTCCGCGATTGTAGGGCGTACGCTTCGCCCAATCCGGACCCGCTTTCGCGGCCGCTTCGACGGCGTTGCGCAGATCCTTCCGCGTGCATTGCGGAATGTTGCCGAGCAGCGTGCCGGCGGCGTTCTTCTTCAGGACCGGAAAAACGCGGCCGCTCTCGGAGCGGATGAACGCACCGCCGACGTAAACCTTGGGCGTTTTGGTAACGGGAATGCG
>Ga0180121_10000481_pt1 | contig 16706 bp, 15 predicted proteins | sample AntDrymUQ5402106_2_FD_129676 | JGI IMG/M metagenome (GOLD analysis project Ga0180121, IMG submission 129676) | Polar desert sand microbial communities from Dry Valleys, Antarctica - metaG UQ540 (21.06) (version 2) (version 2) | ecosystem: Environmental > Terrestrial > Soil > Desert | place...
AAAGGAGCTGAAAGTTGTGCCCTCCGAGATGGGAAAGACTTTCAACAAATCGTTCAGCGGACGAAAGGCGGCGAACAAGCCCCGCGCGTTGCGGGTGCCCACTGGCACCGGCCGGCCAGTCGCCAGAAAGCGCGAACCAATTACTGCGCCTGGAGCCAACCCCGGAACTGTTCCCGGATTGAGCAGCGGATTGAACCCGGTGAGCGCAGTCGTACCGCCACTTGACGCAGCATAAGCGTAAGGGATTGCGGCACTGATCCTGGCCAGGTCGCCGCTGGCGAGCGCGGCGTTGATGAAGGCGGCTTGGTCTGCTCTGATATTTCGAAGCACTTGCGCAGGAAAGCCTGGCGCCAACGGCGGCAACGTAACCGATGAGGTCAAATCGCCGACGACGTCGCTGGTAAAGAACCCTGTCTCCTGACGACGACGCTGCTCGAAAGAGGCAAAGTAAAACATGCGGTCTTTAACCAACGGACCGCCGATCGTCGCGCCATATTGCGCGCGGGTAAACGGCGGATTTTCGATCGGCGCGAAAGCATTGCGCGCTTGAAAACTGCGGTGGCGTAGGAAGCCGAAGATATTGCCACGCGTGTCGTTGGTCCCACCCTTGGTGACGACGTTGACGACGCCGCCCGATGTTCTGCCAAACTCCGGCGCGTAGGAGTTGGTCACCACCTGGAATTCCTGCACAGCTTCCTGAGAAACCGTCGTTTTCGAGGCGTTGATGGAGTTGTCAGTATTGTCCGCGCCATCGACCTGGACCAGCGTCGAGCGACCACGCTGGCCGCCGATATTGATGCCGGAAGTCGGGGCTGGTCCAATGGGTCGCCCGTTATCGCGGGCTACCGTGGAGAACGTCAGCGCGAAATCAGTGGCGCCGCGTTGATTGATAGGTAGATTATCGATACGCAGTTCGTCCACTGTCCCGGCGACCGCCGTCCGGGATGTTTCGACGAGATCGGCGGTAGCGCCAGTAATGGTCACAATCTCGCTGACCTGACCTACTTCCAACGCAACATCCAAATCCGCACTCTGACCGACGGTCAGAGTCACTGCGGGCAACACGGCCTTCTTGAAATTAGGAGCTTCGACCGTTACCTCATATACGCCCGGGGGTAAACTGACTATTTGATAAAAGCCCTCATCGTTGGTGGTAGCGTCTTTGCTGGTGTTCGTCAAAGGATTACGAGCGGTAACGGTGGCGCTGCTCACTACTGCGCCGGTGGCATCGCGGACCACACCCCGCAAGTCGGCGGCGTTTGATTGTGCCTGACCGAAGACGGAGCTGGCTGAAAGTTGGGCGCAAAAAAGCGCGAAGATCAAAACAGCAGTGATTCGCAGTGAGGCCTTAAGCCACTCGTTAGGGAACGCAAACATCATCTGATTCTCCTTAGTAAATATAGGGACTCGGGCGGACCAGGTTAGAATTGGCTTCATCAATTGACAGCTTACGGGCGAAGCTTACCAGATTTGCACTGCAAAAGTTTCAGCGGTCCACGGCAGGTCTTGGGGAGCGATTGGTCTCCGGAAGTTTATCCGGAACTTCTGAGAATGCGCCGGGAGCACTTAATTATGCTCCGCCTTTTTACCCCAAAAGTTCCCATCTGGCAAGCACTTATCTATTTTTCGTTAAGGACGAACCGAAGCAATGCGACGCGAAGGAGGCCCAGGGTCAGCGTACCGGCGCCCCTGCGTGTCGTCCCCCGGGTTGACGGGTAGCGCGCACAAGCCTCCTTCGTAACCGCGCGCTTGTACCGAACAGAAGCATGGCCGTTTCAGCCAAACGCGGAACAAATGCAGCGCGACGAAGGAGTCCTGAGAGGCGCAAACGCGAGTCGAACCTTCTTGAGTACGCCGTTCGGTAATCGGCGGCAAGGATCGCAAGCCCACTCAATTCAGATCGTCCATCCTGTCGGAGCTTCGGAAGGTGACCACCAACGATCTCCGCAGCCACTTGTCCGCTCTCCAGCGCCATTAGCATTCCGCTGCCGGTGAATGGATCAATGAAAGCCGCGGCATCACCTATCGTTAGCAGCCCCAGGGCCGGCGTCAGCGTTCTTCGCCCAAAGCTTTCCAGGGACACACTGAGCCAATGCGTGCGAGCGCGAGCGTCTGCCAGTGTGTAGTTGGCGCGCGCGTTCTTCATGACAACCTCACGCATCACGACTTCGGGATCGGAACCGTGGCGGCGCACGTGGTCAGCGGAAACTATGAAGCACAGGTTGCTGGCGCCGCCTTCAACGCCGCTCAAGCCGCCATATCCGCCGCTGTAAAAATAGATTTCGCATGCTCCCCCGGCCACGCGAGCATTTTCCAGGTGTACCTTAAAGGCAACGAATGGAGGCTTAGTCTTCTTCCTGCGCGTCATGCCTCCCTTTCCCACCTGAGCATCAGTATGGCCGGCGTGTCGGGCCAGGGCCCTGGTTCTGCCGGTGGCGTCAATGGTTACGAGCGAATGGTGTTCGTTGACAGCCGAGTCAGTTTTCACGCTTATCCCCACGACCGATCCGCGTTCCCCAATTAGAACTGACGCGTGTGTGTCTTCCAGCACCACAACGCCCGCATCTTTAGCGCGATCGAGAAGCCTGCGGTCCATTTCACTGCGGCTAAGCCCGAGCGCGGTCGCTCCGGGGCCAAACCATTCACTCGGTACGGCGACGCTGTGACCCCGGCGAGAATAGAAAACCGTCTCAGAGAGCGCGGTGCCCCCTGCGGAGGTCATCTGATCCAAAACTCCAAGACGTTTGAAGTGTGTGAGGCACTCAGGCGAGATGAATTCCCCACAAAGCTTGGCGCGGGGAAAGGTCTTTTCTTCGACAAGCAGCACGCGCGCGCCGTTTGCGGCCAGCTCGATTGCCGCGCTCGATCCCGCCGGGCCGCCTCCGGCGATAATCACGTCGTACCTGTTTGCAGAAACCATGGTCATTTCTGAACTCGGGCTACTGCCCCTTCGCCGGTTGAACCAGGCGCTCCAGCCCACGTGGCATTCAACGAGAGCGGACGAGACGCCCGCGGTCCCAGTAAGTTCTGGCTCGAAGCCGCAAGCACCAGGCGATAGGGAAAGCGGCGCGTGACACTAATCTCTATTAGGCCTGCTCGCTCCGCAAGACTCGATAATTCCCGAGGTGTGAAGCCTCGGAGAATTGATAGCGCGCCATCCTCGCGAATCAACCGATTGTGCAAAAACAACTGGCCCACCGTGGTGTAAAAATAGTAAGCCACAGGGTGACGATGAAGGTCGACCACGAAAAGACGACGAGCCGCCACGCGGCCCAGCTCCCGTAATATCTCCACCAGATCAGCGTTCTTAAAATGATGTGTGAAGAGCGAACAGATTGCATAATCGAATTGATCGTCAGCGAAAGGAAGTTGATAGGCATCACCGCGGACCGCGGTGATTTCCGGAAACGCTGATGACTCGTCGACAATCGCTTCGGCCGATCGCTGATTCAGTTCCACCCCGGCCAGCCTGGCGTTTCGTTCGCCTTTTCGCGCCCATTCAGCAATCACGCGCAGCAGCTCTCCCGATCCGGCGCCTATATCGATTACCGAAAAACTTCGCAAGTCCAGCTGCTCAATCTCGGCCAGCAAAGAAACTCGCAACGCGCTCGCGTCGCCTAACCAGCGGTTGACGCGACGCAGTTCGACCATGCAGCCCTCATACTCCTCGGCTGTGTAGTCACCCTTATCGAGGTGCTCGAGTTCTAAACTGCGCTGGCGAAAGCGGTCGAACATGGTGATGGAATCCATCATACCAGCCTGTTGGTGGGCCATAAACCATCATGGTACCTTTGGCTCTAGCGGATTGCGGCTGTCGTCTGGAACAGGGAGTGTCATAGTTTGGACTAATCTCTGCACAGAGAAAACTGAAATCAGGGCATTACTCAGGATTAATTAACTGTATGCAACTCAACTCCGAGCCGGTGGCCCAACTGTTTTTGAATCCGAGGAACGTCGGCGACGCGGCCCAGCCAAACTTTACCGGACGGTCTGCATCGTTCGTTTGCGGCGCTGCCCTGCGTATTTCGTTGCACGTCGATGAGTTTCAGCGAATCACTGAGGCGAAATTCAAAGCAGCAGGCTGCAGCCTCCTGGTAGCTTCCGCTTCGCTATTGACAGAACAGCTCATCGGTAAGACCACCGCCGAAGCCGCCGCTGTGGGCCAGCGGCCTGAGTCGATAAGGGATTTCCTGGGAGGGGTTGGCGAAAGTAGCGCGGACTGCGCAGCGCTGGCATGTGGGGCTTTGCTGTCTGCGATCGCGAAGTATAGCGACTCAGTCAGAGATGAATGGAATGGCGATGAGGCTTTGATCTGCACTTGCTTTGGCGTTTCGGAACAAACAATCGAGAGAGAAATTCAAACGAATCGCTTGAGCACTATCGAGGAAGTAACGAGGTCATGTAATGCGGGCGGCGGATGCCGCTCGTGCTATCCGTTGATCGAAGATATTCTGGACCACTGTGAACGTAGTAATGTCAATGGTTAGCCGAGGTGTGAGCAATGACACAGTATGATCTGGAAAGCCGTTGGCAGACGACCCAGGGCATCGCTGGTGTGCGCTATCGTTTCAGCGATCTGGTTCTTATTAGGTCCGGCAAGAATGCGGGGAAAACGGCTGAAGTTATTGCTCTGATTTCCCTTAAACCGGAGCCAGTATATAGAGTCGTGTTTCCGCCGAACGACGAATCCGAAACTCTACCTCAGAGCGAACTTGAACCTACCGGAGCAAACGCCGGACGCACGCTCGAGTTCGTTAAATTTAACGACCAATGATCCCGCAACGCCGGCACGCGCTATGTAGGACAGGCATTTCTGCCTGTCCCGCGTTACATCCAAAGCTATTTCCGACGAAACATAATGACAGACAAGAACGTCCGGCCCACTAAGATGATCTATCTCGACAACAATGCCACCACATGCGTCGCGCCGGAAGTTTACGAAGCGATGCAGCCTTACCTAACCGAACACTACGGCAACCCGTCGTCCGCCCACTCGCTGGGGCGAAAGATGAAAGCCGCCGTCGAGCGGGCGCGCGAGCAGGTGGCCGAACTAATCGGCGCGGCGAACACGAGCGAAATCGTCTTCACATCGTGCGGCTCGGAATCGGATAATTGGGCCATCGGCGGCTTCCTGGAACAGAACCCCACGAGGCGTCACATCATTACGACGCGAGTGGAACACGAAGCCGTGCGAAACCTCTGCGAACACTTGTCGCAAACGGGCTACGAGGTAAGCTGGCTGGAAGTCGACGAAAACGGCGCGCTTAACCTGGATGACCTGCGGCAAGCCCTGCGGCGAGACACGGGAATTGTTTCGATTATGCTTGCCAACAACGAAACGGGAGTGTTGTTCCCAATAGAAGAGATTGGCAAAATCGTTCGAGAGAATTCCGACGCCGTTTTTCATGTTGACGGTGTGCAGGCAGTGGGCAAGCTGCCGATCGATCTAAAGTCTCAGGAAGTGGATTTGTTTGCCCTGTCCGGTCACAAGCTGCACGCCCCACAGGGCATCGGGGCTCTTTATATTAGGGACGGGATCGAGCTGCAGCCATTCATCATCGGTGGCAGCCAGGAGCGTGACCGTCGCGCGGGCACCTCCGCAGTTCCAAATATCGTCGCGCTCGGCGCAGCTTGCGAGCTGGCCAGTAGGTTTGACGAGCATGAAGAGATAGAAAGGCTGAGGAACAAACTGGAAGACGAGATACTGCGCGGGACCCCGAATGCGCGGCTGAACGGCACCGTAGATCGCGCGAAACGTTTGCCTAACACGTCAAGCATTTCCTTCGAATACGTGGAAGGTGAAAACATTCTGGCGCACCTCGATAACCTGGGCATCTGCGTTTCCACGGGCTCGGCCTGCCATTCAACAACCAGGCAATCATCACCTACGCTGCGGGCGATGAATGTTCCTTACTCGGCGGCACAGGGCGCGATCAGGTTTTCCCTCTCCCGTTACACCACCGGGGAAGAGATCGATTACACGCTGAAGGTTTTGCCCGCGATCATTGGCAAGCTTGTCGAAATGTCGCCTTACGATAAGGAACTACAAGCGCTCAAAATGTCGCCGCGGTAGAGCCTGCAAAGTACAAGGCAACTGGGTGGGGCTCCTTCGACCATGCGAACTACGGAAGTAGCCTCGGCTTGCACAAAAGGGGGCGTGGACCGAGTCCGCCTTAGCGGACGATCGAAAGTAGCCCAGCGATTTATCGCTGGGATGATGGCGAATATTAGAGGCAGTCCGTGAAGCGGACGACTGAAAACGGCGATATCACTGCAATTCCTTCAGCCGTCCGCTTCACGGACTCCAATTTCTTAATCCCGCCCAACAGTAAACTGCTGGGCTATTATCATTCGTCCGCTTCGCGGACTGGCGGCACTACCTTTTGGACAAAGCCGTTAGCCTCACACTCTGATCGAAAGGCGGGAAGGGGCCTTGCATCCGCACTTCTGGTTCCCTGCTTCAGTCGCCTCCTCTTTACTGGTAGAATTCTATTCGGATTTGAAAAACGGTCTTCGCCGCAGTCACTCCCCGGAGCAATCAGTCCATGCCAAATCAACAATCTGGTGCAAGTGAAACGCCTTCCGTTGCAATCGCGAAGACGGCCTCGTCTCGCAAGGCCCGTGAGGACAGCGTAAGTTCGATGGAGACTGACGACTACGTTTGCATGGCGCCCTCCACTCCGCTCTCCCAGGCAATTGAAGCAATGAAGCAGGACGAAGGCGGCTGTGCCATTGTTTGCGCAGAAGATGGGTCGGTAGTGGGTATTTTTACCGAACGAGATCTGGTGACCAAGGTAGTCGGACAAGAGACCGACCTGAACACTCCGGTAAGTAACTGGATGTCGCCCGTGGTCGCCACTCTGACGCCTGATGCGACGATCGGTGACGCCGTTATGATCATGAATGAAAAGGGCTATCGAAATGTTCCCGTCGTGAAAGACGGCAAACTCGTCGGCTCGATCTCGGTGTTCGACATCATCGGCTATCTGGCGGAAAGCTACCCAAAAACCACGATGAACCTGCCGCCAAATCCGGATCAGGTTATGGAGAGCACGGGCGGAGGTTAATGATGAATGGTAGATGGTGAATGGAAGAACCGCTTTCCACCATTTACCATTTACCATTCGCTATTTACTTTTAATACGGAAGGGAATCTTCTAACAAGCATGAGCACTCTTATCGAACCACCGGTAGAACTAACGGAAAAGAACCTCGAGGAAGTGGAGGCCGTGACCATCCGCTTTGCCGGCGACTCCGGCGACGGCATGCAGTTAACGGGAACGCAGTTTACCAACACCTCCGCAGTGGTCGGCAATGACATTTCCACGCTGCCCGACTTCCCGGCTGAGATCCGCGCGCCCGCCGGCAGCTTGCCCGGCGTTAGCGGCTTTCAGTTGAACTTTTCCAGTCAGCACATTAAAACGCCCGGCGATCAACCAAGCGTATTAGTGGCGATGAACCCTGCCGCGTTAAAGGTCAATCTCGCGGACCTCGAAGAAGGCGGCACGCTTATCGTTAACACCGACGGCTTCACGGCAGAGAATTTGAAGTATGCAAACTACGCTTCAAATCCGTTGGAGGACGGCTCGCTCGCCGGCTATCGCGTACACAAGCTGCCCGTCACAACGCTCAACATGAACGCGCTGAAAGGCAACGTTGAGCTGTCGCGCAAAGAGATCGATCGCTGCAAAAACTTCTTCGCGCTCGGCGTGCTCTACTGGCTCTATGATCGGCCAATGGAAAACACGCTCGCCTGGATCACGAGCAAGTTTGGCAAGAATCCCGAGCTGGCCAAGGCGAACGAAATTGCCTTGAAAACCGGCTACAACTTCGCCGACACCACCGAGCTATTCACCACCCACTACACCATCAAGAAGGCGAAGATTGCTCCGGGTAAATATCGAAAGATTACCGGCAATGAAGCCACGGCGCTCGGATTTGTTGCCGCTTCGCAACTTGCCGGCAGGCCGCTCTTCTACGGGTCGTATCCGATTACGCCGGCGTCAGACATTCTGCATGAGTTGGCGCGTCACAAGAGTTTCGGCGTGAAAACTTTTCAGGCAGAAGATGAAATCGCCGCGGTATGTTCCGCCATCGGCGCGAGCTTCGCCGGACAGATTGGACTCACGGGAACTTCCGGGCCGGGCGTTGCTCTCAAGCAGGAAGCAATCGGCCTGGCGGTAATGACCGAACTGCCGCTGGTGATAATCAACGTCCAGCGCGGCGGGCCATCGACCGGCTTGCCTACGAAGACGGAGCAGGCAGATTTGTTTCAAGCCGTCTGGGGACGAAACGGCGAGTGTCCGGCGATCGTGATCGCCCCGGCGACACCGGCCGACTGTTTCCACATGGCGATCGAGGCCGTCCGTCTGGCGTTCAAGTACATGACTCCCGTGTTCTATTTGTCGGATGGTTACCTGGCAAACGGCGCCGAACCATGGGCCATCCCGGAAATCGATCAACTGCCGAAGATAGCCGTGACCTTCGCCACCGACCCGGCGAACTTCATGCCTTATTCGCGCGACCCGGAAACGCTCGCGCGACCCTACGCGATCCCCGGCACGCCCGGACTCGAACATCGCATCGGCGGCATCGAGAAGCAGCACATCACCGGCAACGTCAACTACGATCCCGAAAACCACCACCTGATGGTGCGTTTGCGACAGGAAAAAGTTGATCGCGCCGCGAACGACATTCCTTTGCTGGAAGTCTTCGGCGAACCCTCCGGCAAGGTTCTGGTGCTTGGTTGGGGCTCAACTTATGGCTCAATTAGTACCGCAGTGGAGAAACTTCAAAGCGAGGGCAAGAGCGTTTCGTCGGCGCACCTGAAATATTTGAATCCTTTTCCAAAGAATCTCGGTGAAGTGCTGGCCGGCTTCGAAACGGTGATTATCCCGGAGATGAACCTGGGCCAGCTCTGCACCATGGTACGCGCGAAGTATCTGGTTGATGCGATTCCGTTCTCGAAAGTGAAAGGCCGCCCCTTCCAGATTCGCGAGATCGTGCGCAAGGTTGAAGAGTATTTGTGATGTGAGTTTGTCAGTACCAATAGGTTAGTTATGTTCGCTCTAATCAAACGCTTTCTCGGTGGCCTGTTTGACCGCAGACGAGTCGAACCCCCACAAGCACCGCCGCACGATCCTTATGCGTATCGCACAGCGCCGCGCAAGCGCGGTCCCTATGATCGCAGTGGCGCGGTCGCCGTGCTTGAGCCGGATGAAGATGAGACGTCAGGAAGTCGTCGTGTCGAAACGGTGGACAAGTATTCTTAGTTGAGGAAACGCGGCACCCTCCGCGTGTGAGAATTGAAAGATGAGCACTGAAGTACAACTCATGACCGCTGATGAGCTGCTGGCAATGCCAGATGACGGCTTTTGTTATGAACTCATCAAAGGAGAGTTGCTCAAAGTGTCTCCTCCTCCCGGTCACGAACACGGACTAGTAACCATGAATATCGCTGGTCCTCTCTACGAGTACGCAAAAAACAACCATCTCGGCAAGGTGTATGCGGCTGAAACGGGATTCCTGCTTGAGCAAAACCCCGATACCGTGCGAGCTGCTGATGTTGCCTTTGTTAGACGTGAACGAATCGAGAAAGCAGGACCGGTTGAAGGTTACTGGATAGGCGCTCCGGATTTGGCGGTTGAGGTTCTTAGTCCCAGTGATACCGTTCGACGGGTCGAGGGCAAGGTCGCACAATGGTTGAAAAGCGGCACGCACACGGTTTGGGTTGTTAGTTCAAAACTTCATACTGTCACTGTCTACCGGTCGCTCACCGACATCGTGACTCTTACTGAGAAGAACACGCTTGATGGTGGTGGAGTGGTGCCGGGTTTTCAGATCAACGTCGCGGAGATATTCCGGGATTGACGACGGCGCTGGGAGCGCGGGGATTCTGCCCGCATTGGTTAACATGGCTCCAACTCCTGATGTAAGCACTAAGGTTCGTTCGTTGCCTGAAGGTTACGCCGAAGCGCAGCGCTACTTTGTGGGACAGGGAATTCTCAATTATGCGCTGGAACAACTCGTGGCGGATCTGCGGCGACACGACATTGATTACGCGGTTATAGGCGGAGTCGCCTTGTTCGTGCATGGCTACAAACGCGTCACAGAAAATATCAACCTGCTATTGACCCCTGAGGGATTAGAGAAGTTCCGTAAAGAGTTGCTGGGGCGGGGCCCATATGGAGCCTGCGGTTACGATCAGACGGAGGCGCGCAAACGAGTGCGCTCCCACCCCTACGGAATTGTGATCGAAATAGCTACCACGGGGGAATATCCGGGCGATGGAAAGCCGAAGCCGGTGAGTATGCCCGAGCCACGCATGGCTTCAATTGAGATCGATGGAGTGCAGTTTGTAACGCTTGCGAAACTAATCGAACTAAAACTCGCTTCCGGCATCTCCGCGGCCGATAGGTTGAAGGATCTGGCTGACGTCCAGGAGTTGATAAAGATTGGGAGTCTACAAAAAGATTTCGCCGAGCGACTCGACCCATATGTAAGAGATAAGTTCTTGGAATTATTTGAGGCAGTAGAGAAGAGTAAGACTAGTTGAGAAACCGCTACCCCCGCGTGCAGGAATTGAAGATGAGCACTGAAGTACAACTCATGACCGCTGATGAGCTGCTGGCGTTACCCCGCGGGCAGTTTCGCTATGAGCTTATCAACGGAGAACTAAAGAAAATGTCACCGGCTGGACAAAAACACGGACGGATTACACTTCGTCTCACTGTGCCCTTGGCGAAACATGTGCAAGATAATCGACTTGGTGAAGTTTACGCCGCGGAGACAGGGTTCAAACTCAAGAGCAACCCCGACACCGTACGAGCGGCGGACATCGCTTTCGTTCGAAGGGAAAGATTAGAAGTATTGGGCGAGACGGAGAGCTATTGGCCTGGAGCACCCGATCTTGCTGTAGAAGTAAACAGTCCTTCGGATACGGTGCGCGAGGTTGAAAAGAAAGTAATAGAATGGTTGGAGTTTGGCTCGCGATTAGTCTGGGTTGTTAGTTCGAAACTTCATACCATCACTGTCTACCGATCTCTAACTGAAATAGTGGTCTTAACAGAAAATGACACGCTTGACGGTGGCGATGTTGTCCCCGGTTTTCAGATCCCCATAGCCGAGATTTTCGCCAAATAGGAATAGTTCAAGGAGCAATAATGAGTACAAGTGGAAATGGTCATAGCGGTGGCGGCAACGGTAACAAGCCAATAATCGAGGCGGTCTCGGCTGAGAGCGAAGCGGGCTCCGCGGTTTCGGGAAAAGTTGCCCCACCTCCGGGTCAAATGAAAAAGGCCGACTTCGTTTCCGATCAGGAAGTGCGCTGGTGTCCCGGCTGCGGCGACTACGCAATTCTCAACAACGTGCAGAAGGTGATGCCCGAGCTCGGTATCCCGCGCGAGAAGATTGTTTTCGTTTCCGGCATCGGCTGTTCGTCGCGCTTCCCTTACTACATGAACACTTACGGTTTCCACTCGATTCATGGACGCGCACCCGCGATTGCGACCGGCATCAAGTGTGCCAATCCCGATCTGAGTGTCTGGGTCATCACCGGCGACGGCGACGCGCTCTCCATCGGCGGCAACCATTTCATGCACGCCATTCGCCGCAATCTCGATATCAACTACATACTCTTCAATAATCGCATTTATGGTTTGACTAAAGGCCAGTACAGTCCGACGTCGGAGTTTGGCAAGAAGACTAAATCCTCTCCCGTGGGAGCGGTTGACTATCCTATCAATCCTCTTTCCCTGGCCATCGCCAGCGAGTCGACTTTCGTGGCGCGCTCCATCGACATCGACGTCAAACATCTTGGTTCGGTGGTCACAGACGCGGCCAAACACAAAGGCATCTCGTTTATCGAGGTCTACCAGAACTGCAACATCTTTAACGACCACGCTTTCGATTCATTTGCCGAGCGCAGCGTGCGAACGGATCGCGTGCTTTATCTCGAACATGGCAAGCCGATGATCTTTGGCAAGGACCGCAACCAAGGTATTCGTATGAATGGGGCGCACCCTGAAGTAGTGACCATCGGCGAAAACGGAATCACCGAAAATGATCTGCTGGTGCATGACATCTACCTTCAGGATCCATCGGTGGCCTTCATGCTTGCCCGCATGGAGCAGCCAGACTTCCCCCAACCAGTGGGGATCTTCCGTGCCGTGGAGCGTCCGACCTATGAAGAGATGATGGTTGAGCAAATTGATGCGGCCGTGGCGAAGTTCGGCCCCGGCAGCCTGGAAAAACTAATCAACAGCGGCGACACCTGGGTCGTAGAAGGATGAAGGATGAAGGCTGAAGGATGAATAAGCGAGTTCCGGGCGTCACCTGTTCATCCTTCATCCTTCCGCCTTCATCCTTACAATCATTGCGGAGCGTAGCGAATGAACTGTCCATCTTGCGGCCATGAAAACATCGACGGCATAGACCGTTGCGAGAATTGCCTCGCACCGTTTCGACAGCTAGACATCCCCAGCGCGGAGGCGGCTGAGGGTCTGGCCCGTTCTGTCATGGAAGATAATTTGGGTCAGCTTGATCGGGACGAGCCGATCTGCGTCGCGCCTGACACGCCAGCCCTGGAAGTGGTGCGTTTGATGAAAAATTCCAACTCGGGCTGCGCGCTTGTAGTAGATGGTAAAAAACTGGTTGGCATCTTCACCGAGCATGACGCGCTGCTGAAAATGACCGGGGGCCTGTCAGCATCAACTGCGCACCCCGGAAGTGCGCAGGCGATGGGGACGATCGCGAATCTCATGAGCGCCAATCCCGAAACGCTCAAGGAGCAAGACTCTGTGGCCGAAGCCCTAAATAAGATGTCGTTGGGTCGCTATCGTCACATTCCTTTCAGGAAGCCCGACGGCACCTACGCCGTCGCCTCTATCAAGTCAGTTCTCAAATATCTCGCCCAGGAAGATTGGTAAAACTTCGTATGATCCTTGGTCGACCATAACTGTTCTGGAATTGCTGTCGGGTAGACAAGCCACGGTTGTCATACCGGTCAAAGGCAAGATGCCGCGATGAAAGTCGCGGCATCTTTGCTGAAAGGGGTTGTACTCACCAACGAAGCTAACACAAAGTCAGAACCAGGAGCGGTAGCGACCGGATCGTACTTACCATACTGACTCTTCCCAGTGGACCCGGTTGCTACCGCTCCCGGTTCCCTATTTGTCGACCCAAAAAAGCCGCGGTCTGAATGAGCCGAAGCGCAAACTACTCACTACCCTCAACCAAAAAAAACTTGACTAGCAACCGCAAGCCGAGCTATGTTGGACCACTCCGCAGAATAGGTTAATTGCTATGTTGTTACGCACGAGTTACATCTTCTCCTAATCCTGGCGACCGAATTCGGTCGCACCCTCTTAGTTTATTTAAGACTTCAGGACTTTTACGGGCGTCGAAGCTTGCCCGGCAGTGATTGGCTACCCAATCGCCGCCCCTGGCAACTCGCGCAAAATCTGCTTGGCACTTTCGCAAAAAACCGTTTGCGAGCACGTTATGGGCATAGAAAATTTCATCGCGGACGCGCTCTACAAACCAAACGACTTGATTGCTTATCACGTCGGGCGGGAACTGGCGGAGCTGCATCCCGGAATGGCAATCATTGAAGGCAAGAACGGGTATTTTGATTTGGAGGCATTCGTGCGTGCGGGAAAATGCTCGATCGTGGAAGAGTCGTCCGTGTTCAATCACATCAGGACAGATTGGGAGCGCGCCGGCAAACCCCCGCAGAAGCAGTTAGAGAACTCCTGGCTCGGGCCTGGGGATGCTAAGAATGAGACAGGGCAGTAGCCCGACCGTCAGGGAGGGCTTATCTTGACGATAGACTACAATCCTTTCGCTCCTCGTCCCCAGCAGTGAACTGCTGGGCTATTTTCAGTCGTCCGCCAACGCGGACTGAGGCACAACCGAAGACTCTTAAGCATCATTCAAAAAACCTTCATGGCATCAATCAATCTCATTGGCCAGGTGCTAGACGGCAAGTACCGCATCGACGAGCAACTGGGAAAGGGCGGGATGGGCGCCGTTTACTATGCGACCCATCTGGGGACAGAGCGGCCCGTCGCCCTCAAGGTCATCGCGCCACAGTTGATGAAGCACGATGAGTTTGTCGAACGATTCCGGCGCGAGGCACGCGCGGCGGGACGACTGCGCCATCCGAACGTCGTGGATGTGACGGACTTCGGCTTTGCGAAAGTTGGGCCAGACCAGGTGGCCTACCTGGTGATGGAGTACCTGGATGGCTACGCGCTCAATGAAATCCTCGATGATGAATCGAGCCTGCCGCTAAACTGGGTAATAGACATCCTGGAACAAACCTGCTCGGCAGTCGACGAAGCTCACCAACAAGGAATTATTCATCGTGATCTGAAACCAGAGAACATATGGCTTGAGCCAAATCGTCGCGGGAGCTACACGATCAAAGTTCTTGACTTCGGCATCGCCCACCTGGATGAGCCAGACGTGCTTCCAACCGAAGCGCAGCCTTCCCGGGCGTCGTTTCCTGAATCCGGAAACGCGTTATCGGGAAGCGAATATCCAACCCTCATAACCGGGGATGCCGATCCGCCTCCGACTGCACAGCAATTGGAAGCCGCCACGCGGATATCCTCTAAGCATCTGACCGGCGCGCTGAGCTCAGAAACAGGCCAAGGCCGGGTGATCCAGCCAGAGCCGGGCGATTCTGCCGCAGACTCATCTGAAGCAGGCACGCGCATGCTGCCCGCTGAAAGCGGCACCGAAGGGGGCACACGCCTTCTGAAAGATCGCGCGACCGACAATCCTCCGGCTATGCATACGAGCTCAAGCAGCTCACTCACGCGAGTAGGTTCGATTCTCGGAACGCCGCTCTATATGTCGCCGGAGCAATGTCGTGGCGAGAGTCTTGACGCGCGCTCGGACATCTACAGCCTCGGGGTGATTGCCTATCGCCTGCTCTCGGGCCAAACACCCTTCAGCGGCGATCAAGCGACGGTGATGAAGTTGCACCGCGAGACACCGGCTCCGCCCCTCGTAGTAAAACGAGTTCCCGGGAAAGTCGCTGCGCTGGTGATGTCTGCGCTCGCCAAAAATCCGGACGAGCGCCCCGGTAGTGCCGGTGGTTTTGCCGGCGCGCTGCGGGCACACTCCACCGGAACCGGCACCCTCTTGCGAAACGCGCTGACGCTCTACAGTGAGCACCTGCCCACCTTCATGCGCCTCGCCTTGCTGGTCTATGCACCGGTTGTGGTCATAACCCTGGTGAAGGTGACTTTCATGTATCTGGCGAGTCGGCACCTCATCAGCAAACCGTGGGATGTCGTAGCCACCAGCACGAGCAATTTGTTAGGAATCCTGGCAACTTTCCTCTCCGCCTCGGTGGTGGGAAGCATAACGACCTGGCTGGTATCCCAGCGCCTTGCCGTGCCGCTGCGACCGCTGCTGCTGCGTCCCGCGTTCAAGGCGCTGAAAAAACGGCTCAGGCCGTATATGTGGACAGGCTTGCTGGCCAGCCTTCTGGCAGTGATTGGCCTGGCGATGTGCTTGCTTCCGGGAGTATATGTGCTGGCTAACCTTTGTCTGGTTGGACCAGTTTTGATGATGGAAGATTTGCGTGGGCGCGCGGCGATGAAACGTTCGCGCGCTCTGTACAAAAGGTCGCGGCGAACGGTGATTGCGATCGTGCTCCTTCACATCGGCGCGCCACTTTTTATAAACACCGTGGCAGCACTCCTAATCGTCGCGGTGGTGAAAGCGCTCAACCCAACCGGCACGCTGCACGCCAACAGCGCCGTCACTATCGCTCAGCAGCTAGTCGCGCTCCCGATAACTATCCTGCTCAGCTCGCTGGCATCCGTCGTCACAGCCTTGCTGTATTGGAAAACACGTCTGGCGGGCGGCGAGACAATGAAGCACGCGCTGGTCCAGTTTGACGCAGAAGACTTGCCCGAAGGCCGCGGGCAAAAGACGCTGCGCACCCGTGCCCGAACATCAACAAGAAACCGCCGGGGCACTTTGTAACGCAAACTGTTAGTTTGCGGGTGTCGCCGTGGCAGTCAACGTCAACGCAAACTAACAGTTGCGTTACAACAGAACATAGCCAGCTTCCGTCTTACTTCACTCCGCGAATATGTAGCGTGAGCACTACCTCGTCGCGAATTAGATTATCCGCGGCGCCGGCGTAGTTGATTCCGAAATCCTTCCGATTAATTGCAAACGTGCTGTCAACGCTTATCGCACCGGGCTCCACCAATATTGTTGCCGGAAAAGTTATTGATTTCGTCGCGCCGTGCAGCTGTAGGTTACCGGACACAGTGTGAGTGGCCCCTTTTTCACCACCCGGCTTTATCTCCGTCGATTCAAAGGTTGCCTGCGGGTATTTGGTTACATCAAAAAAATCGGCGGTCTTCAGATGTTTGGTGAGGTCGGGAGCGTCCGTCTTCAACGAAGCCATGTCGATGGTGATTTTCACCCGGCTCTTTTCTGGTTGGCCATTGAAGTCGACAGTCCCCGAAAACTTTTCAAATGCGCCCGCATGGCTACCCGTGACCTTCGAGCCGACAAATTCAATTTTAGAACTGCCGGGTGTAATCGAATACTTCTCTCCCGGAACAGCCGGTGAAGATGAGACCGGCGCGGCATCGGTCGTAACTGCCTTTGATTGGTCAGATGCCGGGTTTGCACAAGAACAAACAAGTGAGAGTGCCAATAGAATTGTCAGAATC
>Ga0180121_10000482_pt1 | contig 16687 bp, 15 predicted proteins | sample AntDrymUQ5402106_2_FD_129676 | JGI IMG/M metagenome (GOLD analysis project Ga0180121, IMG submission 129676) | Polar desert sand microbial communities from Dry Valleys, Antarctica - metaG UQ540 (21.06) (version 2) (version 2) | ecosystem: Environmental > Terrestrial > Soil > Desert | place...
CACCTCGCAACCGCTGACTGCGACCGTGACTTCGCCCTCGAGCAGCTCGGCCGGTTCGAGGAGGCCACGAGCCGCCACTCGCAGCTCGTCCGCCACGCCGCGAACAGCGCCGCCGCCCTCCGCATCCCGGAGTCGCGCCTCGACGCCGCTCGATGCGGGATCGCGCTCTACGGGCTCTCCCCGTTCGGAACCGACCCCGCGGACGACGGCCTGGAGCCCGCGCTTCGCTGGGAGAGCGCGCTCGGGCAGGTCAAGCGCCTTGCCCCGGGCGAGTCCACGGGGTACGGCCGCCGGTTCTCCGCCGACGAGGAGACGTGGATCGGGATCGTGCCGGTCGGGTACGCGGACGGCTTCCGTCGGGACATGACGGGGACGGAGGTCCTGGTCGACGGTGAGCGTCGCCCCGTCGTCGGCACCGTGTCCATGGATGCGATTGCGGTCGAGCTCGAGGGCGAGCTTTCCGCCGGCACGCCGGTGACGCTGATCGGCGCCGGCCTCCTGGCCGAGGATCACGCTCGGGTCGCAGACACGATCAACTACGAGATCGTGAGTCGGATCGAGTCCGGCCCGACGCGCGCCAGGCGGACAGTCATCGATGCTTGAGCGGGCGCGCGAGGTCCTCGACGGAGAGGACGCCTGGGTTGTCGGCGGCGCAGTCCGCGACGAGCTCCTCGGCAGGCCGATGGTCGACCTCGACATCGCATGTGCCGACCCCGAGCAGGCGGCCCGGCGCTATGCCCGTGACACGGAGGGCGCCCCGTTCCCGCTCTCCGAGCGGCACGGGGCGTGGCGCGTGGCGCTTCCGGAGCAGCGCACCGTCGACTTCACGCCGCTTCCCGACGGAATCCAGGCCGATCTCGCCTCGCGGGATTTCACGATCAACGCGATCGCGCGGCCGCTTACGGGCGGTGATCCGGTCGATCCCTTCAGCGGCCTCGGGGACCTCGAGCGCCGGGTGCTGCGCGCCGTTGGGCCGGCGGTCTTCCAGGACGACCCGCTCAGGCTCCTGCGCGCCGTTCGGCTCGAGGACGAGCTCGGCTTTCGGCTCGACCCCGACACGGAGACGCTCGTCCGCGCAAACGCCGGTCTCGTGACCCGGCCGGCAGGCGAGCGCATCCTCGGCGAGCTCGTCCGCCTGTCGGTCGCCGGATTCGAGCGGCTCGAGCAGGTCGGGCTGCTCGCGACTCTCGGCGGCTCGCTCGAGAAGCTTCGCTCGCTGGAGGACACGACCTCGGAGCTGCGGCTCGTCGCGGTCTTTGGCGACGGCCTGGGTCGCCTCCCGGTCTCGAACGATCTTCGCCGGTACGCGCGGGCGCTGCTCCGCGCCGAGCTTCCCTCCGAGCGCACGCCGAGGGCAATCCACCGCTTTCGCCGTCAGACGGAGCCATGGGCGATCGACGCCGCGCGATTCGCCGGAGGCGACGAGCAACTCGCCAGGGCGATCGAGGAGGCGCGCTCGACCGAGCCGAAGGAGCCCCTCCTGCGCGGCGACGAGCTCGGCCTCGCACCCGGCCCCGTCATCGGCCAGTGGCTCGAGCGAATCGCGGAGGAACGCGCGGCGGGAACGATCTCGACGCGCGAAGAGGCGCTCGAGCTCGTCCGCAGAGGTCTAGCGCCGTCGGGCTAGCAGACGGCTGACGAGGCCCGGCGCAAGCGCCTGCGCAAGGGCCGGAATCCTGTACCAGCCGGGGACGAACACCTCGGGACGATTGTGCTCGACGGCGGAGACGACGCGGCGGGCCACATAGTCGGTGTCGACGACGATGCGATCGAGCAGCCGGCTCCCGAGCTTGCCGATCTGCGGGAAGCCGGGCGTCTCGACGTAGCCGGGATTGACGGTGTGGACATGGATTCCCTGGGACGGCAGCGTTGCCGCGAGCGACCGGGAGAACGCGACGAGGGCGTGCTTCGTGGCCGAGTAGAGGCCGGGCGGGACAGCGACGGTGCCCGCCACGGAAGCGACGTTCACGACGTGAGACGGACGCGCCGCCTCGAGCGCCGGCATGAATGCGCGGAGGCACCACACGGCCCCGAGGAAGTTGATGCGGAAGAGCTCCTCGATCCACTCGGGATCCGTGTCCATGAAGCCGCTGCGTCGATGATCGCCCGGCTTACGGCCCGAGACGCCCGCGTTGTTCACGAGCAGGTTGATCTCGGGGTGCCGCTCGCGGACCGACGCGGCCATCCGGTCGATCGCCGCGCGGTCGCCGACGTCGCAGACCTCGTACTCGCCTCCCGTTTCCGCGGCTACCTCGCGAAGTCGCTCCTCGTTGCGCGCGACGAGCACGCAGTGCCAGCCCTTGTCGGCGAGCCGGCGGGCGATCGCGGCTCCGATCCCGGAGCTGCCGCCGGTGACGACCGCTACCGGCACACGCGAACGACGCGCTTGGCCTCGAGCCGCGCGCCGCCCGACTGCACGACCGCGCGCAGCGTGTGGGCGCCGCGCTTGGCGCGCCCCGACTTCCAGATCATCGAGTAGAGGCCTGCGACGCCGCGCCGGTCGAGACCGATGCGGCGCTTGCCGTCGAAGAAACGCACCGACCCGACCTTCTTCGTCGATCCCGCGACCACGAGCAGCGGTGTGGGACGAGCAACGCAGCCGCGCGGAACCGGCGTGAGCCAGGTGAGCGTCGGTTTGCGGACGACGCGGAGGCGGGTCTGGAAGATGCGCGTGTTCGGCATCAGGTCCCGGTTGTAGGTGTTGGCGTTCTTCGCCTCCTGGTAGTCCGACGCCTGGAAGACCGCGCGCGGCCGCCCGGCTCCTATCTGGGGAGCGGCAGGCGGGAGCGGGAAGAGCGCGATGCCCGAGGCCGGATCGAACCCGGCTGCGCCGATCAACGTGCGCCCGTAGTTGAACGCGAGCGAATAGGGGTCGACTCCGGCGCCCGCGTCCGTGATCTGAACCGCGATCGTGGGCCTCCCGGCCGTGACCTGCGTGGTCAGCAGGCGGACGCGCGGCTTGCGGACGTCGTTCACCCAGGAGCGGAGCCGGAACGTCCCTGCCTGGGGCCTGCCGGTGAACTCGTCCCTGCCGGAGTCTACGGCGATGTAGTAGGTACCCGCGATCGGGAACTGCGCCCCCGCGGCGCCGATCGGCAGCCGGTAGCCGAACGTGATCCCGTTGATGTTGACGGGCGTCCCTGCGTAGCCCTGGACGTCGTTCTCATCCTTCGAGCCGAGGGCCCAGACGTCGATCAGCGATCCCGGCGAGGACGAGACGACGGCGGCGCCGAAGTTGATCGCACGCTTGCGAAGCACGAGCTCGTACACGCTCTCGGATCCGCTCTCGCGCATGTCGGGGCCGACGCCGTAGTCGGGCGAGTGGCCGAACGGCGCCGAGGGGAACCGGTACCGGTCGACGTGGGAGATCCGCCCGCGCGTCGTTCCGCGTTGAAACTTCCGCAGAGTGCGTGCTCGTACCGCCGTGAGCCCCGGGCGGGTGACGAAGAACGCGTAGGCGATCCTCCGGGTCACCAAGCCCTGGCGCAGCACAAGGAAGCCGACGTTGTCGCCGGCAGGCGCCGAACTGTCCACGCGCGCAGAAACGGGCAGGGAGGCCGAGCCGCCCGGCCCGAGCGAGACTGTCGAGGGCACCTCGATCGTCGCGCCGGCGCTCGCGGACTGCGGCCTGACCTCGACCGTCCAGGTTCCCGCTCCCCCGCCTGCGTCGCGCACTGAGAGGAGCAGCTGCTTGAACGTCTGCCCCCCGAGGACGTTCAGGTCGCCGAAGGCGAGCGACGACGGCTCCGTGAAGACCCGCGGGTCGTCTGCGGCGCCGACGTTCACCATCCCGGCACCCTGGAGCAGCACCGAGGCCTCCTGTGTGCGAGCGGTGTTCCCCCAGGCGGGGCCGGCGGTCGAGGCGATTGCGGACTTGAGCTGGCGGACAGACCAGTCTCGGTGGCGCTGCTTGAGAAGCGCCGCGACCCCGGCGACGTGCGGTGCGGACATGCTCGTTCCGTCAAACGACGCGAACGGCGAGCCGCCTGTGTACTCGCGCAGCGTCGAGGAGAGAATCTCCCCGCCGGGAGCTGCGACGTCCGGCTTCAACGCGTGCGTGAATTGCGTCGGCCCTGCGGACGAGAAGCTCGTGATGATCCCGCTACGGCCGGTCTCGATCTCCGTCGTCGGGCCGATGCGAACCGGGGCGCGTCCGCCGCGGGATGCGAGGTACGCGCGAAGGTTCCCACCGTCGAGGTCGGAGACCATTCCGGAGCGAAGCGGAAGGACGGCCGGAATGCCGTTCGGCTCGCCCGCGCGGTTGTCGATCACCACGAGCCCGTTCGCGCCGGCGGCCAGCGCCCGAACTGCCTTCGAGAAGAACGTGCAGTGGCCGCGGGAGATGAGCGCCAGGCTCCCTGCGAGGGATCCGCGCGGCAACGGGTTTCGGCCGGCGTTCGGGTCGTTGCCGATCCCGCAGAGCTGGCTCGAGACGGGTTGTCCGTTCGAGCCCGTAATGGTGCCGACGTCGACGAGCGTTCGGTCGACGGTTCCCCAGGCCGACGATGTTCGGAAGGGGACCCGCTGGACACTCACGGGCGCTGCAGGATCGGTCGCCCCGATGGTCGGCGCGAAGACGTGGGTGTTCGACGCGGCAGCCACCGTGATCGCCTCCGGCGCAGTCCCGGGCGAGCCCGTCGACCCCGCGCCGAAGTCGTCGCGGTCGTTGCCCGCCGAGATGACCGGCGCGACTCCCGCCGCGGCCGTGTTCGCCACCGTCTGGATCATCGCGTCTGTCTGCGGCTCGGTCGCGGGCCCGCCGCCGGAGAAGTTGATGACGTCCATGCCGTCCCGCACCGCCGACTCGAAGGCGGCGACGATCTGCGGCGTGTTGGCGTTGTTCCCGATCGGAGTCGGGATGTTGAAGACGCGGTAGTTGCCGATCCACGCGCGCGGGGCGACACCTGAGAGGCCGGCCGCAGGCGGGTGGTCCCGCCCGCCGGGGGAGTTGTTGCCGGAGTTGCCCGCAGCGATGCCTCCGACGTGTGTCCCGTGGAAGGAGGTGCGCCGGTCGAGAGCGAGGCGGCCGGGCGCTCCGGCGCCGGGGCCGGGGAAGCTGCGCGCGACGATCACCTTCGGAGTCGTGAACCGCGTTTGGCCTTTGGGGAAGCCAGCCGGGTACGTGAAGCCCGCGGGATCGAGGTAGGGGTTCGTCTGGTCGACGCCGTCGTCGACGATCCCGATCTTGACCCCCTGCCCTGCCGTCCCGGTGGCCGCCGAGAACGAGGGCACGCCGATGACGGCCGGGCTTCGGTTCGTGTGCAGCGTGAAGCGCCGGCTCGGATAAACGTTCGCGATTCCCGGGAGCGTCGCGAGTTCGGGGAGCCGTGTGACCGGCAGGTTAATCGTGATCCCGTTCAGCACGACCTGGAACCGGTCTCCAAGGCGAGCGCTCGGAACCGATGCGTGGATCTCGCGGGCCGCGACTCGCTGCAGGGCCGCCACGCGCGCGAGGTAGGCCTTCGACGAAGAGGACGCCGTGTTGAGCCGGCTCGAGCCGAGCGTGGCGAAGAAACCCGGTCCCCGCGCAGCGGCGAGCGGCGGGAGGGAGAGCGTCGCGATGACGGTGACCCTGCCGGACCGGTGCGCCTGCGGGACCTGAATCGTCCCGGCTCGGACGCGCGGCGTGCTGACTTCGCCGAAGCTCCGATCGACCGGCCTGAGGCTGGCCGAGGCGGACGCTGCAAGTGCGAGCGCCACCATAGGGACGACACATACGACCTGGCGGCGCAAGACATACAGAGTAGCCACGCAATCTGCCGCCTCGCCGAGTCCGCCGCGCCGGCAGAGCCGGCACGGCTCTAACGGTCGGCGCCGACGAGTCGACCGCCTTAGGATCGCCATATGGCAGGGCGCTTCGAAGGAAAGCGGGGACTCGTGACGGGTGTCGCCAACAAGCGCTCGATCGCGTGGGCGATCGGCCGGCGACTCGCCGAGGAGGGCGCGCAGCTCGCGTTCACCTATCAGGGCGAACGAATCGAGAAGAACGTCCGCGACCTGGCGGACACCGTGTCCAGCCCGCTCATCACCTCGTGCGACGTTCGCTCGGACGACGACGTCGAGCGCGTCATGCGCGAGGTCGGAGAGATCTTCGACGGACAACTCGATCTCCTGATCCACTCGGTTGCGTATGCGGCAGCCGAGGATCTCGAAGGCCGGTTCACCGACACGCCGCGCGACCGCTTCTGGATGGCGCTCGACGTCAGCGCATACTCGCTCGTGGCTCTGTCCCGGGCTGCCGAACCGCTGATGGAGGCGGCCGGAGGCGGCTCGATCGTGACGATGACCTACCTCGGCGGCGAGCGCGCCGTGCCGCATTACAACGTCATGGGCGTCGCGAAGTCGGCGCTCGACTCGTCCGTCCAGTACCTGGCCTGGGATCTCGGCCAGAAGAACATCCGTGTCAACGCGATCTCGGCCGGGCCGGTCCGCACCCTCGCCGCCCGCTCGATCGCGGGCTTTCCGACGATGGAGTCGATCGTCGAGGAGCGCTCGCCCATGCACAGGCCGATCAGCGCGGACGACGTGGGGGCGGCGGCCGCGTATCTCCTGTCAGAGGAAGCAGGGAACGTCACCGCCACGACGCTCTACGTCGACGGCGGGTACCACTCGATGGGCATGTAGCCCCAGCTCCGCCTTTCGCGGAAAGTCTTGCGACTTTCCGCGACCTTCCGGAAGCCGGGCGCCGCTTTCGCGGCGCGATCGGGTGACGCGGATGGTGGTGACCTCAGTCGTTCTCTATGCGGAACGGGCGGAGCCCGTTCCGCGACGTCAGATGGGGCGCTTGAACTCGTCTCGCGCTTGCTCGGCCGGCTCGTGGATGTCGCAGCCCGCCAGATGGTCGTTCACGAGCCCCATCGCCTGCATGAACGCGTAGACGGTCGTCGGGCCGACGAAGCGCCAGCCGCGGCGCTTCAGATCCTTCGCGAGCACCGCCGGGTCCGATCCTTCGAAGCCCCAGACGTACGCGGCGACCGAGCCCTCGACCGCCACCAGCTCGAGCGCCTTCGCGGCGTTCGAGATCGTCGCCTCGATCTTCCCCCGGTGGCGGATGATTCCCGCGTCTCCGAGCAGTCGCTCGACGTCCTCGGCGCCGAAGCGCGCGACCTGGTCGAAGTCGAATCCGGCGAACGCCGCCCGGAAGTTCTCGCGCTTGCGAAGGATCGTCAGCCACGAGAGGCCCGACTGGAAGCCTTCGAGGCAGAGCTTCTCGAACAGGCGCCGGTCGTCGGAAACCGGAAAGCCCCACTCCGCGTCGTGGTAGGCCTGGTAGTCCGGTGTCGAAGCGCCCCACGTGCAGCGAACGACGCCGTCGTCACCCTGGACGAGCCCCTCGGCGCTCATTCGGCATCAGTCTCGTAGAGCGCGACCGGCCCGTCCCGCGCGAGGAGCCTCCCGGCGATCTCGCAGCGTGTCGTGCCGTGCATGGCGATCAAGCGGACGCCGAGCTCAGTCAGCTGCTGCCGATCGGGGCACGGCTGGAGCCCGCGGAGAATGCGAGCAGCGTCCTTCGGGGCGATCGTCGAGTAGCCGGCTGGGCGCTCGCGCGGCGCCTGCATTGCGTAGAAGAGGTAGACGCTCGCCTCCTGGCGGTCGGGCGCGTAGACGGGTAGCTCGAGGAGCCGACCGCGCTCGGCTCGGGCCGAGGCCGCGTACGCCCGATTCCCCGCGTCGGCCGCGGTCGGCCGGTACGCAGTCAAATCGGCGCGCAGGTCGACGGCGATCAGCAGCAGAACGGCGAGGGGAGCCAACCGCCAGCGCGCCTTGTGGACGGCGAGCGCGACGAGACCGGCCAGGCCCAGGCACGCGATCGGCATCAGGCGCCCGGGCACGCGCGTCGTCCCGAAGCCGGGCACGCTCTCCCAGACAGCCTCGTAACCAGGCACATTGCCGCCCAGGGCGAGCAGGGAGGGAATCGCGACCGCAAGGGCGAGTCCAGTCGCGAGGCGGCTCCGATGGAGAACGAGACCCGCGAGCGCCAGCACCGGAACGAGCCAGCCCACGAAGACGAACGCCTCGAGCCCGTGGCGCGGGTCGCGCGAGACGAAGTCCGCGAGGTCTGCGGAGTAGCGCTCCACCTGGGCAAATGACCGCGAGGAGCCGATCGAGCCACGGATCGAAAGCGCCCAGACGACGAGGCCCGCCGCAATGGCGCCGGCCACTCCGCCGGCGGCCCAGCGGCGGCTCCCTCCGCTGAGCAGCGCGTACACCGCAAAGAGCGGGATCACGCCGAGCGCGAGATGCACCTGCCCCGACAAGGGGATCGAGGCGAGGGCTGCGGCCGCGAGCCAGTACAGGCGCCGATCCCAGGCGGCGAGCGAGAGTGGAATCAGCATCGAGACCCAGGCCAGCAGATGGCCCGCCCCCGCGTGAACCGCGCGGTACGGCGCGAGCGCGAAGACCAGCGACCCGGCGAGCGAAGCTCCGAAGCCGAGGCCGAGCGAGCGAAGCCAGAGGAATGCGGCCCCGCCCGCGCCCAGGTACCCGAGGAGGACGAAGACGTTCCAGGCTGTGACGGCTCCGAGGAAGGCGTCGAGCGGCCCGAACATGATCGAGAACGGCCAGCCCGCGAAGTTCGCTCGCGGCTCGACCTCGGGCTGGAAGCTGTACGGGTCGAGCCAGGGCTCCGCACCCCGGCCGAGCTGGTGGCCCGGCAGCCAGAGCTGCCAGATCGTCTGAAGATGGTCGCCCGGCGCCGCAGCGCCCGGCCTTCCCGGCAGTCCCTCCGCGAGGAAGTCAGTGCGTGCGTCGCGCAGCGCAGGCCACGTCGAGACGACGCCCGCGGCGAGGAGGACGGCTAGGACAAGGCCTGCGCGGCCGAGAGCAGCTCGTCCAGGTCGGGCAACTCGCCGTCCTCGTAGGCCCATGCGCCTCGGACCGTACCGCCCGAGTCGATCAGGAACGCCGTACGGCGCGCCACGTCGCTCATCCCGCGATAGTTCTGCCCGATACCGAAGCCCCGGACTGCGTCGCCGTTCCAGTCGGAGAGCAAGGGGAAGTCGATGTCGATTGCCTGCATCCACGCGACATGCGACCACGCGGAGTCACGTGAGGCCGCCATGATCCGGACTCCTGCCTCCTCGAACTCCCGGCCCCTGTCACGCAGGAGCTCCATCTCGTTCGTTCAGGTGCCCGACCAGTCGAAGAGGTAGAAGAGGACGAGGACAGCGCCCTCGGAGACGAGGTCGCGCAGTGAGACGGCTTCGCGCGGGGCGAGCCACACCTGGACGTCCGGGATCGGGTCTCCCGCCTCGAGCACGCCGAGAATCTAACCCGAGCAGCACCATCCTTCGATCCGGGGGAAGGCACCCGCGCCGGTGCCGCCCGGGTCGAACTGCTTCGCGAGGCTCGAAACCGCCTTGATCTTCTCGACGTCGGTCGAGCGGATGAACAGCCACTGGTCGGCGCTCTCCCAGCCGAGGACGAGCCAGCGCCCGCCCGGTGACCAGGCGACGTCGCCGAAGCGCCCGGCGCCGTCGAAGACCGGTTGCTGGCGGCGAAGGATGTCGCCGTCTACGAGCAGGAGCTCGCTTCGGCCGGCCCGCTGCCGCACGAGCGCGATCCGATGGTCGTCCGGCGCGAAGGCCGCGTCGCCGAATCGGCCGCGGAAGACGAGGGACTGGAGCCGTCGGCCCTCCTCGTTGTAGACAGCGAGGGTGAACCGCCCACCGCCGGTCGAAGTCACGATGAGCAGCCGACTGCCGTCGGACGACCACTCGAGCTGGAGCGGCCCCGGGCCGGTGACTGCGCTCCAGAGCGTGTCGGCCGAATCGGTCTCGAGAACCGTGAGGTTGCCGTCTCGGTCGACGTAGGCGAGCACGTGCTCTTCGACCGGGCGCCAGGCGGGTGCCACCGAGAGCGCCCCGCCGAGGCGGCCGTCGTCCGTTCCGTCGCCTGCCACCATCCGCAGATTCGCGCCGCTCAGGTACGCAACCCGAAAGCCGCTCGGCGACCAGCGCGCGTCGTGGACTCGCGGCCGGGCGAGCGACCACCGCACCTTGCCCTTCGGGGTCAGCGCTGCGAGCTGGCTGCGGGTCGAGGCCACGACGTGGAGCCCCCGAGGCGACCACGAAGCCTCGTCATAGTCGCCGAGCCGCCGTTTCGACCCGTCGGTGGCGATGATCCAGGAGCCGGTTGGCGCCGTCGTGAGCAGCCGGCCCTCGGCCGGCAGGGAGAAGAGCGCGGGTCGCGCCCGGGGAACGCCGACGACTTTTTCGGTGCCGAGTGCGTCGCGGACGTCGGAGATCACCGCCCGGCCCTGCGGGCTCAGGATCGCCGCGAGGATCGCGACGGCGGCAGCCGCCGCAACCAGGCCGCGGGCGTTCCTCTGAGGCCACGGCGTCGGCTCGCGCTCGTCGAACGCGGAACGGGCGAGCTGCCAGGAGCGACGCTGAGCATTCACTTCGTCGGGCGGGGCCGCGCCGAGGAGGGCGCGCCGGAGTCGCTGGTCCCTCATGATTCGTCCTCTTCCAGCCTGTGGGCCAGCTCGTCGAGCCCACGCCGCAGGCGGGAGTTCACGGTGCCTCGCGGGAGATCGAGCATCCGGCTGATCTCGCCGGGCGTGTACTCGAGGAGGTGGCGGAGGACGATCACCGCCCGGTGCTCCGGGGAGAGCTCGGCGAGGGCCGCCAGGACGGGCTGCGAATAGGGCGACGCCGACCCGGCCTCGCCGGCTGCGAGCTCGAGTGCCGGCTCGCCCACCTCGGCGCGGAGCGACCGCGCCCGCGCCCAGTCGATCGCGCGGTTGACGACGATCCTGTGCAGCCAGGGCCCGAACGGCCGGCGGCGGTCGAATCGGTCGAGAGTTCGGATCGCCGACAGGAACGCCTCTTGCGCGATGTCCTCCGCCGCAGCGGCGTCGTGCACGACGAGATACGCGGCGCGGTACGCGCGCGTCCAGTGCTCGCGGAAGAGCGCCTCGAGGTCGGGCAGCGAGCCCGCCTGGGCGCCCCGGATCCAGGCGCGCTCGTCGGCTCGCATGCTCGCCATGGCGCGCTTGGCATACGAACGAGAAGGCCTCGGAGGTCCATCGCTTGATTTACGCGATTCGGGCGACCCGAGGTCCCGGGCTATGCGCGGCCTCATATCAGTACTTTGAGCGAAAAAACGAAGCTAGGCGGCTTCTGTTGCGTCGGCGATCTCGCGGGCGACCTCGACGATGTCGCGATTCGCGTTGAAGACGCGAAGCTGCCGGGCGGCGCCGTTGCCGCGCGCAAGGATCTCCTTAATGCCCTCGAGCTCGCGGTCGGAGCCGAGCTCTCGCGCATGCGGCTCGATTTCCTCGAGTCGGCGACGCACGACCTGCGCGACGGGGACGCGGTTCCGCGCCCCGGTTCGGAGATCCATGATCGGCGCGTCCAGCCCGTAGCGCACCGAGAGCCACTTGTTCTCGGTCGTGAGGATCCGGTGGTAGCCCTGGATCCCGCCCTCGGTCTCCGACAGCTCGCAGTAGTACTTCACGAGCGCCTGACAGAAGGCGGCGATCGCCACCGCGTCCTCGACGCGCGTCACGCAGTCGCAGATCCGGATCTCGACGGTGCCGAGGCGCGGGTGAGGGCGGATGTCCCACCAGATGTGCGTGTAGTCGGCGATGCAGCCGGTCTTTTCGAGTTGGCCGACGACCTCCGCGTAGTCCTCGTAGTCGCGGAACCGCGGAGGAGGCCCGGAGCGAGGAAAGGCAGCGAAGATCGGCTGGCGGGTCGAGGCGAGGCCCGTCGGCTCGCCGCGCCAGAACGGGGAGCTGGCCGAGAGCCCCATCAGCAATGGAAGGTCGACCAGGAGCCCGTTGACCACCTGGATGGCCTTGTCCGAGTCGTCGACGGCTACATGAACGTGGAGGCCGAAGATGAGCTCCCGGCGAGCGACGTACTGCATCTGGTCGACGAGGGCCCGGTAGCGGTCTCGCGCGGTGATGCGCTGGCGCTCGAAGAGGCTGAAGGGATGCGTGCCGGCCGAGCCCATGCGCAGCCCGTGCTCGGAGGCAATCGCCCGGACTGCGGTCCGGAGCCGTCGGAGCTCCCGGTCGGCTTCTCCTGCCGTCCGGCAGACCGGGGTCGCCACCTCGAGGACGGACTGCATGAGCTCGGGCTTCATCTGCGCCTCGTCCTCGTGCCCGACGAACGCCGCGAGCACCGTGTCGATGCGCTGGACGAGATCGAAGCTCTCGCCGTCGAGGAGCATGTACTCCTCCTCGACCCCGAGCGTGTAGGCCTCGCCCTGGCCGAACTTGTGGTCGAGCACACTGCCGCCCGCCGCGAATCCCTCGACGCCGGTGATCGATGGGGGCCACGCCTGTTTCATGGGGCGTCAGTCTGACAGCACTGCGTCGGCTTCGATCTCCACGAGCCAGCGAGGGTCGAGGAGACCTGCGACGACGATGCCCGAGGTTGCCGGCAGCACGTCTCCGAAGACCTCCCGGTGGGCGCGGGCGACGTCCTCGAAGGAGGCGGCGTCGCGCAGGTAGATCCGCGTCCGAACGACCTGCTCGGCGCGGGCGCCGGCCTGTTCCAGCGCGCCGACGATGATCTGGAGACAGAGTCGCGCCTGCTCGTACACGCCTTCCGGCGGAGCACTGCCGTCCAAGGGGATCGGCGCGGTCCCCGAGACATAAACATGGCTTCCGGCGACCACGGCGCGCGAGTAGCCGACGACGGGCTCCATCGGCGAGTGACCGGGGATGCGACGGTGCGGCACCCGCCTAGTATCGGCCGCCGTGAACGCGCTACGTCAAGTGGACGACTGGCCGGCAGACAACGTCTCTGTCGCGGCCGTCTCGAACGGCGACGTGCTTGCGACGCAGGGCGACGCCGCGCGCGAGTACCGCTTCGCGTCCGTCACGAAGCCCGTGACGGCGCTGGCGGTTCTCGTTGCCGCCGAAGAAGGAACGGTCGACCTGGACGAGCCGGCCGGTCCGCCCGGCTCCACGGTTCGGCACCTGCTTGCGCACGCGTCCGGGCTTCCCTTCGAGGGACGGGAGCCGATCGCGAAGCCGGTCACCCGCCGGATCTACTCGAACTCGGGGTTCGACGTCCTCGCCGAGCTCGTCGAGTCGCACGCCGAGATGCCGTTCGCCGAGTACTTGCAGCAATCCGTGCTCGGCCCCCTCGGGATGAAGGCGGAGCTGCGCGGCTCCGCAGGGTCGGATCTCTTCGGAAGCCTCGACGACCTCGTTCGGCTTACGCGCGAGTGTCTGGCGCCGTCGGTTGTCGCGCCGGAGACCCTCGCCGAGGCGATCACCGTCCAGTTCCCCGGCCTCTCGGGCGTGCTCCCGTCGATGGGGCGCTTCGACCCGAACGACTGGGGCCTCGGGTTCGAGCTCAGGGACGGCAAGCCCGGCCACTGGTCCGGCACGTTGCCTTCGCAGCGCACCTTTGGCCACTGGGGCGGAAGCGGCACCTTCCTCTGGGTCGATCCGGATCGCGCCCTCGCTCTTGCGTGCCTCACCGACCTCGAGTTCGGCGACTGGGCGCTCGAGGCGTGGCCCCGGCTGTCGGACGCCGTGGTCGAGGAGGCGGCTAGCGCCTGACTCGAAGCGTCGCGCGCATGCCCTGCACGCGGTGATTCGCGACCTCGCACCAGAGCCGGTACGAGCCGGGGCGAAGGCGAATCGAGAGCGTCGCCCGCTGGCCGGGGAGGATCTTCGCGAGCCGCCAGGACTTCGACCCGCCCACGCGTTGGATCATCAGGTCGTGCTCGTCCTCGCCGTAGTTCACGAGCTCGATGAGGGCCGGGCCCTGGCGGACCGACAACCGCGAGAGGCGGTACTCGAACTCCAGCGCGGACACCTGCACGCGCGACGGTCCCCGGGCGGCCATGACGGGCGCGGCGGCACCGACGAGCGCAAAGAAGGTGAGGGCGAGGAGTGCAAAGCGTCTCACCGGACGAGCTCCAGCCGCCTGTAGGCCCTGGCGTTCGGGATCGCACCGGCCGCGTCGAAGTCGAACCATTGCTCGAGGAGCGACGTGTAGACGCTTCGGTAGTCGACGGTCGCCTTCAGGTTCCCGTTCTTGTCGAGCCCGTCCTTGAGCTTCGGCAGCTCGCCGATCATCGTTCCGCGGGCGCGGGTGCCCATCAGCATCGCGACGCCGGCGGCGCCGTGATCGGTGCCGCGCGAGCCGTTCTCCTCGGCGCGGCGGCCGAACTCCGACCAGACCAGGGTGAGCACCCGGTCGGCGAGGCCGCGGGCTTCGAGGTCGCGCTGGAACGCGAGCAGGCTGTCGCCCGTCAGCCTCAGCCCCTGAGCGAGGTCATCGGACTGTTCGGAATGCGTGTCGTACATCCCATAGGCGCGGAGCGCCACGCAGCGCAGCGGAAGCCCTCCGGCGAGCATCGCAGCGAGCCCTGCGAGCTTCTGGGGAAAGCCACTGCGGTGCTCCGGGTAGGCGACGGGGCTTGCGAACCCCTTGCCGTTGAACGGGGCGAGCTGGTGGCGGAGGCGCTGCGCCTGGGTGGCGGTCGATGCGATCGAGGCGAGCGCCTTGTCGCCCGAGCCGCGCGCACCGCCGAGCGGAGCAAGCGTCTCCAGCATCTGGCTCTCGACCTCGCCCCAGACCCCCGGAGCCCAGAACCGGTAGCCGTCTGCACCGCGAAGCGCGGCGACGGGAGCCTTGCTCGTGGCGAGCGGAGGCGCAAGCTCGCCGTCGAGACTCAAGCCCTGCAGGGGGTTGTCGGGCCGGCCGGCCTTGTCGAGGTAGCGGCCCAGCCAGCCCGTTCGGAGCCCGGGATTCGTCGCGCCGACCTCCCAGTAGTGGCGCGAAGTGAAGTGCGACTGGTCGGCGTCCGTGTACCCGACCGTCGGAAGAACGGTGAGCTTGCCTTCGAGATGGAGTGTCCGGAGCGCTGCTGCCTCGGGGTGCCAGCGCAGCCGTGTGTCCTCGGTAAATGCGAGACCCGAGTCCGGAAGCGCAAGCTTGGGCCTCAGGCGCCGGTAGTCGGGATCGCCGACGGGGGCGAGGAGTGAGAGGGAGTCGGCTCCGCCGTCCAGGAAGACGCTGACGAGCACCGGTTGCGCCGGAGCGGCGGCCTCGGCCGCTTCGAGGATGCCGTCCTCGAAGCCGGGGAGCGCGAACGAGCCGGCGCCGTAGACGGCAAGTGCGAGCCCGGCCGAGCGAAGAAGGATCTCCCTCCGGTCGAGGCCGGTACCGGCCGGGACCGGCATGCCCTGCTCGATCGCGGGCAGGCCCGAGCCCGCCTCGGCGACGGCGCGGTGAAGAAGGGAGGAGCGTGAGAATTCGGTGCAGCAGCGGCTCATGGGGTCAGCTCGACTGGAGGTCGGGGGAGACGGCGATCATGTGTCGCAGCGAGTTCTCGATCAGCGCCGGGTAGCTCTTCTTCTTCCAGCTCGCATTCGCCGTTGCGAGGGCGCGATTGGTGTAGCCGCGAAGCACGCGCCGGGTCCCGGAGGACAGCCGCGGATCTCCCCAGAAGTCGAGAGCTCGCGTCAGAAGCTGATCGGCGTCGAGTGGACTCCTGACCTTGTTCGGGTCGAGCGCAGCGGGGCGTGTGACGCGCCCGGCGATCTCCCAGCGAGCGAGATACGTGGCCGTGTCGAGCCAGCGGTCGTCGTTCCACCCCGAGATGTTCGGCGGGTAGAAGAGCTGCTGGCCGGCGTTCGCGCAGAGCCAGGTCCAGGACTCGGTGTCGACGCCCCGTCCGGCGGCGCGCAGGAGCCCGGCGGTGTAGACGACCGGGGGCTTGACCATGCGCGGACCGTCGTAGAGGAGCGGGTGGCGGAGAATCGCCTCGACGACCGGTCGCACCGCGTAGCGGTTGCGCACGTAGAGCCGCTCGAGCGCGCGCTGGGTCGAGCGCGACGGAGCGGTGGGAATGAAGTAGCCCCACAGCTTCGGGACGAAGAAGGATGGGTGGCGAGGGTGGGCGGTGCAGAGACGAACTGCGTCCCGCCAGTCGAACCGGCCCCGGCGCCCGAAGACGCGCTTCGAGCCGACGTCGTGGCGCTCGCGGTCGAAGCGGAAGCGGGTCGGGCCGACGCCTTCGCGCCAGTCGTTCCGGAATCCGGTGAGCGCGCGTGCCTGCTCGCGGACGTCTCGCTCCGTGTATCCGCGCCCGGAGCCGAGCGTGAAGAGCTCCATCAGCTCGCGCGCGTAATTCTCGTTCGGCGACCACTTGGAGTTCTCGGTGCCGGAGAGCCAAAGGAGCATCGCCGGATCCCGCGTGACCGCGGTGACGAGCTGTGTGAACGAGCCCAGCCAGTAACGCCGGAAGAGCGCGTTCTGGCGGAGCATCAGGTTCTGTGAGCCGACCCCGTCGTTCGACGTTGCGAACCAGTCGTGCCAGACGAGCGTCATCCGCTCCATCAGCGGGCGGTTGCCGCGCACCATCCGGTCGAGCCACCAGAGGTGGTCGTGGCCCCAGGCGTCGCGCGGAGCGAGCGGGCGTCCTTTCTCGTCTTTCGCCGCCGGGCCGACGAAACGCTGACGGCCTGCGCGGGTCAGTGCGTGGACGGCGTCGTCGAGCCCGCGCTTGGCGAGTGCTTCGGCCTCGCCTCGTCTGGGCCCGAAGCCGGCACGCCAAAGCAGTCGCTCGGCCTGCTCTGGACCGAACGCTCCGCGGTACACGGGAACCTTGGTTGCCGACTGCGCCAAAACGTGACTCTTTGAGTCAGTTCGGCCGTTTTCGATCCCCGGGCATCCCTCGAATGGGGGATACCCGTTTCAAGTCATACGGC
>Ga0180121_10000483_pt1 | contig 16673 bp, 12 predicted proteins | sample AntDrymUQ5402106_2_FD_129676 | JGI IMG/M metagenome (GOLD analysis project Ga0180121, IMG submission 129676) | Polar desert sand microbial communities from Dry Valleys, Antarctica - metaG UQ540 (21.06) (version 2) (version 2) | ecosystem: Environmental > Terrestrial > Soil > Desert | place...
CTGTTAACTGTTTAACTGCTAACTGTTTAACTGCTAACTGTTTAACTGCTAACTTTTTAACTGCTAACTGCTTAACTGTTACGGGGCAATTATACCAATAAAATTTGCCGCATTATTATCAACTAATGCAAAGTCAGTTTCGTCAACGATATCATCTGAATTTAGATCAGTAGCTAACCGGATACCTGAAACAAAATTAAAGGCGTCATTATCAATTAAACTAACATCCAGACCATCGATAAAGCTATTCTGATCGACATCACCGCTGTACATGCACGCCTTAGATCCAACCACTGCCATATTATTTCCAAATGCTTTAGACACAGAGCTAGTGAAATCATAATTGAAAGTTGAGTTATCAGCAACTAATGATTCGCCTCCTGATTTGCTCCATGTCATGATCGTATTAAAGTGTTTTGCAACAAGATAGTATTGTCCTGATGGTATATTATAAAAATTGAATGTTCCTGTAAAGCTGATTGTGTCAATATCGCTTGCTGCAGAATCTCTTCGTGAATAAGGTGCCACTGCATCGTGAAGATAGACAGTAACAGGGTCTTTGCGTGCAAGAATATTCATAGCAGGTTTATACATCCCTTCCATTAAAACTTTTAAACTTACCTTAGCAGACCTTAAAGGAAGATAATCTACAAGTCCAAGTGAAGGATTGTCGGGTTGATGAAATATATGTGCCTCGACAGAATCAATAATGCCTGTTCCCCAATAATTATTTTCTGCTTTTATCGGGTCAGTCGTATTGTTGTACAGATCGAATATTTGTCCGGTGTTAATGTTGTTGAATATCTGGTTTAACCCTGCATCTGTCGTATCTGCACTTGAAAGATCTCCTAAGTTTGGTTTTGCTGTACCCTGAATAGTAATTCCCCATAGATTACCCCGAATAATATTTCTTGTTACTATAGAACTTTGTGTTGCAGATCCGTTAAAATTAATTCCGCTTCCACCGAGAGTTGGGTTTCCCTGAATATTGTTGCTATCAATAACATTATTGTTTATATACACATTTGAGTTTCCGCCTGCTATCGCTATTCCATATCGGTTTTTTTTAATAATATTATTTTCGATTATTAAATTCGGAATGGAGCCTACGGGTAAAAAAGAAATTCCACCGCTCATGATCGGTCCTCCTATAATAGTATTTCCTCTGATTATCGTTGGAGCTGTTCCGGTGGCGCCGAAGTTTATCTGTGGGACGTTTGCATTGTCGAGATCGTTTTCATAGATAAGGTTATTTAATATTTGAGGTGATGAAGCAATATTAGCCCCTGAAGTAATTGCAGCCCTTCGGTTTCTGTAAATTCTGCTGTTTGAAACAACTGAATTTGAACGGAAAAATGAAACGGCTCCTCCGCTTGAGAAAGCGCTGTTAAGTGTATTGAACCTGATCGTGCAATTATCTATAAGAATATTGCAGTCAAGCATTCTTATAGCGTTGCCGAATTCAAAGATCATGTTTTTAAGAATAGAGCCGTCGCTTTGATCTTCAAATTTTAATCCGAGAAACTTAAGAGTTGTATCCTGCGCTGTTATTCTTGCAGAGTCTGGAGCGTTAATTATCAGCACACCGAAAATGTCAATGAACACACCTGTTCCAAATTTCATTACAGCATTAGTTAAAACTTTAATTGTGTCAGTAGCTGTGATATTTATTGTATCATTTATGAGATAATTTCCCGATGAAAATGTCACATTGCCTCCTGAGTAAAAGACCAGGCTGTCAAGATTCCAGTTTTTTCCTGTTCCTGGGGTAGTGTAATTTGAGTAAGCGTTTGTAACAGTAATGAGTAAAGCAAGAATTAAGAATTTTTTCATTTTTTCTTTATGGGTTATTGAATAATTTTTAGTTTTGATTAATGAGCGTTGATTAATTATTTGATGAACGTCTCTTTAACTGAATCATTTTGTAAGTTAAAATACAATTTAAAGCTATACTTTCCCGGGCTGGTTCGCCTCGGCGAAGTGGGAAAGAGTAAGAACTTTGTCGCGATAAAATTTACTTCACTCACTTAACACACTAACGCACTTAACGCATAAAATAAATTAATAAATTTCTTATTTGAATATTAATGATTAATTTTTCTCAAAACTAACCATAATTAATGTCGATTCCATTTACCTCTCTTCCATCATTAAGCGAACTCTTCCTTGACTATATAAATAATTTTGAAAATGTTAAGAAGTTTTACGAATATGATTATAAAAATTTCGAAGATTTTTTTAAATGCATCGAACTGAAGAAAGAAACTTATGAAACGGGAAAGAATTTTTTCAGAAATGATGTATGCGAAATTTTAAGAACACAGAGTTCCGATTTTAAATCCGGTAATAAAACATTTGACAACATACAAAAACTTAATGAACATAACACTTTTGCTGTCGTAACCGGCCAGCAGCTGGGACTGCTCACTGGACCATACTATACAATTCTTAAAACAATTAACACGATACAATTATCGAAGAAGCTGAACGAAAAATTTTCAGATTATAATTTTGTGCCTGTGTTCTGGCTTGAAGCTGATGACCATGACTTTCTTGAAGTCAATAACATCAACATTATTACAAAAGATAATGAACAAAAAAATATAAAATATTTCGATAAGGGCGTAGAGACGGAGAAATATCTTAGACCCACAGGCAATATGGTCTTTGATGAATATATAGATTCATTTGTGAATGAGGTGGAAGAATCTATGAATAAAACTGATTTTACTGATAGTCTCTTTAATCAGATCAGAGAGTCTTATCAGCAGGGTATTAATATTAAGACTGCATTTGCAAGATTTCTAAACTCTCTGCTGGGAGATAAAGGTTTGATATTTATAGATCCATCAGATAAAGAAATCAAGAAATTGTTAAAGCCGGTTTTTGAAACTGAATTAAAAACTTCTCCTCAGGTTTGTGAAATTGTAATTAATACATCCGTTGAACTTGAAGAAAGCTATCAGGTCCAGGTAAAGCCGAAGGCAATTAATTTGTTTTACATTCACGAAGGCAACCGATACCTTATAGAGCCGCGAGAGAATGATATCTATGCATTAAAGCATTCTCGAACCAAATTTTCTAAAGAAGAATTATTCAATTTACTTGACACAAATCCCGAACGTTTTAGCTGGAATGTGATTACTCGTCCTATCTGCCAGGACTATGTGCTTCCAACTGTAGCTTATGTAGGAGGACCGTCTGAAATATCTTATTTTGCACAGTTAAAATATGTGTACAAATTTTTTAATGTCACAATGCCAGTCATTTATCCCAGAACTTCAGTGACATTAATAGAGGGAAGAACCAAAAATTTTTTAGAAAAATATAATCTTAAATTTGAAGAGTTGTTTAATGAGAAGGAATTGAGCAGGAAACTTATAAAGAGCATTTCTGATCTTGATTCGGAAGAAATATTCTCGAATATGAAAGATGAGTTGACTGCATTATTTTATACTTATGATAAAGAGCTTGTAAAAATAGATTCAAACCAGACTGCGTCATTTTCAAAAAGGAACCAGCAATTTGTTGATTCACTTAGCATTGCCAAAGAAAAATTTATAAGCTCCCAGTCCAAACAGAGTGAAGTTATCTCAAATCAGTTAAAAAAAGTATTGCTAAATATTTTTCCCGAAGAAAATCTGCAGGAAAGGGTGCTTAATATCACATATTTTCTGAATAAATACAGCACTGAGCTTATAGATTCCATGTTTAATGAAATAAAAATAGATGATTATAATCACCAACTTATTAACACTGTTCCTCTAATTTCACCGAACTAATTCTTTTGTCTCATTCAAGGAAATGAAAAAAATATTGGTTATCAGGCTTTCTTCCTTAGGTGATATAATTCTTTCTTTTCCACTCTTAAAAAAATTAAAAGAAAAATTTCCGGAAGCTGAGATTCATTTTCTTACAAAGAAAAATTATGAAGAAATAGTCAGCATTAATCCAAACGTTGACAAAGTAATATTGCTGGATAAGTCTTTGACTAATTTAAGAAGCAGAATAAAAAATGAAGATTATGAATTAATAGTTGATATCCATAAAAATTTTAGGAGCTTTTTTGTGAGTATGTTTAACGGAAATAAAGCTGTAAGATACAAGAAAGGTAATTTTCAAAAGTTTTTGCTGGTAAACTTTAAAGTAAATCTTTTTAAAAAAATTATTCCAGTTTACAGAAAGTACTTACTGACCGTTAGCAACTATTTGAATAATGAAGACTATAATTTTTCCATCAGCGGGCTTCAATTCAGTAAGGGCAATATTACAGGTTTGAATTATATAGTATTAGCCCCATCTTCCAGACATTTTACAAAAACTTATCCGGCGGATAAATTTATTGAATATATAAAAGGGCTGGGGGAAAAGAAAGTTGTGCTTGTTGGCGATGATTCCATGAAAGATAAAAATATCTGCGAATATATTGAAATGAAGTGCAGCAACATATTGAATTTATGCGGAAAGTTAAATATTATGGCACTTGCAAATATTTTATACAATAGTGAATATGTAGTTTGCAATGATAGTGCAATACTTCATTTCTCAGAAGCGCTTGGAAAGAGGGTTGTTGCCATATTCGGATCAACAGTGAAAGAGTTCGGGTTTTATCCACAACTAAAGGATTCATTGGCAATTGAAAATAAAAATTTAAAATGCAGGCCGTGTAGTCATATCGGAAGAAAAAGCTGTCCTGAAAAACATTTTAAATGTATGCTTGAAATAATGATTAATTACTGAAGTTACGCAAACTATAGTTTTATTATGTTTTACATTTAAATGCATAAACGAAATTGGAGTTTCGGATGAAAATTGCGTTCCAAACAGAGTTTGGGAACGAGTACATATAGTAAATCCGGTATTTGCGTAACTTCAGTTAGTAATGATTAAAGATCAATGATCCTTCTTTGCCAAGGAGAGGGATGGGGGAGGCCGGTTACCTCTAGGTTTGATTTTGTAAAAAAAAATATGAAATAGTAATGGGAAAAGTTTTTATAAAGAAGAATGAAGAAAGAAGACTGCTAGTTGGTCATCAGTGGATATTCAGCAATGAAATAGAGAAAGTAGAAAATATTGAGAAAAACGGAGAAGTTGTTGAACTATATACCGGTAATAATAATTTTTTAGGCAAAGGATTTTATAATAAAAATTCTCTTATAGCTTTCAGACAACTCACGCATAAAGATGAGGAAATTGATAAATCATTTTTATTCAAAAGAATCAGTCTTGCAAATTCGTTAAGAAAAAAAGTTTACCCTTCTCGTGATGTTTATCGGCTTGTTAACAGTGAAAGTGATTTTATGCCTGGTCTTATTATTGACAGATTTGAAGATAAATATTCTATTCAGATCTTTTCACTGGGAATGAATGAATATAAAGATGCTATTAAAGAGATTCTAATAGAGAATTTCAAAGCTGTACTTATTGTAGAAAAAAATAATAATGAGCTTAGGATTCTTGAAGGACTGGAAAAGAATGAAGAAATAATTTTTGATATTTCAGAAAATGTTGATAAAACATTTATTATCATAATAGACGAAATTAAGTATAAGATAGATCTGCTTAAGGGCCAGAAGACCGGATTTTATTTAGATCAGACAGGTAACAGGAAGCTGTTAAGAAATTATGTTAATGCAAAATATAAAATACTTGATCTGTTTTGTAATGAAGGTGGCTTTGCATTGAATGCTGCTTATGCTGGTGCTCAGGATATTACCGGAGTAGATTCTTCAGAATATTCTATTTCCATGGCTAAAGAAAACTCCAGAATTAATGGGTTTGATAAACTAAATTTTGTATGTAAGGACGTTTTTGAATATATGAATGACCTTTTTCAGACCAGAGAAAAATATGATGTTATAATACTGGATCCGCCGTCATTCACAAAATCAAAGAAGAATTTAATTCCGGCATTGAGAGGATATCAAGAACTGAATTATAAAGCAATGCGGCTGCTTAAACCAAATTCACTTCTTTTTACTTTTTCATGTTCACATCACATCAATGAAAAGAATTATGAAGATGTCCTTATAATGAGTTCAAACGAAGCGAAAAGAAAAATTCAGATTTTGGAATTCTCAAACTGTTCTTATGATCACCCCGTAATTCCACAAATGAATGAAACGAAGTATCTTAAAGGTTATCTATTGAGAGTAATATAATTTTCTTATTTGAACATAGTCTTAATAAGCATTATATTTGCATAAATCAAATTCCATTACAAATAAAACTTTTACAATGGCAGAACAAAAATTTGTGGCAATCAATTATATTAATTGTAAAGATCATTACAAAGCAAGATTCGAAGAACTATTTAGCACCCGAGCGCATGCTATAGACAAGATGCCTGGATTTATCAATATGGAAGTTTTGAAACCATCTGACGGTAGTAACGTTTACCTGATAGTAAGTCATTGGGATTCGAAGGAGTCGTTCAAAGACTGGACAAAATCACCGGAATTTCTAGAAGGACATAAGAGGGGATTTGAAGATATTAGAATTGCAAAAGAAAACAAAGAGGAGCTTCCGATGACTTCCGATTTTAAAACCTATGAAATAATTGCAAGATAAAACTTCAAATAAATTAATTCTTTGTATTAAAAGATTGGGAACAATCGGTTTTCTTTTTGGCTAAAAGTATCTTCTGGATATTTGTTCCGTATTTAATATCAAAATTTTTATAAAGAAAATATTTAAAATTAAATGTTAACATTAAAAAATCATACAGGAGAAAAATTGCTAAACACATTTTATTCGTCGTTCTTTCATGCAATATTATTTTCACTTTTACTATTAACAGTTTACAGCTGCTCTGATACTGTGACACCTGCAGGACCTGAAGCAAACACTATAAGCGGAAATATCACTTTTGTCGATTCGAACTTTATCACTTCAGGAGGTTATTACGATATTGGAGTTTTTCCAAACCCTTCAAACCCGCCTGCATACTGGTTTGGACCCCCGTCGGCAAATGATACTTTAATATATTCCAGAATAGGGAATGTTTTCCAGGCAAATTATAAATTACGAGGTGTTAGCAATGGAAACTATGTAGTTGCTGTTGGATTCAGAAAGAATACAGGAGGTCAAAGTCCAATAATGGGAGTTTACGGATGTGATACAGCTCATACAACTTGTTTCTTAAATCCTCCGAGAGTATCAATCACTGAAAACCAGGGAAAAGAAAATATAAATTTTCTTTCCTGGGGGGATACAACAAAGAAAGTTTATTAATCTTCCGATGAATCACTTTACCAATAGCAAATTTAAATATAAACCGGGTAAGATCTTTTTTGTAATGATACTACTCTGCAGTTTTATTTTTTGCTATCACAAAAATATGTCGGCTCAGGATAAGACGGTTACTTTAAGTGGTAAAGTGATCGACAAGGAAAATAATTCAGTATTAAGTCTTGTGAATATAAAGCTTGTGAAAGAAAATTCAAAAGAATATTATCAGACTCAGACTGACATTTCCGGGAATTATAAGTTTATAAATGTTCCTCATGGATCGTATCAGATAAAAGCAAGCCACGTGGGTTACAATGAATTCTCTGAAAATATTGACATTCCAACTGAAGATCTAAAAACGTTTAACATTTTCCTTGAAGAGGCGGATATTGAAACCGAAAAGATCAATGTTACCGCTACAAAAACTGAAATTACACTTCAACAAACACCGTCGTCCATTTCTATAATAAATTCAAAAGAAATTTCAGAAAAGAATATTCTTACTTTCGATAATGTATTAGAAGAAGTTCAGGGGGTAACAGTAAATCGAAGCAACGGAATCAATGTAAATTCGTTGTCTATAAGAGGTTCTTCGGATGTTGCCGGCGGGGGTATTGGCAACAGAGTTCTTCTGCTTCTGGACGGAAGACCTTCTCTCACAGGTGATTCAAAAGGAGCGCTTTGGTCTCTCATTCCTGTTTCATTAATTGAAAGGACTGAAATTGTCAAAGGAGCATTTTCATCACTTTACGGATCAAGCGCCATCGGAGGAGTCATAAATGTAATTACAAAGAAACCTGCATACAAACCTTCAACAAGTATTAATCTTAATTACGGTTTTTATGAAAAATTATCTGATAGTCTCAGGTTTACAAATAAGCTTTTATCTTTTTCCGGAGGAGACATACTTCACAGTAATACTGTTAAGAAATTTTCCTACCTTCTTAATTTGAATTACTTAAGAAACGACGGTCACGCCCAGCAAACCAATTACGATTTTTACAGTATTACAGGAAAATTTACATATGATGTTTTGAGCAACCGCGATCTTGAAGCAACCGTTCAATACACAAATTCGCACAGCGGCTTTCCCCATTACTGGAAAAAAGATGGAGGAAGCATTGCAGAGCCTTTTAAGGTTGCTGATATTTACATCGGCGATAAAATCGAAAAACAGACTCAGAGCTACGATCTTTTTTACAGGGCAATACCAAATGCAAAGTCTAAATACACCACAAGATTTTATTACTATAATTTAAGGAGCAATTCTTTTTATAATGCCAATAATCCAGTATCATTGCAGTTTGCCGACACAGGGCTGGGATTGAATACTAATATTAATTCCTATAATTTTGGAAATATCACACAAATGGATTTTCAACTGGGAAAATCAAACCATCTCGTAGGGGGGTTTGACTTCCAGATGAACATTGTCAGATCAAAGCCGTCAGATATTTTGTATGGAAATCAGCAAATGAACAATATTGGAATATTTGCTCAGGAACAGATGAATATTTTAAAGAATAAAAATGGAAAGCCGATCTTGTCATCTACCGCAGGCATAAGATTAGATTATAATAAAGTTGTTTCTGGTGTTAATTCATTCCAGTTAAGTCCGAAGCTTTCATTTATTTACACGCCTGTTACATTAAATAAAATATTTACAAATTCCTCTTACAGGATCTTAGCCGGCCGGGCATTCAGAGCTCCATCTATTGCAGAGATATATTTTAAGAAAGAGCTCTTCGGAGGATTTGAATTTACTTACAATCCGAATCTTAAACCGGAGGAAATGTTCTCCTTTGAAATCGGTCTTAAGAAGCAATACAAAAACAGATTCACACTCGATCTGTCATTCTTCTTTAATGACTACGATAATCTAATACAATATGTAAATATAGGAAACAGTTTATATGGACCTTTTCAGGTACAGAACGTAGCAAGAGCACAAATAAAAGGATTCGAGTTTTATATGGATTATACATCTCGACTGAAGTTGTTCAGAGCTCCATTTGAATATTCATTTAATGCCGGATACACATATCTCAATGCGAGAGATCTCTCTCGTAACCGCACGGACGATTATCTGCCTTACAAGGCGGAACATAATCTAAATTTTACTACTAATTTTAACTACTCCCATTTTAATCTTAACATTAATGGAAGGTATCTGAGTAAAATTGATGAAGTCATATTTTATAAGTACGAGGAGCCGAAATCCTATTTTTTGTTGAACTCAAAACTCAGCAAAGACATATCAAGCGGCATTTCATTTTTTATTGCTGTCAACAATCTTCTAAATGAATCTTATCAGGAGCTGGAAAGGATTCAAGCACCCAACCGGAATATTAATTCAGGAATTAATATTAAATTCTGATCTGAACCAATGATTATTGATCATGATTAATTACAAGCTTTCCACAAACCAAACTAACTAACAATTATCAACTCAATTATTAATTGCCAACTCAATTGTCAATTATCAACTGTCAATTATCAATTGTAACTTCTTCATTGTAACAAAAAATGAAAATTTCTATATTGCGTTAAATAAAAAAGAAAAGAGGTAATAAAGTTTGTTAAAAGTAATAATTCAAGACGGCGAATCCATCGACAAAGCTCTTAAAAGATTCAAAAAAAAGTATGAAAAGTCAGGATTGTTAAAGGAATTCAGAAGAAGAATGTTTTTTACAAAGCCCTCAGTGGAAAAGAAAATGGATAAAGAAAGAGCAATTAGAAAAACCAAAAGAATATTAGCAGAAGAAAACAATTAATCACAGTTTTTTTATATTATTTAAACCCATTGAAAAGCTGTCAGTGGGTTTTTTTAATTTGATCCTGTTAAATATAATTGTAAAGTCTGATCTACACTGTAGTTTTTCAAACTGTTATTCGCCTTAATAATAATTATTCTGGATTGTTAAAAAAATCTAAGCCAAATTTTAAAGAATACATTTCCAAAAAAAGGATCTCTAAGAGAATAAGCCAGTTAGCAAAAAAAATCAATAAAGATTATAAGGGAAAGAAGCCAATTTTTATCGGGATTCTTAACGGTTCTTTTATATTTCTTGCTGATTTGATAAGGGAGATAAAAGTAGAGTGTGAGATAGATTTTTTAAAACTTTCCAGTTACGGGGACGAAAAGATATCATCGGGCGAAGTTAAGCTTTTAAAGGAATTGAACTGCCAGATTGAGAACCGGGATATTATAATTGTTGAAGACATTGTAGATTCGGGGCTTTCAATGAAGTATATAAGAGATATAGTGGAGGCAAAAAAACCAGCTTCACTGAAATTTATAAGTTTGTTATTTAAAAAGAATACATCCAGTTTGGATTTCAGGATAGACTACATAGGATTCGAAATAGATGACAAATTCGTCATAGGATACGGGCTGGATTTTGCCCAAAGCTATAGGAATTTAAATGCTGTATATGTGTTACATTGTTAAATTTAAAATCAAAAATCATGAGTACCAAAAAACCCAACAATAAAAATACTAATAAAAACAGTAATGATGACTTTAACTGGAACAGGGTTTTCAAAATTGTACTAGGATGGAGCGCAATACTTATCGGCTTCTTTCTGATTATGATATATACAAAAGGAGCGGATGGCAAATATTCTGAGTTAAAGTATGACCAGTACATGAAGTTTCTAAATGAAAAGAAAATTGAAAGTGCAATAATAAAAAAATCCGATAACAACTACGAATTTCTCGGTAAGCTCAAAACACCGGAATCTATCAATGTTGCAAACAGAACAATTACGATAGACCGTTTTTCAGTCCTTCTTCCTTATACTAATATTGATGATAATGTTGTGAAAGCATGGAATGATAGCGGTGTTCAATTCAGCATTGAAAAAGATGACGGCGGATGGCTTGCACCATTGCTCGGTGCTCTGCCGTGGATATTAATAATTGTTTTCTGGATAGTTATTATGAGGAGAATGCAGTCTGGAGCCGGAGGTTCTAAAAATATATTTTCATTTGGAAAATCAAAAGCAAAGCTTTTGAGTGAGTCAGCTATTAAAGTTACTTTTGATGATGTAGCTGGAGCTGATGAAGCAAAGGAAGAGCTTTCTGAAATCATAGAGTTTTTGAAAACACCCGCTAAGTTTCAGCGTCTGGGAGGTAAGATCCCGAGAGGAGTTTTGCTTCTGGGTCCTCCCGGAACCGGTAAGACCCTGCTTGCAAGGGCGGTAGCAGGCGAAGCAGGTGTTCCATTCTATTCTATCAGCGGAGCTGACTTTGTTGAAATGTTTGTTGGCGTCGGAGCTTCAAGAGTAAGGGATCTGTTTGAGCAGGGAAAGAAGAATGCTCCCTGCATTATTTTTATTGATGAAATTGATGCCGTGGGACGCCATAGGGGCGCCGGCCTAGGCGGAGGTCATGATGAAAGAGAACAAACATTAAATCAGTTGTTGATAGAGATGGATGGTTTCGAGCAAAACAACGGCGTGATAATTATTGCCGCAACTAACAGACCTGATATTCTTGATCCTGCATTGTTAAGACCGGGAAGATTTGACAGACAGGTTGTTGTGGACAGGCCGGATGTTAAAGGACGCGAAGGAATTTTGAAAGTTCATACAAGAAAAACTCCGCTGGCAAAAGATGTTGTGGTAGATTTGCTGGCAAAAGGAACACCCGGATTCTCAGGAGCAGACCTTGCAAATTTAGTAAATGAAGCGGCGTTGCTTGCAGCGAGAAGGAACTCCGATATAGTTACAATGAGAGATTTTGAAGAGGCAAAGGATAAAGTAATGATGGGAACCGCAAGGAAGAGCATGATTATTTCAGAGCGTGAAAAGAAAACTACTGCATATCACGAAAGCGGACACGTGATAGTGGCTAAGATGATTCCCGAAGCAGACTCTGTTCATAAGGTAACAATAATTCCAAGAGGAAGAGCTCTCGGTGTGACGACATATCTTCCAATGGATGAAAAGCACACATATTCTAAGGAATATCTCGAAGCAATGATAGCTTATGCAATGGGCGGACGAGCTGCAGAAAAAATGATTTTTAACGAGTATACAACCGGTGCAAGCAACGATATTGAAAGAGCGACGGGCATGGCGCGAAAGATGGTCTGTGAATTCGGTATGAGCGAGAAGCTCGGTCCCATTGCCTATGGTCAGAAGCAAGAAGAAGTTTTTCTCGGAAGAGATATTAACCAGCATAGGGACTACAGTGAATCCACACAGATATTGATAGATGATGAGATAAAAAAAATAGTGCAATCAGGAATGGACAAGGCAGAAAGAATACTTAATAACAATGTCGAGAAGCTTCATAAAATGTCTGAGGCTCTGCTGGAAAGAGAAATTCTAGATTCAGTTGAGATTGACATACTTATGAGAGGCGAAACGTTGCCTCCGTTTGAAAAGCCGGTAATAAAAGATGCGGTATCGACAAACGGTGAAGTGCAAAAGGAAAAAGAAATAAAGAGCAAAGATGAAAATTATGCTCCCGGTGATGTTGCTTTAGCAAACTGAATCCTTTAAATATAATTATAAAAAGCGAGCATAACACTCGCTTTTTTTTTGAGTATTGATCTATATACATAATAGAAATAAACATAAATCTAAATCTTAACTTGCATTTTATTTTTCTAGCTATATTGGTGATTATCAGTCAAACAAGTGTTATTCCTGTCTGACGCAGGCAGGAGCGTTCTAAAAAATTATCATACAATTGGAAGATTTAGAAAATAGAATAAGCTTAAAGAGTGAACTTCTTCGTAAAGGTATACACCTTTCTTCCTCGGTTATCCCATTGTCTTATTATTTTTTAGACAGGAAAACGGAAATATACTTATTATCCATGTTCAGCTTTCTTCTGATACTCATGGATGCAACACGGATACATGTTGAGTGGGTCAGAAAGATATACTTAAAATTTCTTGGACCTGTCCTAAGAAATCACGAAGTTGATAATAAGAAGTTATTCTTTACCGGTGGAACTTATTTAGTGACGGCTTTTTTGATATGCATTATTATCTTCTCTCAACCTGTTGCAATAACTTCGATGCTTGTAATTGTCTTCTGTGATTCTGCCGCTGCAATAGTGGGAAAAGTTTATGGAAAGCATTTTATCAGAAACAGGACGCTCGAAGGAAGCGTCGCTTTCTTCGCTACAGGAGTTGTTGTTATTCTTTTAACGCCAAAAGTAACTACTTATGTATGCGAATACTATATAGCGCTATGCGCTCTTTTATTAACAACTGCTTTTGAATTACTACCGAATAAAATAGATGATAACCTTTCCATTCCGCTTTTCTTTGGGATAGTTTACACTGTATTAATAAAAATTTTTTTATAAGTAAAATTTATTATATGTCATTTCGTTGTGGTATCGTAGGACTTCCGAATGTTGGCAAGTCAACTTTGTTTAATGCAATTACATCATCACAAAATGCCGAAGCTGCAAACTACCCTTTTTGTACAATTGATCCTAATGTCGGAACTGTTATAGTGCCTGATGAGCGTGTAGAGAAACTTGTAGAATTGTATAATCCAAAAAAAATTGTTCCGGCGACAATTGAATTTGTTGATATTGCAGGTTTAGTTAAAGGAGCTTCAAAAGGAGAAGGTCTCGGAAACCAGTTCTTGTCGCACATAAGGGAAGTTGAAGCTATCATTCATATTGTAAGGTGCTTTGATAATGAAAATATTGTTCACGTCGAAGGAAAGATAGATCCTAAGAATGATATAGAGATAATTGAAACAGAGCTGATAATTAAGGATATTGATACGCTTGATAAAAGAGTTGAGAGAACGTCTAAGACATTAAAAAGCGGTGATAAAAAAGCTAAGATGGAAGTTGATGTCTTGCACTCATTGAAAGAACATCTATCAGGATCCAGGCTGGCAAAATATTTTACTGATGATCTAAATGAAGAATTGAGAATTATTGTAAAAGAATTACAACTTCTTACGGACAAGCCAATATTATATGTCGCAAACGTCGATGACAAGAACCTTACGGGAAATACTTATTCCGAAATTGTAAAAAGCATCGCTGAAAAAGAAAGTGCTCAATTCCTCATTTTGTCAGTACAGATAGAATCAGAGATCGCTCAGCTCGAGACAAAAGATGAAAAGAAAGAATTTCTGAAAGAGATGGGACTTGAAAAATCAGGACTCGACAAACTAATTAATAAAGGATACGAATTATTGGAACTGATAACTTTTTTTACAGCCGGTGAAAAAGAAGTGCATGCATGGACATTACATAATGGGAATAAAGCTCCACAGGCAGCAGGTGAAATCCATACCGATTTTGAAAAGGGTTTTATACGCGCAGAAATAATGAAGTATAAAGATCTTATTGAGTTAAGAACAGAAAGTGCAGTTAAGGAAAAGGGCTTACTAAATGTTGAGGGTAAGGAATATGTGGTTGAAGACGGGGATGTGGTTCATTTTAGATTTAATGTGTAGAATTTATGCAGACTTGCGATCGCAGTGAGTTTGCATTATGTAAGAATAGAAAAATTGTTTCCGTTTTTTAAAAATTAAAATAGTAAGTTTATTAACATCTCGTGAATATCATTGGAAGCTCTTTCAAATTTAGATATTAGCCAGCATTTACATACCGTCTGGCTGCAAACGGTCAGATGGAAATAGAAAAAGCCCTAGTTCAAATTAATAAACAGGGCTTTTGCTTTAGTACTAGACAATTATTTTACAAGCAACATCTTTTTTGTTTCGACAAAATTATTCTGTCCCGATACTTCAATTCTGTAGAAGTAAACTCCGCTGGAAAAATTTGTTGCATCAAACTTAACAGAATAATAACCTGAAGTTTGTATGTCGTTAACCAATTTTTTTATTTCCTTTCCACTCATATCGTATACAACTATGCTTACCTTGCTATCAAAAGGTAAAGAATACTCAATCTTCGTAACGGGATTGAATGGATTTGGATAATTTTGTGATAACTGAAATTTATCCGGGACGCCAACCGTTACTTCATTTGACAGATCGTGATATTGATAATTTCCGTTAAAATCTATCTGCTTGAGCCTGTAATTATAGACTCCCGAACTTATATTCTTATCTGCAAAAGAATAACTATGCGGTTCATTTGTTGTTCCGTTTCCTGCTATGTTTCCTAAATTTTTCCATTCAGTATTACCTAGAAGTTTTCTTTCTATATCAAAACCAGAGTTGTTTATTTCACTACTTGTTGTCCAGTTCAAAGTTACGTTATTTGTATTTACATTTGCGGAGAAACTGGCTAACTCAACAGGAAGTGTACAATCAATTATAGTACGAAACATACCGTTTCCATGAGTCCCAACTAATAAACCCTTATCGGATGATCTGTATGCTAATGAACTTGTTACGGCTAATTTAATACTGGATGAGCCTTCTCTTTCCCATACAGTTGCTCCTCCACTCAATGCTATTGTGCCCCATAAACCTACAGAAGTGCCAACATAAAATTCAACAGGTGTTCCGGTGCAATTTACAATCGCTGAAGAACGAATTGATGGAAGACTTATGTTCCCCTCGACTGCTGTCCACACAGGAGCTGCAACTGACGCATCACTTGTAAACCATATGCTCGAGACTCCATAATTAGAAAATGTAACCATAACCTGTCTATCATCGATCGGATTAACTGCGATGCTGCTTACAATAACGGGACCAGTTGGCATTGTGCCTCCTGTTATATTTACGGGACTTGTAGCAGCAGGCACATCTCGTGGATTACTCAATCTATATATCTTAGCATCGGAAGTTCCGATGTAAAGCTTACTGCCCGCCGTGTAAGGACCCCTGGTAGTTGCCATCGATCGAATATCACCTGTAGTAGCACCGTTGACACCCGTCATTGCCGTCCATGATCCCGGGGTGACAGTTGAGGCGCCCGCTGTTCTGTACAAATTTCCTAAATCCGCGAAGTAGAGAACCTCAGTGTTATCGGGATCTAAGTGAAAATAAGTTATGAATATTCCGAATCCGCTTCCAGTGGGCTTAATATTGGTTCCAAAACCTGGCAGATCCGTTGACAACCTTCGCAAAATGTTTCCATTTTGAAAACCTACGTAGTGGAATGTATTGCCGGAAGAGATACCAACTGCAACCCCGTCGCCACCGAAAATTCCCGTGTGCGTGGTCGAGCCGGTAGTTCTTGTAGTACCATTGTCTTGTGTCCCCCCGATTGCAATTGTACTGCCAATCGTCGGATCGAGTGCTACATGATAGTACTGGTAAGTGATGTAATTGTTATTTAAGTTTGTCCAAACAACGGGTGACGCTGTAACACTCGCTGTTCTGTGAATACCGCCGTCACTACCGCAGACCATGATTGTTGAGGTCGTGGGATGAAATTTAAAGACATGTATGTCCGGATGATGACCTAAATATAGTGCATAACTTGCTGGGCTAGCATAACCACCTATCCTTGTTGTTGCACCTGTCGTTGCGAA
>Ga0180121_10000484_pt1 | contig 16667 bp, 9 predicted proteins | sample AntDrymUQ5402106_2_FD_129676 | JGI IMG/M metagenome (GOLD analysis project Ga0180121, IMG submission 129676) | Polar desert sand microbial communities from Dry Valleys, Antarctica - metaG UQ540 (21.06) (version 2) (version 2) | ecosystem: Environmental > Terrestrial > Soil > Desert | place...
CCCTCCGATCGGGCCGTTCTCGCGCTGATAGCGCCCCGACGCGAAGTAGGTCATCGACTGGCCGCCACCGGAGACCTGTCCGCCCAGGGTGGACGCCATGCCGGTCTCGCTGAAGTAGTCGCGCCAGATCGGAACCTCGAACACCTGGAACGGCTGCAGGCCGGGCCGGTTCCAGAACGCGGCGAGACTGTCCGCCTGCCCCTGGGTCCGGGCGTAGCCGGCGTTCGCCGGCACGCGGTCGGGGAACTGGATCGCCTCCTGGTCGAAGCTGAACTTCCATCGCGGCGGGCCGGCGGTCCCCATCTTCGTGAAGATCTGGATGACGCCATTCGAGGCCTCGGTCCCGTACAGCGTGGCTGCCGCGGCACCTTTCAGGATCTCCACGCGCTCGATCGACGATGGATCGATGTCATCCAGCCGCGATGTGCGCGCGCCTCCATTGTTGATCCGGATTCCATCGACAAAGATCACCGGCTCGTTGGACTGCGAGAGGCTGGCGTTGCCGCGGATGCGAATGCGCGCGCCTTCGCCGGTCAGGCCGGCGCTCGTGATGGCCGAGAGTCCCGGCTCGCGTGCCGCGAGCAGCGAGGACATGTCGCGGATCGGAACGTTCTCCGGAGGCTGGATCACCGCCACCGTGTTGCCGAGTCGCTTGACCTCGACCTGCTGGCCGCTGCCGGTGACGACGACCTGCTCGAGCTGGAGGATGGAAACCTGAAGCCGGAAGTCTGCCGAAGTCGACTGGCCGGCGACGACGACCACGCTCTGGCTCGCGGGTCCGTAGCCGATCCGCCGGGCGCGAAGCTCGACCTGCCGCGCCGGGGCACCCGTGATCCGATATGCCCCCGTCTCGTTCGTCGCGCCGCCGAGGTTGGTCCCGACGATGGTGACCTGCACGTTGTCGAGAGGACGTCCGCTTGCCGTCTCGGTGATTCGGCCCTCGATGACCCCGGTGCCGGCCTGCTGGGCGCCGAGTCGGGTGGGTGAGAGAAAGAGTATCCAGAGCGCCGCGGCTGCGACAGCCGATCTCCAACCAATCACTTTGCGCATGCGTTCCTCCTTGCCGGCTGTACGCCGGGAGCGTGGCGGGGGCCGCGACGGTGACTGGTCGCAGCCTGCGAGGATACCATACGATGGTTCCCGATACGGTGATACGGTACGACCCTCAGTCACGCAAGAGTGGCTCTGCCTCAGCACCGCCATGGGCCGCCCGGCCAGCCGCCTTCCCTCCGGCGTCAACCCAGCTCTGCCCGCACCGCGGCCTGAGCGCGCTGAAGCCGCTCCTCCCAGCTCCCGGCGATCGTCACGTAGCGTGCGCCACTGCGATCGAGCGCGCCGCGAAACAGCGCATGCATCTCATCTCGCCGATCGCCGCGATCGCGCTGCGGGTCGGCGACCCATGGGACATCGACGTCCAGGAGCAGGTACAAATGAGCCTGCCGCTCTCGCGCCACCCGTTCGATCCACGGTTCGATGGATCCATAGTAGTGCACTCCATACACGACCGTGCTGAACAGATCCGTATCGAGGATCAGCACCCGGGCGGCACGGCGCACATACCGCGCCTCCTGGTCGAGCTGCCCGATCGCAATCACCTCGACATCGTGCTGGTCGAGCGGCGCAGCCTTTCGGTCGAGATAGTCACGCGCGAACTCCGGCGACACTACCGTCCCAAGCTCGTCGGCCAGCCTCGCCGCGAGCGTCGTCTTTCCCGTGGACTCGGAGCCGGTGACAACGACTCGGCGGACGAACCACGGGCGCACAGACGCCGGGATGTACTGCCAGTGCGCCATCGGGTCCCGTCGGATTGCGGTGCCCGACACCCTCACGACGGATCGTGCACGGTCGATGAGCACATGCCGCGAGCCAATGCGGCGGGCGAGCTCATCGCCGTAATCCTCGGAGGTGAACACCGCATCGGGAGTGGAGCCGAGCGCGCGCGTGATCGCCGCCGTCCATGTCTCCCAGAACTGCGGATGGTCGTGCGGCTCGGAGGGCAGCTCTTCGTTCAGCCCGATCACGCGCACGCCGGGGGCGAGCTCGCGCAGCCACGCCACGCGCTGGGCTCCCGGGATCGGCTCTCGCGCGAGCGAGCAGACGAGCACCGTCAGCTCGTCCACCATGCCACGCGCCGCCTCGATCAGGTGAAGATGGCCGGCGTGCGGTGGAAGGAACTTGCCGAGGATCAGGCCGGAACGGGGGCGCCGAGCGTTGCCTTCCACTGGAAGTATCCCCAGGCGGCGAGAATCATGAACACGACGTACAGAACCGCCGTGGGATAGAGCTCCTTGTAGATGAACATCGCGATGTAGACGAGATCCACCGCCACCCAGACGATCCAGTTCTCGAGCAACTTCCGCGTCATCATCCACTGTGCGACGAGGCTCGTGCTCGTGGTAGCCGAGTCGAGGTACGGAAGCGACGCATCAGTGTGTCGTCCGAGCAGCACCCCGGTGAGCCCCGCGCCGGCAACGCCGAGCAGCACGAGGATGATGTAGTGGCGGGGTCGTGTCCGCGTGACCTTCAGCGTCGTGCGGCCCGGCCCGCCATACAACCACTCGTACCAGCCATAGAACGAGATCACGATGTACACCACCTGCAGTCCCATGTCGGCATACAGCTTCGCGCGATGGAACACGATGACGTAGAGCGCGACCCCCGCGATGCCGATCGGCCAGCTCCAGATGTTCTGGCGCACGCTGAGGTAGACGCCGATCGCTCCCAGGATGGCGGCAGCGATCTCGATCGCGTTCACGGGGTGGTCGTCCGCTCAGCCGCCGTCGGGCGGCTGTACCGGCAGCACCAGGGTGAACGTCGAGCCCTGCCCCCACTCGGACTGGACATCGATGTTGCCGCCGAGCAGTGCTGCGAGGCGCTGGGAGATGAAGAGCCCGAGCCCCGTCCCGCCGAACCGTCGGGTCAGCCCTGACTCGAGCTGGGTGAACGCCTGGAACAGTCGAGCGCGATCCGTGGCGCGTATTCCAATGCCCGTGTCCGCGACCGTGAATGCAACGCGATCCCCGATCAGCGACACGGCCAGCGATACCCGTCCGGCGTCGGTGAACTTGATGGCATTGCCCACGAGATTGACGAGAATCTGGCGAACCTTGTCCGGATCGCTCATGAGTTGCAGTCCTTCCGGAACCTCGGCGGTGAAGCCGATCCCGCGGTAGCGCGCCTGGGGCTCGACGATGGCGAGGACCGATCGAATGAGCACCGGCACGTCGACCGCGGCGAGGCGTGCGGTCTCGCGGCCGGCCTCGAGGTTCGAGAAGGTGAGGATCTCGTCGATCACGACGGCGAGATGGTGGGTCACCGACCGCATCCGGTCGATGACATCGGCCTGCTGGTCCGTCAGCGGGCCGACGATTTCCTCCGCCAGCAGCTCGCCGTAGCCGGTCAGCGCGGTCAGCGGCGTGCGCAACTCGTGCGACATGGTCGCCATGAAGTCGCTCTTCGCCTGACTCGCCGCCTGGGCTTCATCGACGAGGTGCAGTTTCCACAGGCCGAGCGAGGCGTGGTCGGCAATGTCCTGGAGGCGCTCGCGGTCGCGCGCGCTGAAATCCGGCGCACCTGCGCTGCGCGACACGCTGAGCACGCCAAGCACCCGGTCGTGCGCGATGAGTGGCGTGATGAGCACCGGGCCCGCCTGCTGGAGGGCACCGATCTGCTGATGCTCGGGAAATCGTGCAGCGTCGAAGCTCTCGGCGACCATCGCCCGCTGCACGACCGCCCTGGCGGTGAGGGATCCTTCGAGGGGAAAGCGCGTGCCGCGGAGAACGTTCGCGCCGCCCGCGGTCGCCACGACCTCGCCTTCGCGCGCGTGGATCTTCACGACGGCGCTTCGTTCGGCCCCGCAGTGCCGAAGCGCGTCCTCGCTCAGCAGCCGCAGCAGCGCATCGAAATCGTTCTCCTCCGCCATCGCCCGCGCCAGCCGGCGCAGTGCATCCGTCTCGGCGCTTCGATCCGCCAGCTCCATCTCCTGGGCGATGCGGTCGCTGACCTCGCGGAAGATGATGAGCAGTCCACCGCCCTCCACCGGATAGCTGAACGCATCGTATACGCCTGCGGCTCGCCCGTACTCATCGCCCTCGTACTGCCAGCGATGGATCTGGTGCGCCTGGCGCGACATGATGGTCTCGCGCAGCGCTTCGCCGACCGGCGTGTTCGCGAGATTGGAGAACGCCGCGCGCATCGGCTTGCCAAGCAGGTCCTTGCGTGGAACCCCGGTCATGCGCTCGGCGGCGGCGTTCCAGTAGGAGAACCGCCAGCGCGCGTCGAAGACGCAGAGGCCGTCGGTGATGCTCTCGAGCAGGCGATCGTGCTGGCGAACGAGCTGCGCGAGGGATGTGGCGTCGCGGACCTCGAGCACGAGCATGCCGAAGCTGTTGCGCGTCGCCTGAATCTCGAGCATCCCCTCGCGGAAGGGGAGGTGAGTCCGGCGGGGAATGCCATCGACGAGCGTCGAGGCGGGCGATTCGTTGTCGGGGGTGCGTGCGAGCTGCGGAAAGACCGTCCACAGATCCCTGCCCACACATTCACCGGGCGCGGTGCCGAACAGCGCGCTCCAGGCACGGTTCACGAAGATGACCGCGCCCCCCGGGGCGATGAGCGCAATGCCGCTCGAGAGGAGGTCGAGCACGGCAGTGCCGCTCGGCTCGGCACTCGGTCCCGTCACCATGGGCGACACTGCGATGCCGGGCATGCCGGCTGGATTCCGTCCTTCGTGACTCACGACTACCAGAACTTCGGACTCGCGGTGAAGGCGCTACAGGTGGGACGCGGGTCGTGCCCGGACGCCCACCAGGTATCGCCTGATACTGAGTTCAGCTCGCGCTTGAAACCGTCATCGTGCGTGGAAGGCCGCGAGCGGGCGAGTAGTCCACGGCCCGTCGTGTCATCTCGATCAGGCGCAGCGCCGCGTTGGGGTCGAGTGTCGGCAAGTACAGGAAGCCACCGATGCCGTTGACGTCGAGGACGTGCATCTCCTCAGGACGGCGCGTGAGACTCACGGCGATGAGCGGTACCTTCGCCAACGCTACCTCCCGCTCCCAGTGGTCGGGTGGGATCGTGGCGAGCAGGTCGTAATCGCAGATGACGACGTCCGGTACGGCGGCCGCCAGCGCAGCCCGCGCCTCATCGAGACCGACGACGCTCACCGTTCGCAGCCCGATTCTGTCGAAATAGACGCCGAGGTGATCGCTGAGGAAGCGATGTCGGCCGACGCAGAGCGCGGTAGTGGGAGTTTGCATGGCGGCGAGAAGAATCTAACTCGCCCGGTCACGGATGATAGGGTGAGAGTTCAACCCCTGTGACCGTCATCACACTCCCGCGTGCTGCTCGGCGCCCTGCTTCGTGTTTTGAGGGACGACCAGACGGAAGCGGCTTCCCTCGCCGGGCTTGGACTCGGCCTGGAGCGTCCCGCCGAGGAGCTTCGCGAGACCGCGCGAGATCGGGAGTCCGAGACCGGTGCCTTCCTGCTGCGGCCCCGGTTGAGGACGCTTGGGTCGGGTGAGCTGGACGAACTCGTCGAAGATCCGCGCGACATCTTCCGGGGGAATGCCCTGTCCATGATCGATGACCTCGATCTCGAACTGGCTGCCCTCCGTCGGCCCGCACACCACTTCGATCGGCTTGCCTTCCCCGAACTTGATCGCATTCGAGAGAAGGTTGAGCAGGATCTGACGAAGACGCCGCGGGTCGCTGATGATCCTCCGGGGTCCACCCTCCATCCTGAGTGACAGCGGCGATCCCTTCTCGTCGGCGAGGGGCTGCACCGTGACGAACAGGTCCTCCACCAGGTCAGGAAACTCGACCTCCTGCAGGTCGACCTCCATCTTCCCGGCCTCGATCTTCGACAGGTCCAGAATGTCGTTCACGAGCTCGAGGAGGTGCTTCGCCGCCTTGTGGGTGCGCTCGATGCCTCGCTGCTGCTTCTCGTTCAGCGCGCCGTAGATGTGGTCGAGCATCAGCGTGTTGTAGCCGATGATCGCGTTGATCGGCGTGCGGAGCTCGTGGCTCATCGAGGCATAGAAGCGATTCCGCGCCGACATCGCTCGTTCGAGCTCCGCCTGGCGAGTGTGCAGCTCTTCGTTCAGCGCCGTCAGCTCCGCTGCGGAATTCGCGAGGGAGACCGCCTGCGACCGGAGCGCTTCATCGGCGGCCCGACGTTCGGTGACGTCGCGCGCGATCAGCGTGTAGACCTTGCCCGCCGGCAGGTCGAGGCAGGAGATCGACGCTTCGAGGGGAATGGAGTCGCCGCTTGCCCGCGTCCCGGTGAACGACTCGACCTGGGGCGTCCGGAACTCCTGTCCTGCCCCATTGTCCGATTTCGTGACGGCAGAAACGTCGCAGATCGTGTCGAGGTAGTCGTCCTTGAATCCCGGAGGAATGAAATCCCCGAGCGGGCGGCCGATCGCTTCTTCCGCAGTACAGCAGAAAAGGCGCTCAGCGGCGGCGTTGAACATGGTGATGCGATGCTTCTCGTTGAACATGATGATGGCGTCCATGGCCGACCCGACCACCTCGGCCATGCGTGCTTCGCTCTCGCGCAGCGTCGCGACATGGCGGAGCTCGAGCTCGCGACGCTCGCTCTCGCGAAGACGCTGTTCCTGTTCCTTGATATGCTCCTGCTTCCGGTGGAGGTCGATGAAGACTGCCACCTTCGAGCGGAGGACGTCTGGCGGGAACGGCTTGAACATGTAATCCACCGCGCCGACCGAATACCCCTCGAACACGAACTGCTCGTCCTTGCTGATCGCCGTCAGGAAAATGATCGGGATGAAGCGCGACTTCTCGCGCGCCTTGATCAGCTTCGCGGTCTCGAAGCCGTTGAGGCCGGGCATTTGGACGTCGAGGAGGATCACGGCAAAGTCCTGGGCGAGGATGCGCTTGAGCGCCTCGTCGCCGGAGTTCGCCCGGACGGTGTTCGCGTCGAGCGGCTCGAGGAGCGCCTCGAGGGCCAGCAGGTTTTCCGGCCGGTCATCCACGAGCAGGATGTTCGCGCGCGGCAGCGGGTTCATGGCGACCGGCCCAGCGAGGGCGCCTGGTTGGCACGCGACTCCGGCTGTCGCTTCACCGCCAATCGGGTGAGGTACGCCGCCATCTCGTCGATCGGCAGCACCTTCGCGGTGGGTACTGCCTTCAACGCTGCGCGAGGCATCGTCGGACTCTCGGCAGTGTCCGGCTCCTGGACGATCGCGATGCCTCGGCGGGCGACGATCGTGCGCAGTCCCTCCGCCCCATCCTGGTTGGCGCCCGTCAGCACGACACCGATGGCCAGCTCGTTGTAGGCGAGCGCAACCGACTCGAACGTGATGTCGATCGAGGGCCTGCTGTAGCGCAGGGGAGCCTCGGTCGAGAGCGAGAACGACCCGCTGTCCACGAGCAGGTGGTAGTCCGGAGGCGCGATGTGCACGTGCCCATCGACGATCGGTGCCTTGTCCTCGACCTCGCACACCTTGAGCTTCGAGACATCCTGCAGCAGCTCGGCGAGCGCGCTCGTCGAGTCGCGGCTCCGATGCTGGACCACGACCAGGGGGAAGGGGAAGTTCGCCTGGAAGCCACTGACCAGCGTCGTCAGTGCCTGCAGTCCACCCCACGATGCGCCGATGACGACGATGCCACCCGGCATCACTTCACCTTCCTGTAGATCTTGTCATGCAGGTCGATGGCCTCGTAGCACCCCTCGAAGTCGGAAAACTTCAGTGACTCCTTGCTGCCGAGCGCGAGGATCCCGAACGTCGAGAGGCTTTCGTAGAACAGGTGGTGTACCCGGTTCTGGAGCGCCTTGTCGAAGTAGATCAGCACGTTGCGGCAGAGGATGACGTTGAACTCGGCGAACGATCGATCCGTCACGAGGTTGTGCTGCGAGAAGACGATGTTGCGCAGCAGTGCGGGACTGAACAATGCGCCATCGTACTTCGCCGTATAATACTCCGAAAACGACCGCTTGCCGCCGGCGTTGATGTAGTTCTCGGTGTATTCCTGCATCCGGTCGAGCGGAAAGATCCCGGACTTCGCGCGCTGGATCACGACGTCATTGATGTCGGTGGCATAGATCCGGGCGCGCTCGTACAGCCCTTCCTCCTCGAGCAGGATCGCCATCGAGTAGACCTCTTCCCCGGTCGAGCAGCCGGCATGCCACAACCGGATGAAGGGGTACGTCCGCAGCAGCGGAATCACCTGCTCCCGAAACGCGAGATAGAACTTCGGGTCGCGGAACATCGCCGTGACGTTGATGGAGAGATCGAGCAGCAGCTTCTCCATCATGTCCGACTCGTGCAGCACCCTGTCCTGGAGCGCGCTGATGCTGTGAAAGCCCTCGGCCTCGATCCGCTTCCACAGCCGGCGCCGGATCGACGCGTAGGCATAGGAGCGAAAATCGAATCCGTAGTGGCGGTAGATTCCCTCCATCAGGAGCTCGATCTCGATACGCTCGAGCGCGGGGTCGTAGGCGGCGGGCGTGTCGGGGAGCGACGTCCCCGGCGTCCGGCTTACCGGTACAGCCATACGCGCATGAGCGACAGCAGCTGTTCGGTGTCGACCGGCTTGGTGATGTAGTCCGAAGCCCCCGCCGCGATGCACTTCTCGCGGTCGCCCTTCATCGCCTTCGCGGTGAGGGCGATGATCGGCAGGTTGCGGAACTGGCTCATCTGCCGGATCGCCCTCGTCGTCTCGTAGCCGTCCATCTCCGGCATCATCACGTCCATCAGGACGAGATCGACGTCCGGCGTGCTGGTGAGCGATGCCAGGGCATCCTTCCCGTTCTCGGCGAAGCTCACGTTCATGCCGTGACTTTCGAGCACGCTCGTCAGCGAGAAGATGTTCCTCACATCGTCGTCGATGATCATGACCCGCTTGTCGGAGAACACACCATCGGAGTTATGGAGCCGCTCGAGCATGCGCCGTTTCTGGTCCGGCAGCTTCGCCTCGACGCGGTGGAGGAAGAGCGCCGTCTCGTCGAGCAGGCGCTCCGGTGACTTCACATCCTTGACGATGATCGTCTCCGCATACTTCCGGAGTCGGGTCTCCTCGGACGACGACAGGTCGCGGCCGGTGTAGACGATGATCGGCAGGTCCTTCCGCCGCTCGTCGGCCTTCACCCGCTCCAGCAGCTCGAAGCCGCTCATGTCCTGGAGTCCGAGGTCGAGCACCATGCAGTCGTAGGGAGTGCTCTCCAACTCGGCGAGCGCCTCCTCGGCCGTTGCGACAGCCTTGATGCAGACATCCTCGTGGGCGATGAGCTCCACCATGCTCTTGCGCTGGTTCTCATCGTCCTCGACGACGAGCAGGTTGCGCACGCGGTTGTCGATGAAGGTCGAGATCCGGCTGAAGGCGTCCTCCAGGGCGTCCTTGCTCACCGGCTTCCCGAGGTAGGCGATCGCGCCCTGCTTGAGTCCTTCGTTCCGCTTCTCCACCCCCGAGATGATGTGCACGGGGATGTGGCGCGTGTCCGGGTGGTGTTTCAGGCGGTCGAGCACCGACCAGCCATCCATGACTGGCATGTCGATGTCGAGCGTGATCGCGTCGGGCTTGTACTCGTGCGCGAGCTCGATGCCCTCCTCGCCGTCGAGTGCGAGGATGCCCAGGAAGCCCTTCTCGCGCGCCATGTCGAGCATGACGTTGGAGAAGCTCAGGTCGTTCTCGACGATGAGGAGTACGCGGTCGCCCGGCTGCACCTGATCCCGATCGTCCGCGACGCCGGGGCGTGGTGCCCGGCGGGGAGTGGCGACCGCAGGTGCGCTGCCTTCCCAATCGGACGTCGCCCCCGACCACGATGGCAGCTCCGGAGTGCGCGGAGTGGGAGCAGGCGCCACAGACGGTGGCGCTGCCGCAGCCCATGCGTTCGCGCCGGTCCCGGCATCCGCGCTCGCGGATGACGTATTGCGCGGCGACTTCTGCGGTTGCGCCACCGGGCCCGCGCGCCGCGTGCTCCCGTAGTTGGACGCCGCAGGCGTCGAGGGCGCGGGGTTGCCGCGTCCACGACCTGGCAGCGGCGCCGGTGGCGGCGTCGCGCCGCTCGAATCCACGTACTGCGCCGGAAGGAAGAGCGTGAACGTGCTGCCCTTCTCCGGAACGCTTTCGACCTTGATTTCACCGCCGAGCAGACGGGCAATCTCGCGGCTGATCGAGAGCCCGAGGCCCGTGCCGCCGTACTTCCGGCTCGTCGTGCCATCGGCCTGCTGGAACGCCTCGAAGATGAGCCGCTGGTGCTCCTTCGCGATGCCGATCCCGGTATCGGTGACGGCAAACGCGATGACGGCTTCCGCCTTGTCCAGCGTCGAGTTGGAGAATCGGCGCGCCTTCTCGGCGCGACGGATGGTGAGGGTGACCTGCCCACGCTCGGTGAACTTGAACGCGTTCGACAGGAGGTTCTTGAGCACCTGCTGGAGCCGCTGAGCATCGGTAACCATGCTCGCAGGCAGATCCGGTTGCACTTCGACGACGAAGCCGAGCCCCTTCTGTTCGGCCACCGGCGAGAACGACCGCTCGACGAACGTTCGGATCTCCTGGATCGGCACCTGCGCCGGATCGACTTCCATCTTGCCCGCCTCGACCTTGGAGAGATCGAGCACGTCGTTGATGAGGTTGAGCAGGTCGGTCCCCGACGACAGGATCGTCTGCGCGAACTCCACCTGCTTCGGCGTGAGGTTGCCGTCCTTGTTCTCGGTGAGGAGCTTCGCGAGGATGAGCAGGCTGTTGAGCGGCGTGCGCAGCTCGTGCGACATGTTCGCGAGGAACTCGGACTTGTACCGCGAGCTCAGGGCGAGCTGCTCGGCCTTGTCCTCCAGCGCGACCCGCGCGGCCTCGACCTCCTGGTTCTTCTGCTCGACCTTGCGATTCTGCTCGGCGAGCAGCGAGGCCTTCTCTTCCAGCTCCTCGTTGACCTGCTGCAGCTCTTCCTGCTGGTCCTTGAGCAGCTCCTCGGACGCGCGGAGCGATTTCGCCTGCGCCTCGAGCTCGGAGTTGGAGCGCTTGAGCTCCGACTGCTGCGTCTGGAGCTCCTCGGACTGGCTCTGCAGCTCGAGGGTGAGCTTCTGCGACTGCTGCAGCAGCTCTTCGGTGCGCATGCTCGCGCTGATCATGTTGAGCACGACGCCGACGGTCTCGGTGAGCTGGTCGAGGAAGACCTGGTGGATCTGGCTGAAGGGCAGGAACGAGGCGAGCTCGATCACGGCCTTCACTTCCCCCTCGAACAGCACGGGCAGGACGAGAATGTTGCGCGGAGGTGCCTCGCCCAGGCCCGACGTGATGCGGATGTAGTCGTCCGGAACGTTGGTGAGGAGGATCGGCTTCTTCTCGAGGGCCGCCTGGCCGACGAGACCTTCGCCGATGCCGAAGCGATTGCCGACGTGCTTTCGCTCCTTGTAGGCGTAGCTCGCAATGAGCCTGAGCGAAGGCATGCCTCCGCTGTCGTCCATCAGGTAGAAGGCGCCGTGATGCGCGGAGACGAGCGGCGTGAGCTCCGACATGATGAGGCGCGAGACGGCTTCGAGATCCTTCTGCCCCTGCATCATCCGCGAGAATTTCGCGAGGTTGGTCTTCAACCAGTCCTGCTCGGTGTTCTTTTCCGTCGTCGTCTTCAGGTTCGCGATCATCTGGTTGAGGTTGCCCTTCAGCTCGTCCAGCTCGCCCTGCGCCTCGACCGCGATCTGTCGCGTCAGGTCGCCCTTCGTCACGGCAGTTGCCACATCCGCGATCGCGCGCACCTGCAGCGTGAGGCTGTTGGCCATCGCGTTCACGTTGTCCGTGAGCGCGCGCCATGTGCCCGCCGCACCCGGCACCTCTGCCTGGCCGCCGAGCTTGCCCTCCGTACCGACTTCCTTCGCCACACGGGTGACTTCGTCCGCGAAGACGCGGAGCGAGTCCACCATGGCATTGATCGTGTTCTTGAGCTCGAGAATCTCGCCGCGCACATCGACGGTGATCTTCTGCGACAGGTCGCCTCGCGCCACCGCGGTCGTGACGAGCGCGATGTTTCGCACCTGACTGGTCAGGTTGCTCGCCATGAAGTTCACGTTGTCGGTCAGGTCCTTCCACGTGCCGGCCACACCGGGCACGCTTGCCTGTCCACCGAGGCGTCCCTCCGTACCGACTTCGCGCGCGACGCGTGAGACTTCGGACGCGAACGCGCTGAGCTGGTCGACCATCGTGTTGACGGTGTTCTTCAGCTCGAGCACCTCCCCACGCACATCGACCGTGATCTTCCTCGACAGGTCGCCTCGCGCAACGGCGGTCGTCACGTCGGCGATGTTACGCACCTGACTCGTCAGGTTGCCGGCCATGAAGTTCACGTTGTCGGTGAGATCCTTCCACGTTCCACCGACGTTCGGCACGTTGGCCTGGCCGCCGAGCTTCCCTTCCGTACCGACTTCCTTGGCGACGCGAGTGACTTCCTCGGCCAGGACGCGCAGCGAGTCGACCATGCTGTTGATGGTCTTCTTCAGCTCGAGCACCTCGCCCTTCACGTCCACGGTGATCTTCTGCGACAGGTCACCCCGCGCGACGGCGGTAGTGACGTCGGCAATGTTTCGCACCTGGGCCGTGAGGTTGCCGGCCATGAAGTTCACGCTGTCCGTCAGATCCTTCCACGTGCCGGCGACGCCCTGCACGCGAGCCTGTCCGCCCAGCACGCCCTCGGTTCCTACCTCGCGCGCGACGCGGGTGACTTCGGCCGCGAATGAGCTGAGCTGGTCGACCATCGTGTTGACGGTGTTCTTCAGCTCGAGGATCTCGCCCTTGGTTTCGACGGTGATCTTCCTCGACAGGTCGCCCCGCGCCACGGCGGTCGTGACGTCGGCGATGTTTCGCACCTGTGACGTCAGGTTGCCGGCCATGAAGTTCACGTTGTCCGTCAGGTCCTTCCACGTGCCAGCGACACCAGGCACGTTCGCCTGGCCTCCCAGCTTGCCCTCGGTACCAACCTCCTTGGCGACGCGGGTCACTTCGCCCGCGAACACGCTGAGGCTGTCCACCATCCGGTTGATGACGTCCTTGATCTGCAGGATCTCGCCGCGCGCCTCGACGGTGACCTTGCGCGTCAGGTCGCCGTTCGCGATCGCGGCGGAAACCGCCGAGAAGTCGCGGAGCTGAACGGTCAGGCTTCCGGCCATCGCGTTCACGTTCTCGGTGAGGTCCTTCCATGCGCCCGTCACGCCTTCGACTCGGGCCTGGCCGCCGAGCTTTCCTTCGGTTCCGACTTCCTTCGCGACGCGCGTGACTTCCGATGCGAATGCCGAGAGCTGGTCGACCATCGTGTTGATGGTGTTCTTCAGCTCGAGGATCTCGCCCTTGACGTCGACCGTGATCTTGCGCGAGAGGTCACCTTTCGCAACGGCGGTGGTGACGTCGGCGATGTTACGCACCTGACTCGTCAGGTTGCCGGCCATGAAGTTCACGTTGTCGGTGAGGTCCTTCCACGTTCCACCGACGCCCGGCACGTTCGCCTGGCCGCCCAGCCGTCCTTCCGTACCAACTTCGCGCGCAACGCGCGTGACTTCGGACGCGAACGCGCCGAGCTGATCGACCATCGTGTTGATGGTGTCCTTGAGCTCGGCGACTTCGCCCTGCACATCGACGGTGATTTTCTGCGACAGATCGCCATTGGCGACGGCGGTCGTCACGAGGGCGATGTTTCGCACCTGCGTGGTGAGGTTACCGGCCATCGCGTTCACGTTGTCGGTCAGATCCTTCCATGTGCCAGCGACGTCGGGCACCTTCGCCTGGCCGCCCAGCACGCCCTCCGTTCCGACTTCGCGCGCCACACGGGTGACTTCGTCGGCGAAGACGCCGAGTCGGTCGACCATGGCGTTGATCGTGTTCTTGAGCTGAAGCACCTCGCCCTTCACGTCGACCGTCATCTTCTGGGAGAGATCGCCGTTGGCGACCGCGGTCGTGACGAGCGCGATGTTTCGAACCTGGCCGGTGAGGTTGCTGGCCATGAAATTCACGTTGTCCGTGAGATCCTTCCACGTTCCGGCGACACCCGGCACACTGGCCTGGCCACCGAGTACGCCCTCTGTTCCCACTTCGCGCGCGACACGCGTCACTTCGGACGCGAAGGCACTGAGCTGATCAACCATGGTGTTGATCGTGTTCTTCAGCTCGAGAATCTCGCCGCGCGCGCCGACGGTGATCTTCTGCGACAGGTCGCCGCGCGCCACGGCCGTCGTCACGTCAGCGATGTTTCGAACCTGACCCGTCAGGTTGCTCGCCATCGCGTTGACGTTGTCCGTGAGGTCCTTCCACGTTCCACCGACGCCCGGCACGTTCGCCTGGCCGCCGAGCACGCCCTCGGTTCCGACTTCGCGCGCGACACGCGTGACTTCCGCCGCGAATGAGCTGAGCTGATCGACCATCGTGTTGATGGTGTTCTTGAGCTCGAGGATCTCGCCCTTGACATCGACCGTGATCTTGCGCGAAAGGTCGCCCTTGGCGACGGCGGTGGTGACGTCGGCAATGTTGCGGACCTGGCCAGTCAGGTTGCTGGCCATGGCGTTCACGTTGTCGGTCAGGTCCTTCCAGGTGCCGCCCACTCCGGGAACGTTGGCCTGTCCGCCGAGTCGGCCTTCCGTGCCCACTTCGCGAGCAACGCGCGTCACCTCGGAAGCGAATGCTCCGAGCTGGTCGACCATCGTGTTGAATGTCTTCTTGAGCTCGAGCACTTCGCCGCGGACATCGACGGTGATCTTCTGCGACAGGTCGCCCTTGGCGACCGCGGTCGTGACTTCGGCGATGTTACGCACCTGGTTGGTCAGGTTGCTCGCCATCGCGTTCACGTTGTCGGTGAGGTCCTTCCACGTACCGGCGACGCCGGGGACGTTGGCCTGGCCGCCGAGGCGGCCCTCCGTTCCGACTTCGCGAGCAACGCGCGACACTTCGGAGGCGAAGCCACCGAGCTGGTCGACCATCGTGTTGACCGTCGTGCCGATGCGGAGGAACTCACCCTGGACACTCTTGCCGTCGATCTCGAGCACCATCTTCTGCGAGAGGTCGCCGCGCGCGACGGCCTCGATGACGCGCGCCACCTCGGTGGTGGGCTGCATCAGGTCGCTGATCAGGCTGTTGAGCGAGTCCACGGTGACGGCCCAGCCGCCCGTGACATCGCCGAGGTTCGCGCGCTCCATCATGCGCCCTTCGCGGCCGACCGTCGTGCTGACCCGAACGACTTCATCGGTCAGCTGCTCGCGGATATAGGCGAGCTCATTGAAGGCGTCCGTGATCTCGGCGATCAGGGGATCGGGGCTGTCATCGGGGAGCCGCACGGCAAAATCGCCGGCCTTGAGCTCGCGGAGGCCGACGAGCAGGCGGCGCAGGTCGCGCGTACGCGGATCGCTGCCGTTGCCAGGTTTGCCAGACGCACTGCGGCCGGCGCGCCTGGCGCCGTCATCGTCGCCCTCGCCGTCCGAAGTCTGCCGGCGTGCGCCCGCCTTGGCATTGCGCCCTTTCGTCTTGCCGCCATTGCCGCGGCCGCCGCTGCCTCGAGTCTCCGAGGCTTCGGTTTCGTCGATGGTGTCTCTGGTGTCGCCGACTTCCACGGTCAGCTCCTGCGATCAATTGGGAGGAAACAACCCATCACGCGCCGCGGGGAGCGACGCAGTGCTCGCGCCGGTTCGATCGATCGGATGGAGCAGGATCGAGGGACTACCGTAGAGCAGGCCTTTCTAGATCAAATCTGGGGCCGCAAGTTCGGACGGCCTTTGGAGAGGGCATTGGTACGCTGCCGGTATCGCCCATATTCCACGGTGCTGCCACCCAAGCATCGGCGGGCTTGGGAGTTAAGTCGCGGAGCGTGAGGGCGGTGAACCATCTCCCGGTGTCAGTGGGCCCGCTCATTCCGGGCTGGTGGATTCACCCAGGCTCTTGTCGCGACATGATGGCGCCCTCATACGATCGCTACAGGATCGTTTGGCGACAGTATCCCCTCTTTCCGCACTCGCGCATACACCCGGCTCCACCCAGGGTGCGTCTGCGACGACACTCGCCCGATCCGGCCCGCGACGAACGAGGCGCGAATGTTACGGCAGGGCGCGGCGAACGCCGTGAGCTCGATCTCGACGGTTCCCAGCCGCAGCGCGACGCCGGAATTCATCTCCCGCCAGTCGATTCCGGCGATCACGACGTTCTCCCCCATCGATCCCGGGGCGACCGGGTGCCCCTCGGCCTGCAGCGCCCCGATCAGCTCGTGGGAGTAGAGGCAGAGCGCGCGGTCAGGTCCCCCGTGATACTCGAGGTTTCTCTGGCGATCGCCCTCCACGCCGGCGAAAGTGATCCGCGCGACGGGAATGGCGAGTTTCGGGACGCCGCCGTCCGACCGGTGAAGCGAGACGACTCGGGCCGGCGGTTGGGGATGCGGATAGTTGATGTCTCGTTCATCCGGCATCTGCATCAGTCGATGAGGGCCTTCACGAGTCGGACGGGGATCCCGCCATTGGACACGCGGAACACATCCTCGAATCGCACGCCGACCTGTCGCTCGAGCGCACGATCCGCGGCGAGGAGCGCGAGCGTCCAGCCGCGGGCCCGGTCACGCATCACCCTGCCGAGCTGCGCATACAGGTTTCGCAGCGCGCCGGTCTCGCCGACGCGGACCCCGTATGGTGGATTCGAGACGATCCAGCCTGGCGAGGCGGGCAGCTCGAGTGCAGAAACCGCTCCCTGCCTGA
>Ga0180121_10000485_pt1 | contig 16657 bp, 15 predicted proteins | sample AntDrymUQ5402106_2_FD_129676 | JGI IMG/M metagenome (GOLD analysis project Ga0180121, IMG submission 129676) | Polar desert sand microbial communities from Dry Valleys, Antarctica - metaG UQ540 (21.06) (version 2) (version 2) | ecosystem: Environmental > Terrestrial > Soil > Desert | place...
GATAAAGCAATTGAGTTTTATAGCAAATCGATAGAAGTTGATCCGAAAGATGCATATTCTTATTATTGGCTAGGAAGTGCCTACTATCAACTCAAGAAATACAATGAATCACTAATTGCATTTGAAAAATATGTAGATCTTAACAAATACGAGCAGGGCTTTTACATTAATGTCGCAATTTCAAGAATTGAGGAATTAAAAAAATTAATTGAAAACGAAGTATATAGTAAAATCAGAGAATTGGTTGACATTATAAAGAATCTTCTTCTTCATGAAGGAGGTTGTATTACTCATTATACCAGCCTGTCCGTTACTAAAATCCTGGTAACTGAAGGCAGTTTGTTCAGGTTATCAGAGGGCGCTTTTCTAAATGACACTTCGGAAGGTCGGGAATTATTTGAATTTTTAGATTTTCAATTTCCAGTTCAAAACAAAAGTGATACGGTTGCAAAGCCATTTGCTCAGAAACCATTTATAGGAAGTTTTGTATCAGAAAATAAACATGATGATTTGACTTTGTGGCGTATGTATGGCAAAGAAGCAAAAGAGGAAGCCAAAGGTTGTGCCATAACAATTGACATGAAAAAGTTACTTGAAAATTTTAAAGAGTCACTGACCTCTGATACAAAATCAGGAAACACTTCAAGGATGGGTGATGAATTCAGCCTTTATAAGGTAGCATACCTAAAAGAAGGTAAAAAAACTCAATTCATAATCCGGACGCAAAGAATGAAGGTGTTGAGAATTTAAATAAACGTTTGTCTGAGTTATCGAAAAAGGTAAAGAAGTTCAATTCAAAGCAAAATAAGACATCTGATACTCAAAATGTTGTAGAATTATTGAATGAAATTGCATACCTATTCAAAAGCGCTGAATATCAGTATGAACATGAGATAAGATTAGTGTTAAAAGGTGTGGGCTTTAAAAAAAAGATTGATTCGAATTGTCTTCTACCAAAGGTACATATAGAGTTAAGTGAGATTAGACCTTTCATTGAGAAAATTACTTTAGGTCCAAAAGTTGAATGCGCGGATGAATGGGCAGCCTCATTTTATTATAGTCTGAATGAGAATGGTTACATTCCAAGTATACTTATTTCTCATTTACCATTTAAGTAACTTTGATAACACAAGTAATTATTTATTAAATTTTATTTAATTAGAAACATTTTCTTCGTTAAAGCCTCACCATCTAAAACCAACTTGTAAAAATATATACCAAAGTTTATATAGGTTGGCCGTCTGTATACTGAGAAAATTCCAAATTTATTTTTAATCTAAAAATGTTTTAGACACTAACGGATTGGCTTCAGTTAATAGTTTCCTATTTTCCCTATATTATTTCAATGGAAATTTTTACGTTGCTTATAATTTCACCTTAGCGGCAAGCAAAGACAATCGTAACTTTCTTAGGAACCAAAACTTTTGTGATAATTAATAAACATGAAATTAAAACTTTTTCTAATTCTAATATTATTTTCTACGATATCACTTATTAGCTGGAAAGCATTTGGCAAGAATTGGATTACTGAAAAACATAAAGGTTACAATTTATCATATACCTCAATCGACAAGAAGAATAAAAAAGATTACATTAAACTTGTGGAAAACGGAATTACCTATGTGAAAATCTTTTTTAATGCTACTTTCAATAAAGAGTTTGACATATACATTCATCCTAATCGCCGTTCATTGGATAGCTCCCGGCAAAAAGATTGGAATATGCCGGATTTTAAATCCGAATGTTGGATGGTTGCAAGTGGTGTTGCCACCAAATTGATTTCTCCTAAAATGTGGGACAAAGAAGCTTGTGAGCACATTTATGACGAAGCAAATAAAACTCAGCAGTTAATCACACATGAATTAGTGCATGTATTCCACGGACAACTAAATGTTAGTCCTGACTTTAGTGATGTAGAGGGAATTGATTGGTTTGTTGAAGGTTTAGCTACTTATGCTTCTGGGCAATGTGATTCGATGAGAATAACAGAAATTAAAAAAGAAATCTCTAATAATAGAATTCCACAGAGCTTAGACGATTTTTGGAAAGGAAAACATAAACACAGGATGGATTTCCGGAAGCGAGGGCGCAGCAAATGCAGTGATTTTAAAAACAACGAATGGAGGAAGTAACTGGTTTTCACAGGAAAGTAATACACCAAACTTTCTCAACCAGGGATTTTTTGTTGATATAAATACTGGATGGATGTGCGGAAACAACGGAACAATTCTTAAAACAACTAATGGAGGTTCAAATTGGATTTCACAATCAAGCGGCACAACATTTTATCTCAGTTCAATAAATTTTATTAACATCTTAACCGGCTGGGCGGCAGGTTTAAACGGAACAATACACAAAACAACCAATAGCGGACAAACTGGATTCCCTTAGTGAGTGGACAACAAATGAACTTCAGGAAATAGAATTCTTAAATGAAAATACTGGCTGGGTTACAGGTGGCGCGGGATGGATAAGTAAAACAACTAACGGCGGCATGAACTGCAATCCACAATCAAGCGGAACAACAAATCTTTTACTGTCGGCAGATTTCATAAATGTCGATACGGGTTGGGCATGCGGGCCTAATGGAACCATATTACGAACAATCAACGGCGGTACAAACTGGATTTTACAGCACAACGGGACTTCATTTTTAGCTTCAATTAAATTCACGAACGGACTTACCGGGTGGGTAGTCGGAGGAGCGGGAGTAATTCTAATTACAAATACATCCGGTATTGTACAAGTCAGCCATACTAGCTCAAATATTCGGGATAAATTTTATTTATCACAAAACTTTCCAAATCCGTTTAATCCGGAAACAATTGTACGCTATGAGATTCCTTTAAAAAGTCATATTTCATTAGTAATATTTGATGCTTTGGGAAAAGAAATTTTGACACTGGTAAGGGGACAACAAAATGCCGGCAGTTATGAAGTAAAGGTTAATGCTGTTAATCTTCCGGGAGGTATTTATTTTTTAAAAATGTCTTCAGGGGAATTTACAGAAACAAAAAAAATGTTATTAATTAAATAAAAAACAATAGCTATGAAAAATCAATCTCTAATTCTGAAATTTTTAATTTTATTTTTAATTTTAATAATTTCATTTTTTATTTTTAGACCACCGGAGAAGGAGCCGCTCAAAACTTCAGGCGCACTTCAGTCACTTGATATGTGGGCAATGCAAAGAGCTTATCCTGAAAAAACAATTCCTGATGCAGGTTATTTCCAATCCTATGATTACTCGAAAAGGTATCTTGCAAATGAAACTGATAATTCATCCAGCTACCAATGGAAGCCCATCGGTCCTTTGAATATCAGTGGAAGAACTCTCGCACTCGCATTCAATCCTGTAAATGGAAATACAATTTATGCCGGCTCGGCAAGCGGAGGATTATGGAGAAGTTATACGGGAGGCGTTGGAGCTGCAGCGTGGAATTATGTAGCCACAGGATTTCCAGTACTTGGCGTTTCATCAATTGCGGTTTCAAATTCCGATACTAGTACAATATACTTAGGAACAGGTGAAGTTTACGGATATCAGAATACAAACGGCGGGATGGTTAATAGGATCACACGTGGTAGTTACGGAATTGGAATTTTGAAATCAACCAATCACGGTTTGAACTGGACAAAAAGTCTTGACTGGAGTTATAATCAGAGCCGCGGAGTGCAGGTCATAAAAATAAATCCGCTGAATGTGAATACGATCTGGGCTGGCACAACTGAAGGAACATTGGTTTCATACAATGCCGGTGCAAACTGGAACCCTGTTAACAATATAAAAATGGTGACTGATATTGCTATTAATCCTATTGATACGAGTATCGTGTTCATTGCTTGTGGAAATCTATCAAGCCCGGAAAATGGAATTTATAGAACGATAAACTCCGGTAATAATTGGTTGAGACTTACAAATGGATTGCCTGTATCATACGGCGGTAAAGCCTTGTTAGCGATGTATAAGTCTTCACCTAATATAATATTTGCAAGTATAGGATTTGGTTTTCAAAATAATTCACCTACACTTTTATGCAAATCAATAAATAACGGCGATACATGGACAACAGTATCTGATTTGAATTATGCAGCTTACCAGGGATGGTTTTCTCATTTTGTCGGAGTGAATCCCGTTGATTCAAGCAAGGTAATTGTAGGCGGAATAGATATTTTCACATCAGTAACGGGTGGTACAAATCTTATGCAGAAATCGTACTGGAACTCCGGTTATCCGGGAAGAACGCCAATTGGCGGACCTGAAGGTCCTCCTCATTTTTCCCATGCTGATCATCACGCTGTTGAATTCCATCCGACTGATCCAACCATAATTTATTTTGGTAATGACGGAGGAGTATTTCGTTCGACAGACGGTGGAGAAACATTTGAATCATGTAACGGTGGTTACCAATCAACTCAATTTTATCCGGGATTTTCTTCAGCTCCAATAGATTCATTATTCGCTATTGGAGGAATGCAGGATAACGGATCAGCAATTTATGACGGAGACTATGCATGGATTAGAATTATCGGAGGAGACGGCTGCTGGACGGGTATTAACAGGAGAAATAAAGATACACTTTACGGATCATACCAGTTTTTAAATATGCTTACTTCATTAAACGGTGGACAAAATTTTCATACTATAGGACCTCCCACGGGATATTCGACAGCGTTCGTTGCACCATTTGTTCTCGGAAATGTAAATCCGCAAATTATATACGCTGGCAGAAGTGTAGTATTTAAAACTACAAATGCAGGAGAAAGCTGGGACATAAAAAATAACGGCTTACCACTAGATGGTAACAACCCCTCTTTCACAATGGCAATTTCCAAATCAAACGATAATATTTTATACTTAGCTACTGCACCTTTATTTTCAAGAGCCCGTATTTTCCGAACTACAGACGGAGGTGATAATTTTATGGATATCACAGGCATAATTCCCGACAGGTTTATAACTGATCTGGCTATTGACCCTTTGAATAATAATACAATCTATTGTACCGTTTCGGGATTTGGCTCACCGCATATTTTTAAATCGACTGATGCTGGAGGAATCTGGATAAGTATTTCAAATAATCTTCCTGATGTCCCGACTTCGTCTGTAATTATTGATCCATTATTTTCAAATCATATATATATTGGAAATGATTTAGGTGTTTATCTTTCCACAAATAGCGGGAGTCAATGGCAGGAATTTCAGACAGGAATTTCCGATGCATCAATTGTAATGGACCTTAGCATATCAGAAGCAGATAAAAAAGTCAGAGCTGTTACTCATGGAAAAGGAATTTTTGAAAGATTTTTGCATAGCATTACTGTAAGGATGAATAATATTTCTGAAAGCGCAGAAAATTTTCAGTTAAAGCAAAATTATCCTAATCCTTTCAATCCCGAAACAACAATTGAATATATACTCCGAACCAAATCCGAAGTAAGACTTACAATTTACAACCTGCTCGGCGAACAGGTCAGAACTTTAGTCAACAAACAACAATCACCGGGTAAGTTCTTTGTAAAATGGAATGGTAAAAATGATAACGATGAGGCTGTACCCTCGGGAATATACTTCTACAGCATTACAACTGAAAATTTTTCTTCAACAAAAAAAATGTTATTAATAAAATAACCCTTGGAAAAAAATGAAGCAGATAATTTTTAAAACACTGATATTTTTTATGTTAATTATGAGCTCCGTTAGTTCGCAGGTTGCACAAGAGTGGGTGACAAGGTTATAATAATCAAAGTGAGAATTTAAATGAAAAATAAAAAGATATCAGTTGCTATGTTTTCCATTTACCTCGTTGTTATTTTATAGGAGCTGCACTGACTATATAACACCGAATCCACAACAGCCTACAACACTCTGCAACTGGACATCATGGAATGAAGTCTCCAACAATGTATTTCAAACCGGAAACAGCCACGTTGTTATTAATTTCCTTAAAACAAATAAGATTATTCTTATTAATGGTGGTCCTGAAAACGCAATATTGGCGGGTCGGAGAACAGAAATGTTTGAATGGTCAGGAAATAATTGGCGGATAATTAACTTCAGCGGCCTTGAGCGAAGAATCTTCTTTACTGCCAGCTAGGATAAAAACCGACAGGTCATAATGCTTTACGGTGGTTATCCATCAAATGGCTCCTTCTATACTGATTCTTGGGAATGGAATGGAACTGCCTGGACAATATAATGCTTCTGGTCTGGGTCCACGGGAAGGTGCTTTGATGTGTTATGACGAAACACGACAAAGAATAATTCTTTTCTGTGGCGCTGACGATAAAGGGTAATAACAAGGTGATACCTGGGAATGGAATGGAAGCGCTTGGTCACAAATTACTAATTCTGGGCCCGCAGCACGATTTGCAGGAGCTTATTCTACTATCCTATCTCAAAAAAAACATACTTTTATAGAGGTCACGATTTAAGTTTCATTTTCTTCAAGATTTCTGGCGGCTGGATAGCAATACATGGACACTGTTTCAAATGATCCTTTGCCACAGATACTCTCGTTCTTCTGTCACTTATATAAACCTTTGCAACAAAATATATTTAACTGCAGGATATGGTGGTACAAATCAGAATTCACTTTCTTTTAAAAACCAAATTTGGGAATGGGATGGAATGGCATTTTCACTTGCTGCTTCTGCTGCTCCTAAGGCATTTAGCTCACATTCGTTAAACTATGATGAATCAACTAAAATGCTAATCCTGCATGGTGGTTATACTGTGGCGGGTGGAAACTCGGCCAATAACACCTGGATAATGAATGTTGAATAACTCTATTTATAGGAGGCATGGCATCGGTAACCAGAGTCTTATCTGGTATCGCATCAGTTACTTAAGCCTTTAACTGCAATAACCCCGTTCTGTATTACACTTATTGCAATTTTGAAAAGCCTGCTTCCAGGAATTTTGCGCTGGCATTCGCCAAATTTTTGCGCAAATCTGGACTAAAAGTTTCTTTTGATCCTTGCTCAAATTGCGTTGCCATAACTACTAAATCGATTCCGTTGAGTCCTTTGTCAAACCACCATGGCGGAGGAGGACCCGGAAATGGCCACCTTCGTTTGCCTGTTATGCAATCATCAATAAATTTGGAAATATATCCACCGAGTTTGCCTTCGCTCCCCGTGGCATCGGCAATCTCCTGAATTAACTCGGCGCGGCTTATCACCGTTTGTGCTAACGACACCAAAAAAGCGAAGCGCGGGGGCAATGGTTGCGGATTGAGTGCGACTTCTGAGCCGAAACTGTGACCGCCGCCAAGAATGGTTCCAAAAACTTTCCAAGGTTCTGGTTGCGGACCTAAAACGTAGATTCGTTTCAATACTTCGCGAATTACCGGATCCCACGGTCCCGGCGGTAAAGGATGTTCGTCATCCTCGCGTCCCCTGATTCCGCTAATCATTTCGCGGACAAATGCTAACAGTTTTTTCTGACTAATCTGTAAAGATCCTTTTTCTGTTTGTTTAGTGCTCATTTCTTTCCCCCTTTTGAATTTTATATTTTAAAAAATTTTTTACCGCATTGTCAATGGTTTAAGTGTATCTGTGGGGTTTACTCTCGCGACATTTTATAAGCTTTCTGAAGAGCCAAGCTTTGTTAACACCTCATTTAAGTTCTAACAATTGAAAAATATCTTGCAAACCTCAAACATAAAATATAAACAACAATTTTTCCACAGGTTTTATCTTTTATCTTCTTTCTCCATCGTTTACCACGATAACTGTTATACCACCTATTTCTTCATTTGTGTTTTGATCTAATGCTGTTATATTAAAGCCACCATAAGCATTCACCGGTAAGCCAAACTTTGTATCAAATTGAAAACCTGTCGTTTCCTTAGATGTGTTTATAAGTCTAAACTTTTTTAGCACTTCCTTAAATAGTTTCTCTCCTTTTTCTCCTTTTTGAATTTGTTTTAAGGATTTCATCACCTTAGTAAATATTTCTTTTTGTATTTCTGTACTAAATTCACTTTTATCACGAAACATCAAAAATTTATTATTTTCTTTATCAACTATTTCTAATTTTTTATTTTTCTCTATGGGTTGTAAAATAATTCTTTCTGATATTCCCTCTAATACAACGGGTTCTAGATTAGGATCTAACGTGATTCCGAGTTTTAGAATTTCCGGTGGAAGTATGGGAGAAATATTTAAGAGTACATCAGCATTAGGAAAGTGAACCAGATTGAATATAAAGGTAGTGCCCTGTGAAATTATGTTTAAGTTTTTTTGTGCAACATGCCTGTCCATGGTAGGATTTAAAATATTATCGTCCAAAGGGACATCTAATGGAGAAAAGGAAAAAATCCTTGCGAATAAACACTTATGCCCCACTTTATTGGCAGGTACTGTATAAGATATTGAAGTTTCTGATGAACTGTAAGGACTCACCCAGGTATCAACTACTCCTATTATATCTACAGGCCTAGCAAAATAACCCACACTTGGTGTTATTAAAAAAAATTCTACTTTTGCCGAAGGAACATTTACATCTCCACGATTTCTGACCATACACTTTAATTTGTAAGTCTGACCTGTCTTCAACTCTGTTGTGAAAGTAAATTCATTGTTGATTGGACTTATCTGCAAATCCGGTGAATCCCCATAGTAAATACCACTGCTAAAAGGACGTAGCCCGGTGTCTGAATTGAAAGAACGTATATATAAAAAGGAACTATCTTTAAAATCTTTTGGTGGTTTTCTCTCCTCGATAGGTTGCTCGGAAAATAATTTATCTAAAATTTCTTTTGACTTCTTCTGCTGTTCGTCTTTTTTTTGAAGAGTCTTAACTATAAACTCTTCAACTATTTTCTGGTTTTTTAATGACATTTAATAAAAATTAAAATTGCTTGATGAAGTGTAAACTTATTGGATTGGTTGTATCTAATTCCTTGGGAAAATCCGGAGTATCTTCGTCACCATTTTTTTGTACTTGAGTCCAACAAGGATAAGCATAACCTCTATCACCATCCAAATTAAAATCTAATAATTTTTTTCCCTCTTTCCATCTCTCATAAGATTTAAGTGTTAGAATTAAGGCATTACCTAAACTACCAGCCCCCCGGTCAAGAATTAGTCTAAGTTCCTCTTCATCCTTCACATTTGCATTGTTAACTATATCTTCAAGTCTATCTAAAATATCTTCTGGAAAAAAACGTATTCCGCCAAAGGCGTAATGGGTAGCTGGTTGGTTCAAATAACTATTTAATACACCTCTAACCGTTTTCTTTTCATCCTTGGTTATTGGATATATCAAGTGTTGTTCATTTTGGAATGGGTTAAAAATAGCTTTGGGTTGAAATCTTAGTAGCGGTAGTAAGGGTCTTATTTTGTTCGCATTTACACCTGTTGGGTCATTGTTTGATGGATTAGCGAATTGTATTAGTCTTGGATCTGTTAAATGTTGCATCATTGGAAATGCCAAACCATTAAGTGATACAGCCAATCTAAAATTTTGAAATGCATTAAACAAGTGCTCATAAATTAAACAAGCAGCTGCCCGTATTGTAGCCGTGCCTAATTTTGCAATTGCACCGGCAACAGCTTCAGCAATAGCGGCGGCGGCCCTTGCAGCTGCGGCTATTAGAGCTGCTAAAATTAGAAATATGCTCAGAATACCCCAAACACCTGCCTCATCTACTGCATCCTCTAAAAAGTCCCCGATTCTATCCAACTTATCCATAGCTTTATCATACACCTCTCTTAATTCTCTTGAAAATGAATACGGAACGGGTTTAGGTAAAGTGCCGGTGTCGGTAGCACTTTTAAGCCATTTATAATATAACCTGTAAGCATTATTTATATCATCTGACGTTACATCTGCTCCATAGTCTTCACCATCTTCTTCATAAATTTTCTTTATCGTATCAGCAATTAAATTTGATAATTTCTTAGGTAGGTTTGTGTTCAAATTAGGATGGTCTCTCTTATTTTTAAATTTTTCTATTGGTTGGATGGGTTGATCATTGAAATTGAAATTATACAACCAATGTAAAGCAGAATGATTAAAATCAACACTTCTTTCGTTAAAGAGATTAAATACATCCTGATAATTTTCTGCTGTTTTGTGTCTTTGAGCATGTGAACGATAAGGTCCGCCCGAAATTAAATTAACATATGGATGTCCAACTGTATCAGCAGTATAATGCGTAAGATAACCCAATGCGTACAAGTGCAAAGGTTTTGTTAGATCATTGCCTGTTGCATCTAATAAACCTTTAACAAACTTTCCGGTTTTTCTATAATGTAAGGCATCAAACCACCACCAATCTCCCTGGATTGCACCATCCCGATATGGATGGTCTATGAGTTCAAACAAATTGAATTCGGATACAAATTTTTTAAGCATTTCGGTTATTAAAGGAAGAAATGAGTCTATTATTCTGGAAATTTCTGCAAAAGTTTCCTGAAGTTCACTAAGTAAACCCGAGTCTTCTATAACTTCATTTTTAGCCTCATCAAAAGCAGCTAAAGCATCTAATACGGGCTGTGGTACTATGCTTAATAGTTTTTCTTTAAAATTTTCGATAAAATCGTAAACTTCAAAATACATTTCGACAAATTTTGCTAAATCCTCATCCATATCTTTCGTATTGAAAAATAAGAAATCCGGCCCCTGGCATCCAAAAAATAGGTAAGGAAGATTTTTGGGGTTATCTAGAAGTTGTTGAAGTTTTGCATAATCAACATTTAAGTTGCCTAATCCCTTGTTTGTAGAGATGTCGGCTTTTAATCTGTCCACAATTAAGTGGTGCAATGCTGGTCCCGGCATATTATTTTAAAATTAGCTTGCTTTGTATAAATACAGTAAAACAAAATTTTTAACTTTTTAACAAATATCCTGCCTTTTGCTGTATTGCTCTTCAATCATCTCATCAACAAAGAACAGATAATAATTTTGATGACAACAGAATTTGGAACATTCCCAATTATTTCCACAATGATTCACCCTTGTTTTACATATGATTAAGAAACTAAAAAAATGTGTAGCTATTATTAAAAAAATTATCAATCTTATTTAATTGTTCAAGGACTGAACACTAAATCACTCTCATTTAAACCTCTTAAAATACAATTATTGTTTTTAATATACGTTACACAGTTTTCAAAAAAAAGTCACACGATTTATGCATTGTAATTTATTAATTGTTGTGAATCTTAATAAACAGCAAAAGTTAACAACACTCTTGCAAAACAAATCGAGTCCAGCGAATCGGGATTAAGAAGATTAAATGACACTGTGTTGATAAGATAAACAAATATAATAAACATTAACATAGGGAGGTTAAAATGTTACACTCAAACAAAATTATAGATTAGACTTTAGTGGTCAATCAATTTATGCAGTCAGGCGGAAGACTCTGCGAGAATAAATGTTAAGAGTGAAAAAATTTTCCGAAGATGTCCAATTTCTGTTATCTCAATCATTATTGTAGTGTAATTCATACATTCAATAACAATTAAAATCAAAAACAAAATGGAGCAGAGAATTAATGTTTTCGAAAAAGGTCACGGCGCAATCGTAATCATTTATTCAATAAATTAAGTTAGCACAATATGGACGACTTACACGGATTAATTGTCTGCGGCGGCAAAAGTTCAAGAATGGGAGTAGACAAAAGCTTACTAGAATATTATGGTATTCCGCATCGTTATTACCTCTTCAATCTGTTGCAGAATTTTTGTCAATCAGTCTATCTGTCCGTCAATATATTTCAGACAGAGAATTTAGACAATTCATATTCATTTATTATCGATGCGCCTGAATACAGTAATATCGGACCGATGTCGGCTTTGCTCAGTGCATGGAAGAAATTTCCTCAGGCATCGTGGCTTGTCGTTGGGTGTGATTATCCATTTGTAAATAAAGAAATACTTCAGTCTTTGATCAGCCAGCGGAATAAAAGAGCCACATGTTTTCATGTTGATAAAAATAATATTAATGAACCATTGTTCACAATTTATGAATCATCTTTTTATCCAGCTGTCATAGAAAGTTATCATCAACAAAATTATTCTTTGAGCAAACTTCTGGCTAATGAAAATGTGAATACAGTAAAACTATCTTCCGGACATTTTCTTAAAAATGTAAATACCATGGATGAATTTTTTGCTGTTAAAGAATTGCTCAATATTCAATCTCTCTAAACTATGATTTCTTCTGCTGTTTTTCCCATTCAAAAAATCAACCATAATGAAATGCAAAATACGGATGATTACATTGCAGTTGAAGAACCTGTCGAGATTAGAATTTCTTTTTTAAATGAACAAAAGAAACTCATAACACGACCTTTATCAGTCACAATGCGAACTCCTGCGCCGAGTCAGGACATAGAGCTTGCAGCAGGATTTTTACTTACCGAAGGGATTATTTGTGGAAAGGATGATATACAAAAGGCACGACAACTTGATGAGCATGTAGTTCTTATAGAACTCAATGAAAAAATTCGTCCCGATATGCATAAACTCGAAAGACATTTTTATACTTCTTCAAGCTGCGGGGTATGCGGCAAGACGTCCATCGATGCGGTTAAAACATCTTGTCCTGTTCAGGTACCCGATTCGAATTTTATAGCAGTATCGCCATCAATTATTTATTCATTACCTATACAGTTAAGTGAAAGGCAAAATACTTTTGCTGCTACCGGAGGTTTGCATGCTTCTGCTTTATTTGATGACAAAGGAAACCTTCTGTCAGTGAGAGAAGATGTCGGGCGGCATAATGCATTGGATAAGCTGATCGGCGCTGCAATGTTTGATGATATTCTCCCTTTACAAAATTATATTTTGCTGCTTAGCGGCCGTGCAAGCTTTGAGTTGATCCAGAAAGCTACTATGTCGGGTATTTCTTTTGTTTGTGCGGTAGGCGCACCTTCAAGTCTTGCTGTCGAGCTGGCAATTGATAGAAAGATGACGCTTATAGGCTTTCTTCGTAATGAGCGGTTTAATATATACTGCGGTGCAGAGCGGGTGATGTTAAAAGAGGAACCTATTAATAAATAACTTCCTGGTACATTTTTCAAAATTTTTAAAATAGAAAAATTTAAAATGAAATTACGATTGAAAGGTAATACTGTACGTTTCCGACTTACAAAACCTGAAGTAAAATTAATCGGAGACAAAGGTTATATCGAAGAGCAAACCGATTTTCTTCCTAACAAATTTTTTTATGCAGTAAAGACTGATAATTCCATCCATGAATTAAAGGCTGATTTTAAGAATAATGCGATTACTTTATTAATCCCTGAAGCCTGGGCGCAAGGGTGGGAAAGTTCAGAACAGGTGGGTTTTGAAGGACAAATGAAAACTAATGATTCCCAATCAATAAACCTGCTGATTGAAAAAGATTTCAAATGCCTTGATGAAAGTACTGAAGATCAGTCTGACAATTTCGAGAACCCAAATATAGCGTGTGAGCCCATTGAAAAATGAAATAAGACAAATACGAGATGCAGAGAATCCTGAGCAGCATACAGGATTAAAAAGGGGTAAAATTAAAAAATCAGCCGCAGGTATGCACGCGATAATTTCAAGCGGTAAAAAAGTATTTAGCGAAGCTGGCATTTTGAGGGGCTTAAAAGCATTATGGCATTTAAATAAAAAAGGCGGATACGATTGTCCAAGTTGCGCATGGCCTGATCCTGATGATGATAGGTCAGTAATCGGAGAGTATTGCGAGAATGGTGCAAGGGCAGTTGGGGAAGAAGCTACATTAAAAAAATTAACATCTTCTTTTTTTGAAAAAAACTCTGTAAAGGATCTGGCGGCATTAAGTGATTATGAGATCGGTAAAAAAGGAAGAATTGCGCAGCCAATGTATTTAGCAAAAGGAGCTACTCATTACAAAGCTATTCCATGGAATGATTCATTTAGGAAAATTGGTGAATCATTAAATAGTTTGTCTTCTCCCGATGAAGCGATATTTTATACTTCAGGACGTACGAGTAATGAAGCAGCTTTCTTATACCAGCTTTTTGTAAGAGAATTCGGGACGAATAATTTACCGGACTGCAGCAATATGTGCCATGAAAGCAGCGGGGTAGCATTGGGTGAATCCTTAGGCACCGGCAAAGGCTCGGCAAAACTTGATGATCTCTATGAAGCGGAAGTAATTATAATACTTGGCCAAAACCCTGGCACAAATCATCCGCGCATGCTTACTGCACTACAAAAAGCAAAAGAAAATAGCGCAGTTATTATATCAATAAATCCGTTGCCTGAAACAGGCTTGATGGGCTTTTATAATCCGCAAAAGATAAAAGGAATATTCGGGATTAGTACACAGCTTACAGATATTTTTTTACAGGTAAAAATTAACGGTGATATGCCTTTGCTTCAGGCAATAGAGCTGTTATTGTTAAGTGAAGAAGAACAAAATCCCGGTTCCGTATTTGATCTTGAATTCATAGAACAAAAAACTGAAGGTTTTAAAAATTTCCTTAAACATTTGCGCCAGCAAAACATAGATGAATTAGTAAAGGTCTGTGGTGTTGATCCATTTAAGATAACAGAAGCTGCAAATGTTTTAAAGAATAAAAAAAATATTGTTGCCTGCTGGGCTATGGGTCTTACACAGCATAAAAACTCAGTTGATACCATTAAGGAAATCGTAAACTTGTTATTATTAAAAGGAAGCATTGGAAAAAAAGGTGCAGGAACTTTTCCTGTTCGTGGGCACAGTAATGTTCAGGGTGACAGAACAATGGGAATTTATGAAAAACCCTCACTGGATTTTTTAAATAAACTGGAAAAAAATTTTAATTTTAGTCCGCCCCGGAAAGACGGTTTCGATGTAGTGGAAAGTATCAAAGCCATGCACGAAGGAAAAGCCAAAATATTTTTTGCATTAGGCGGAAATTTTCTCTCGGCTACACCTGATACAACTTATACTTCCGAGGCGTTGAGAAAATGCAGGCTCACTGTTCAGGTTTCTACTAAGCTTAATCGTAGCCATCTGGTTCACGGTGAAGAAGCATTGATATTACCATGTCTGAGCCGCAGCGATAAAGACGTCATCAACGGCGTAGAACAGTTTGTTTCCTGCGAAAATTCAACAAGCGTTGTCCAGTCATCCAAAGGAGTATTGAAACCTGTATCAAAAGAGCTATTAAGCGAACCCGTAATCGTTTGCAGACTTGCAAAATCTACACTTGGTAACCGCAGTAAAATAAACTGGGATAAATACTTACAACACTACGATGCAATCAGGGAAGATATTGAGCTTATTATTCCCGGTTTTGAAAATTATAATAGGAGAGTAAGAGAACCAGGGGGTTTTTATTTACCTAACTGCAATCGCGAAGGAAAATTTGAAACTGCATCCGCAAAGGCGCAATTTAATATCTCAACATTTACCGGTCTTGCGATGAAAGAAGATGAATTAATAATGATGACCATTCGCAGCCACGACCAGTTTAACACAACCATTTACGGACTCAATGACCGGTACCGTGGCATTTATAATGAGCGCCGGGTAATCCTGATGAACCCGAAAGACATAAGCAGCAGAGATATGAAAAACGGTGATGTCGTAGATCTGCATAATTATCATGACGGAGTAGAGAGGGTGGCTAATAATTTTATAATTGTTGAGTACTCTATTCCGGAAGGCTGTACAGCTACTTATTATCCCGAAACCAATGTATTGGTTCCCATTACAAGTGTGGCAGAGAAAAGTAATACACCTACTTCAAAGCAGGTGATTATAAAAGTAAAAAAACATACATCCCTCAATTAAAAATTACGAATTGCTAGTTAATGCTCTTGTGCTCTAGGAGACTCAACGAGGAGGGAAATATTTTCCGTTAAACTTTTGCTATATAAACACATTGTTCATACTATCACAAACTTCAGGTAATCATCAAGAATTTTTTTGGAATATTGTTCAAGGTTCGGAAATAAAAAATCTGAATTTATATATTTTTCACCAATCTTATATTTGATCAGCTCAGATAAATCTTTGTTTATGTTGTAGCAATAAATCTTTGTATTTCCAATTTCTGATTCGTGTAACTCTGGAAAATCTTCAAGAGGTCTATCTTCACTTGGGTTAAAGACAAAAAGTCCTTTTTGAGCAAGTATATTCAAATTATAGTAACTGGTAAGCGGTTTTATTATCAAATCGGGATCATCTTTTTTAAATTCATTTATTTCAAAATCTGAAATGTAAATAACACTATTTTTATCTTGCAGAATTCCTCCCAACCAACTGACTCCCGGGAATCGATTTGCGCTCATGAAATTCAAATTGTTCTCCAAAAATGATTGATGATTATTTTTGTTAAGCCTATATATTGAAATATAATCATCAATCACATTACTTATATCCGATTTCTTAATATTATAAATAGCAAAAAACAACGCTATGTTCAAATCGTATGTCCAATCCAGCAAAGGAGTAGGCGCTTTGTAATGCTGCAGTATACTCAACAAAGGAAAATCCATTTGGTCAATCTTTATATCATAATATTTAAAAACCTGCTGAAGTAACTTAACTTCCTTTGCTTTGTTTACCATATTTTGAATCATATCCATCGTAAGTTATTTTTATTGACTCAGTTAAACCTTCAAGCTGCATTAAGTTATTCTGTATCCAAAATCGTTGTGCTGAATTATAAAGCTTACACTTAGCTTCGTTTAC
>Ga0180121_10000486_pt1 | contig 16648 bp, 16 predicted proteins | sample AntDrymUQ5402106_2_FD_129676 | JGI IMG/M metagenome (GOLD analysis project Ga0180121, IMG submission 129676) | Polar desert sand microbial communities from Dry Valleys, Antarctica - metaG UQ540 (21.06) (version 2) (version 2) | ecosystem: Environmental > Terrestrial > Soil > Desert | place...
CGAGGCGCTGGCGGCCCTGCACGGCTTCAGGGACCTCGACCGCCATCTGATCGAGATCCACCGGCTCGAGAACGACGGCGACCGGATCTCCCGCGACGCGGTTGCGTCGCTGTTCGCGAACGGTGTCGACCCGATGGTGGTGATCCGCTGGAAGGACATCTTCGCAGTGCTCGAGCGGGCGATCGACGCGACCGAGACTGCCGCCCACATCATCGAGGGCGTCTCGATCAAGAACGTGTGAACGAGCCCGGGACAGCGCTGCGGGCGGTTCGCAACGTCGCGATCGTTGCGATCCTGGCCCTCGGCCTGACGGTCCTGCCCGCCGGCGGCAACGTCGCCGAGGCCATCCTCTCGGCGCTCTCGCTGACCCTGCTCGCCGCGCTGGCGCTGCTGGCCGTCCGCTACTGGGGTCAGACCAGCTTCACCCGTGACGCGATGTCCGACCGCCAGCGCGGGCTGATCTACGGCGGGCTGGGGGCGATCGCGTTGATGGTCGCAGGTGCCGACGAGCTCTTCTCGACCGGGGTTGGAACGATCGTCTGGCTGGCGATCATCGTGGCATCGATCTGGCTGATCGTCCAGACCTGGCGCGACGCTCAGTCGATCTAGGCATCGAATCGGCCTGTGGCCGTTCCTGGATTGGTGCGCTCCCGTGACTGAGTTGGCGCGTTCCGCGCACCACGTGTGACGCGCGGCGACCTAGCGTCGAGTCATGATGATTCGACGGGAGCGATCCAGAGTCGGCGATGAGGTCGGACAGGCCTCCGTAGCGCTCGTCGCAGTCGTTCCGGGCCTGATCCTCGCCGCCCTGGCCGCGGTTCAGTTCGCGCTCGCCGGGCACGCCGCGATCTCGGCGGCCAATGCGGCCCGCGCGGCCGCCCGGGCCTCCTACGCCGGGGCGAACGTCGCCGACGCCGCCCGCGCGGCACTGCCCGAGTCCTTCCGGGAGGAGGCGGACGTGCGGAAGCGCGAGGAGGGCGTCGAGGTCGAGGTGGATGCGCCGCGGGCGCTTCCGTTCCTGCCCGCGATCGGCGTCTCGGCCGCGGCCGCGCTCGGTCCCGAGGACGGTGCTCCCGATGGGTGAGCGGTGGATGGGCCGGCGACCCGACTCGCCCCGACCGGGCAGCACCGGGCAGGCGCAGATCGAGCTGATCGCCGGGGTCCCGGTGCTGCTCCTGGCCGCCCTGCTCGCCCTCCAGCTGCTCGCCGTCGGCTATTCGCAGTCGCTCGCCGACGGGGCTGCCGAGGCCGGCGCCATCGCCGCCGCCGACGGGCGGGACAGCGAGGACGCGGTTCGCGCAGGATTGCCCGGCTGGGCCGACGCCCGCATCGACGTCGACTCCGCCGACGGCGAGGTGATCGTCGAGCTGGATCCGCCGGCGTTGCTGCCGGGCCTCGGCGGTCACCTCGGCGTCTCCTCGACCGCCTACGCCCGCGCGGCGGGGGACGGCTGAACGTGACCGAGGATTCGCATCTCGTCGTCTGCACCGGCGTCGGCGCCGTGCGCGGCGCCGAAACCGCGGCGGCGGCGTTGGCGGTCGGCGTGGCGGTCCGCGAGCTTGGCGACACCGGCACGCTCCTGCTCGATCTTCGAGCGGCGGCGCGCAACCCCCGCGGCACCCTGCTCGCGTCCGGTTCCGCCCGCGCGCTCGAGTCGGTCTGCGGCGCTGCGAACACGCTGCGCGGCGCCGCGCGGGGTCGAGTCTGCTTCGCCGTGGCGAAGGAAGGGAACGACGACATGCGCGACGCGGCGATCGAGCAGGCGCTCGATCCCGGCTTCGGCGCAGCGCTGGTGGTCTGCCTTTGCGACCCGGCCGAGTTCCGCCACTGCCTCGCTCGCAGGGTCGGAGCTCGCCGGTCGGCCCTCCTGCGGGCCGCTCCCGGAGTCGAGCGACCGCTGCTCGCCCTCACCTGCCGGGAGCTGTTGTCCGAACGCATTCCAGTCAAGGCGTGGACCGCGCCGATCGGCCCGATTCCGGCCCGTCGCGCCCTCGCCGGGCTGGAGCCCGGCGGAGAGAGCGGGCGCCGTGCGGCGCGTTTTGCGGAACGGCTGGTTCCGGCGCGCCGATCACGCCTGAAGGGTGGCTGGTCCGCGCCGCTGCGGGCGGAGGGCGCTCAGGCGCTACCCGCCGTGCTCGGGATCAGCGTGCTCGTCGTCGCCCTGGCCCTCATCCTCACCGCGCTCGGTGGTGCCGCGGGAGCAAAGGGTCGTCTCCAGCGCGCCGCCGACCTCGCGGCCCTCTCGACGGCGCGGTCGATGCGCGACGACCTCCCGCGGCTCTTCCTGCCGCCACTGCTCGCGAACGGCTCGCCGAACCCAGCTCACATCGGCAAGGACGAGTACCTCGACCAGGCTCGGATCGCCGGCGCCGACGCGGCCGAGCGCAACGGGATGAACCCCGAGCTGGTCGCGGTGAGCTTTCCCGACGGCGGATCGTTCGCACCCCTGCGGGTGAGGGTGGCGGCCAACGGCGAGTTCGAGGTGAGTGGGAACGCAGGTACCGAGGGCGCTTCGACGTCGGTCAAGGCCAAGGCCGAGATCGCGCCGCCCACGATCCCGGATCCGGCCGGAGGGACGCCGACCATGGCAAGCGGCGGAGGTTACGCCGGGCCGCTCGCCTACCGGCAGGGCAAGCCGATGCGGCCGGACGTCGCCGTCGCCTTCGACCGGATGACCCGTGCGGCCGCGGGCGCGGGCGTCTCGCTGACGATCAACTCCGGTTATCGCTCCGATGCCGAGCAGCAGGTGCTCTGGGAGCAGAACCCCGATCCGCGAATGGTCGCCCCGCCGGGGACGTCGTTGCATCGCTGCGGGACCGAGCTCGACATCGGCCCGCCGGAGGTCTACGGCTGGCTGGCCACCAACGCCGGCCGGTTTGGCTTCCTCCAGAGGTACAGCTGGGAGGCGTGGCATTACGGTTACACGGCGGGTCCCGAGCCCTGCTCGGCGGAGGGGGAGAGCGGTGGCGTGGAGCCGAGCCGGAGCGGCGCCGGCGCGGGTGTGCATGCGAAGTCGGACGGTGAGCTCGCGGGTGGCGGTGGCCTGCCCGGCTTCGTCCCAGCGCGGTACCGGGCGATGCTGCTCGCAGCGGCTGCGCGACACGACGTCTCAGCCGCGTTGCTCGCCGCTCAGATCATGGCCGAGTCCAACTTCAACCCGAGCGCCGTCTCCCCGGCCGGGGCGCAGGGGATCGCGCAGTTCATGCCGGCGACGGCCTTGGCCTATGGCCTCGACGATCCGTTCGATCCCAAGCAGGCGATCGAGGCGCAGGCGACGATGATGGGGGAGCTGCTCGCGCAGTTCGGCTCGATCGAGCTGGCCCTCGCTGCCTACAACGCCGGTCCGGGGGCGGTGGCGGGCTGCAACTGCATTCCGCCCTATCCCGAGACGCAGGCCTACGTGGTCCGCATCATGGGCCTTCTGGGCGGAGCCGGGGAGCTGGCCGTCCCGCCGCCGGCGCTCGAGGTGCGGCTGGTGGCGTGAGCACCGGTGGATGGTTGATCCCACGACCATCTAGGCTGCGCCGCCATGGCGATGGTGGAGATCGACGGGATCGACGGGGCGCGCGAGGTGGTCGGGAAGACCATCGGTCCGTGCGAGTGGCGCGAGGTCACCCAGGACGACATCGACCGCTTCGCCCAGCTCTCCGGTGACGACCAGTGGATCCACGTCGACGTGGAGCGTGCGAAGGCGGAGAGCCCCTACGGGGTGACGATCGCCCACGGCAACCTGACGCTCTCGATGATCGACGGCTTCCGCCTCGCCCTGATCAGCGCCACCGGGTTTAAGCTCGGCGTCAACTACGGCTGGAATCGGGTCCGCTTCCCGGCGCCGGTCCCGGCCGGCTCGCGGGTCCGCGCCAGCGTCGAGGTCCTCTCGGTCGAGGAGATCGGCGACGGCTGGTATCAGCAGGTGACCAAGTTCACGGTCGAGGTCGAGGGCAACGAGAAGCCCTGCTGCGTAGCCGAACACGTCGGCCGAGTCCTGGTCTGACGGTCCGGGAGTCGCCAGCTCTGCGTCATCGCCCGGCTCATGGCCTCACGGCCACATCGCCGGACTCTTCCTTGATCTGACGTCTCCCGAACTCGTCAGAAGACTGCCCCTTACTTCACCGTGAGCGTGCCCTCCATGCCGGCCTCGCGGTGGCTGTCGACGGTGCAGTAGTAGACGTAAGAGCCCGGCTTCAGCGAGGCGGCGGCCGTCGTGCTGTCCTCCGTGATGACCTCGGTCTCGGCGATCACGGTGCCGCCATCGTCCTCGATGAAGACGTTGTGGGGGGTCGAGGACGGGTTGTCGAACTCGACGGTGGTCTCGCCGGCGTCAGCGGTCAGCTCGGTCTCGGTGTAGGCGAGGGAGCCGCTCGGGTCTGCCGCGACCGCGAGGGTTCCGCCGCCACCGCCTGAGCTGGTCGATGTAGTCGTCGCCTCGGCTTCGGTGCTCGAGGATTCCTCGTCATCGTCTCCGCATGCCGCGAGCGCGAACGCGCCGAGGGCGATGGTTGCCAGGGCGATGAGCAGCGTCTTCCTCACGTCGAGCCTCCTCGGTTGCCGGAGTGACCGACCTTAGCGCCTGGCTCAGAGATGCCAACGCCGGGTTGATCCAAGCCATCTAGTTGCCGGTGAACTTCGGCCGCTCGCCGGCGAAGAACGCGGGTACCGCGCGGCGCAGGTCATCGGTGCCCATGCTGTCGGCGATCCCATGGCGCTCGAGCTGCAGGTGGTCGGCGAGGGAGTTGTCCAGGCTCTGCCAGGTGAGTGCCTTGACCATCCGCACGTAGTGGGGGGCCTTGGCCGCGAGCTCGCTCGCCTTGGCCGCGGCGACCTCCGCGAGCTCATCCGCGGGCACGACCCGGGTGACGAGGCCGCGCTCGAGCGCCTCGGCCGCGGTCAGGTTCGGATCCTCGATCATCAGCTCGGCGGCCGCCGCCGGGCCGATCACGCGGGGCAGGAAGTACGTCATGCCGCCGTCGGGGGAGGCGCCGATACGCCCGTACGCGCACGCGAAGAACGCCGCCTCGGAGGCGATGCGAACGTCGCACATCAAGGCAAGCGAGAAGCCGGCGCCCGCCGCCGGGCCGTTGACCGCGGCAACGACGGGGTAGGGGATGCGCCTGAAGTCGACGATCGCCTGATGAAGGACGTCTGCGCCACGGCGGACCGAGGCGACGAGGTCGGCGTCGGGGTCCTCCAGACCGCGGCGGAACCAGGTCACGTCGCCGCCGGCGGAGAAGGCGCGGCCGGCCCCGGTCACGACGAGCGCCCGCATCTCCGCCCGGTCGGCCAGCCAGGGCGCGATCGTTGCGAGCTCGCCGATCATCTCCGGGTTCATCGCGTTGAGCTCGTCGGGGCGCTCGAGCGTCAGGGTGCCGACGTCGCCGTCGATCTCGAGCCGCATCGTGCTCAGCTCTGGTTGGCCTCGTCCTGGGATCTCGGTGCTCACCGATCCGAGTCTATTTCCACCGCCGAAGTCGTGTTCGTTGCGCCTGGCGCGCATCTCGCGCCTTGAGCCGCGACGGTCGTCGCAGTGGTGGGGAGGCGCCTCCCTACAGTTGAGGGGTGGCTTCAGACAGCGCCAAACCGCGACGGCGGGAGATCGACGAGCAGCGCCGCGACCTGCCCGATTCGCCGGGCGTCTACATGTTCATGGACAGCGACGGGCGGGTGGTCTACGTCGGCAAGTCGTTATCGATCCGCAAGCGCGTGGCGAGCCACTTCTCCAGCCGCTCGACGCTCGGCCGCCTCGCCGATGAGATCGCCTCGATCGACTTCCTCGTCACCGAGACGGAGGCCGAGGCGCTGCTCGCCGAGCAGCAGTTCATCAAGCGGCACCGGCCGATCCTCAACGTCAAGCTCCGCGACGACAAGTCCTACCCCTACATCGGGATCAGCCTCGACGAGGACTTCCCGCGCGTCTACTTCACCCGTGAGCGCCACCGTCCCAACCGGGAGTACTTCGGTCCCTACGCCGGCGCCCGCCGGGTCCGCGAGACGCTCGAGCTCCTCGGCAAGCTGTTTCAGCACCGGACCTGCGACGGGCCGGAACCCGGCCGCCGCTCCGGCGTCCCCTGCCTCGACTACTACATCAAGCGCTGTGGGGCGCCGTGCGTCGGCTATATCGATCGGGAGGAGTATCGGCGCAACATCGACGCGATCCGGCGCTTCCTCTCCGGCCGCTACCGGGAGGTCGAGCGCGACCTCGAGGAGAAGATGGACCTGGCTTCTGCCGATCAGGAGTTCGAGCGCGCGGCGCTCTTCCGCGACCGCCTGACCGCAGTCCGCTCGCTGATGGAGCGTCAGCGGGTGGCGGGTGAGCAGGTCGGGACCGCGGACCTGGTCGGCGTCGCCGTCGAGGGCGAGGAGGCGAACGCTCAAGTCTTCCAGGTCCGGGACGGGGTCCTCGCCGAGCGGCAGGGCTTCTACCTCGACAACAAGGGCAGGCGCGAGATCGGCGAGGTCGCCGAGCAGTTCGTCGCCCAGTACTACGAGGCTTCTCCTTCGGTCCCCCCGCTGGTGGTCGTCGGACGCGAGCTGGCGGGCAGCACGGCGCTACTCAGCGAGGCGCTGACCCGTCGCCGCGGAGCCTCGGTGGAGGTCCGGGCCGCCGAGCGTGGCGACAAGCGGCGCCTGCGCGAGCTGGCCGAGCGCAATGCGAAGCTCGCCCTCGCCCAGGAGGGGCTGCGCCGCGAGCGCCGTCGCCGCGAGCGGACCGAGGCGTTGGACGAGTTGGCGAGGGCCCTCGGGATGACCGAGCAGCCGATCCGGATCGAGGGCTACGACATCTCCAACATCGGGCCTGAGCACACCGTGGCGTCGATGGTCGTCTTCGAGGGCGGCGCGCCGAAGAAGTCCGACTACCGCCGCTTCAACATTCGCGGCATCACCGACGCCTCCGACGACTTCGCCTCGATGGACGAGGTGCTGAGGCGCCGGCTCTCCCGCTTCATGGATCACAGCGAGCGCTCTCCCCACGACGCCGAGCTCGACGAGAGCTTCGGGTCCCTTCCGGGGCTGATCATGATCGACGGCGGCAAGGGCCAGCTCGCTGCCGGCGTGCGGGCGCTGGAGCCGCTGATGGAGCGCGGGACCACGGTGATCTCGCTGGCCAAGCGGCTTGAGGAGGTCTACGTCCCCGGGCGCTCGGAGCCGCTGCCAATCCCGTCCGACTCGGAGGCATCGCGGCTGCTGCAGCGGGTTCGTGATGAGGCCCATAGGTTCGCGCTGGATCTGCACCGCCGGCGCCGGTCGAAGGCCATGACCGGGTCGGTCCTCGACGGGCTCCGTGGAGTCGGACCCGTCCGCAAGCGGGCGCTGCTCAGTCACTTCGGCTCGCCCGAGCGGTTCCTCGGCGCTTCGCGGGAGGAGCTCGAGGCGGTTCCCGGGATCCCGGGCAAGCTGGCGCGGGACATCCACCGCCAGCTCAACAAGGCCGGGTAGACACCTCCGACGAATTTCACCGCTTCCCGTCCGGTTTCGTCGGGTCCCCCAACTCGCGTGAAGCGGGATCAGAGGCGTTGTGGGCAGGATCGAAGGCGGCTTAGCACTTCACCCATAATCCCTTGCCGTGAGCGAGCCGGTGATCAGCGTCAGGGGTCTGCACAAGTCCTACGGCGGCGTCGAGGCGGTCCGGGGAGTCGACCTCGAGGTGGAACGGGGGGAGATCTTCGCGTTCCTCGGGCCGAACGGGGCCGGAAAGACCACGACCGTCTCCGTCCTCGAGGGCTACCTCGATCGCAACGACGGCTACGTATCGGTGCTGGGTCGCGACCCCGCCGACGCGGACCGTGCCTGGCGCAGCCGGATCGGCTTCGTGCTTCAGGAGTGCCGGATGGACCCGCTGCTCAACGTCCGCGAGACGCTCGAGCTCTACGCCGGCTACTACGAGCGCCCGCGGTCGGTACCGGAGACGATCGAGCTCGTCGGCCTCGCCGAGAAGGCCGAGGCCCGTGCCGGCAAGCTCTCCGGCGGCCAGCAGCGCCGCCTCGACGTCGCGGTCGCGTTGATCGGCGACCCCGAGCTCCTCTTTCTCGACGAACCGACTACCGGCTTCGACCCCTCGGCCCGCCGGCAAGCCTGGCAGGTGATCGGCGGGCTGCGGGACCTCGGCAAGACGGTGTTCCTCACCACCCACTACATGGATGAGGCGCAGGCGCTCGCGGACCGGGTGGCGGTGATCTCGGCCGGGGTCATCGTCGCCGCAGGCACGCCCGACGACCTCGGCGGGCGGGGCGACGCGCCGACGCAGATCAGCTTCGAAGCCCCCGCGACCGGGTTGAGCGAGGAGATGAAGCGAGCGGCCGGCGGAAGCTGGAGTGGGGAGGACGGTCGCGTCGTGGTGCGCACGACCGATCCCGTGCGAGCGCTGCACGAGCTCACCGGCCAGGCGACGAATGGGGATCTCGCGCTCGACAGCCTCGAGGTCCGCCGACCCAGCCTCGAGGACGTCTACCTCGAGCTGACCGGCGGGGGGCGCGACCAATGAGCGGACTTCCCCTGGTGTTCCACCAGTTTCGATTCGAGCAGAAGGTCTTCTGGCGCAGTCCGGCGGCGGTGTTTTTCACCGTCATGTTCCCGGTCATCTTCCTGCTGATCTTCTCCTCGCTCTTCGGCAACGACACGATTGAGGAGCTCGGCGGGATCAAGACGACCGTCTACTACGTGCCCGGGATCATCACCCTGGCGGTCGTCTCCGCGAGCCTCGTCAGCACCGCGATCCGGCTGACCGAGCTGCGCGAGAGTGGCCGCCTCAAGCGGGTCCGCGGAACGCCGTTGCCGCCCTGGGCCTTCGTCGCCGGGCGCTTCGGCAACGCGTTCACGGTCTCGGTCCTGATGGTCGTCCTGGTGACCGCGATCGGCCGGGTCCTGTACGACGTGCCGATCCCGACCACGACGATTCCCGCGCTGCTCCTCACCCTCCTTGTCGGCAGCTTCACCTTCTGCACGCTCGGCTTCGCCCTCACCGCGTTCATCCCGAACGAGGAGGCGGCTCCGGCGGTCACCAACTTCGTCGTCCTGCCGCTGTACTTCCTCTCCGGCGTCTTCATCCCTCAGAACGAGATCCCCAACGGCGTCCTCAACTTCTCCTCGATCTTCCCGATCCGGCACTTCTTCGAGTGCTTCCTGACCGCCTACGACCCGGTCACGACCGGCGCCGGCTTCGAGTGGGGTCACCTCGGGATCCTGGCAGCCTGGGGCTTGGTCGGACTGCTCCTGTCGCTGCGGTTCTTCCGCTGGACGCCTCGGTCGGGCTGAGAGACAGCTAGCCGGCTCCCGTAGGGTTCGTCGCCGGCGCATCGAGGCAACGAGGCCAATCAGGCATCGAGATCAGGAGGAACGGATGGCAACCAGGGTCGGTATCAACGGATTCGGGCGGATCGGGCGCAACCTGTTCAGGGCGGCTCACGAGGCCGGGGCAGATCTCGAAATCGTCGCCGTCAACGACCTGACCGACGCCGCGACGCTCGCTCACCTGCTCAAGTACGACTCGATCCTCGGACGCTTCCCCGGCGATGTGGAGCTGGGGGATGGATCGATCTCGGTCGCCGGGAGCGACCTGAAGGTGCTCTCCGAGCGCGATCCGGGCGACCTGCCGTGGGGCGAGCTCGGCTGCGACGTCGTGATCGAGTCGACCGGGTTCTTCACCAAGCGCGACGACGCCGCCAAGCACCTGGCCGCCGGCGCCAAGAAGGTGATCATCTCCGCACCGGCCACCGAACCCGACGTAACGCTGGCGCTGGGGGTCAACTTCGACGACTACGACCCCGACTCCCACCACATCATCTCCAACGCCTCCTGCACGACCAACTGCCTGGCGCCGATCGCCAAGGTCATCCACGACGCTGTCGGGATCGACCACGGGCTGATGACGACGATCCATGCCTACACCGCCGACCAGAACCTCCAGGACATGCCGCACAAGGACCTGCGGCGTGCACGGGCAGCCGCGCTCAACCTGATCCCGGCCTCGACCGGGGCCGCCAAGGCCGTCGGGCTGGTCCTCCCGGAGCTGAACGGCCGGCTGAGCGGCTTCGCCATGCGCGCCCCCGTCGCGACTGGGTCGGTCGTCGACCTCACCTGCCAGGTCTCGAACGCCACCACGGCCGAAGCCGTCAACGCCGCGGTCGAGGCAGCAGCCGACGGTCCGATGAAGGGGATCCTCGCGTTCACCGAGGACCCGATCGTCTCTACCGACATCGTCGGCGACCCACATTCGTCGATCTTCGACGCGAGCCTGACGCTCGTCATGGAGGGGACGATGCTCAAGGTGGTCTCCTGGTACGACAACGAGTGGGGCTACTCCAACCGGATCGTCGAAGTCGCCGGGAAGGTGCTCTAAGCCCGGCTCAGGTCCGCCGCGGTAAGTCCATGAGCGAGTTTAGGAAGGCGTCGGTTCGCGACGCCGAGGTCGAGGGGAAGACGGTGCTCGTCCGGTCGGATCTCAACGTCCCGCTCGCCGCCGGCGCCGTCGGCGACGACACCCGCGTCCGCGCGGCGCTGCCGACGATCGAGTTGCTGTCGGAGCGCGGTGCCGCGGTGGTCCTCTGCTCACACCTCGGCCGGCCCGAGGATCGCGAGCCCGAGCTCTCGATGCGGCCGGTCGCGGTGCGCCTTGCCGAGCTGCTCGGCGAGAAGGTGGAGCTAGCGCCCGGCGTGGTCGGTCCCGAGGTCGCCGAGCGAGCGGCTGCCACGGCTCCCGGGCGCGTGCTCCTGCTCGAGAACACCCGCTACGAGCCGGGCGAGAAGGCGAACGACCCCGCTCTCGCGCGCGAGCTGGCCGAGCTCGCCGACCTCTACGTCAACGACGCCTTCGGCGCGGCCCATCGCGCCCACGCGTCCACCGAGGGCGTGGCGCACCACCTGGCCGCCTACGCCGGGCTCCTGCTGGAGCGCGAGCTGGAGGAGCTGACCGCGGTCCTGGACGACCCGGATCGGCCGTTGGTTGTGGTTCTCGGCGGCGCGAAGGTCACCGACAAGATCGGCGTGATCGAGCGCTTCAGCGAGCTCGCGAACGCGATCTTGATCGGCGGCGCGATGTGCTTCAGCTTCTTCCGCGCCCAGGGCCGCCCGACCGGGGAATCCCTGGTCGAGGAAGATGGGGTCGAGCTCGCCCGCGCGGCGCTCGATCGCGCCGGCGACTCCACCTGTGAGCTTGTCCTGCCGACCGACCTCGTGCTCGGGGAGCGCTTCTCGGCGGACGCCGAGGCGCGCGCGCTGGACGGCGTGGACGTTCCCGACGGAATGATGGGCCTCGACATCGGCCCGCGGAGCAGCGCCGGCTACGCCGAGCGGATCGGCGAGGCAGGGACGGTCTTCTGGAACGGCCCGATGGGAGCGTTCGAGCTGGTGCCCTTCGCCGCCGGCACCCGCGCCGTGGCTGAGGCAATAGCGGCGACTGAGGCGACGACCGTCGTCGGCGGGGGGGACTCGGGCGCCGCCCTGGTTCAGTTCGGACTCGACGACGAGGTCGATTGGCTCTCCACCGGCGGCGGCGCCTCGCTCGAGCTGCTCGAGGGAAAGGCGCTGGCGGGGGTGGAGGCCCTGCTCGAGCGGGAGAATGGATCCGATGGCTGAGCGAATGCCCCGGACGGCCCGGACGCCATTGCTGGCGGCGAACTGGAAGATGCACAAGACCCTCGCGGAGGCGCACGACTTCTGCGACCGGTTCATGCCACAAATCGAGCGGTCCGAGTCCCGGATTGTCATCTGCCCGCCCTATCCGGCGCTGCCGATGGTCGTTGAGGCGACGAGGCTCGGACCGGTCGAGGTCGGGGCGCAGAACATGCACTTCGAGCCCTCTGGCGCGTTCACGGGCGAGGTCTCGGCGCAGATGCTCCTCGACGCCGGTGCCGATGCCGTCGTGCTCGGGCATTCCGAGCGGCGCCAGCTCTTCGGCGAGACCGACGAGGCGCTGGCCCGGAAGGTCCCGGTCGCGCTCGATGTCGGGCTGACGCCGATCCTCTGCATCGGCGAGACCGAGGACGAGCGGGAGCGCGACGAGACCGACCGGATCCTGAGGCGGCAAATCGACGCCGGGCTCTCCCGGGTCCCCGCCGAGCGGCTCGCCGACGTCGTCGTCGCCTACGAGCCGATCTGGGCGATCGGCAGCGGCAAGACGGCGTCGCCCGAGCAGGCCGAGGACGCATGCGGTTTCGTCCGCGCGCTTGTCGCAGCCCGTGACGAGAGGGCGGCGGAGGCGATCCGAGTGCTCTACGGCGGGTCGGTCAAGCCGGCGAACGCGGCGGAGCTCCTCGGGCGCGAGGAGATCGACGGCGCTCTCGTCGGCGGCGCGAGCCTCGACCCCGACGACTTCGCTGCGATCGTCGCGGCCGCGGCCTGACCACCGACGCCATGGGCCCGCTGCCAGACGCCCCGCGCGAGCTTCCGGTCGGCGAGCTCGCGCTGATCATCCTCGACGGCTGGGGAATCGCCGAGGCGGGACCGGGAAACGCGGTCTTCCGGGCCGAGACCCCGACCTTCGACGAGCTCTGGGAGCGGTTCCCGCATACGCAGCTCTCCGCCTCCGGGCGCGACGTGGGCCTGCCCGCCGGACAGATGGGGAACTCCGAGGTCGGTCATCTCAACCTGGGCGCCGGCGCAGTGGTCAGACAGGACCTGGCGCGGATCGACGACGCGATTGCCGACGGCAGCTTCTTCGAGTGCGACGTGCTCCTCGCCGCCTGCGAGGCGGCGCGCTCGAGCCCACGAGGTCGGATGCACATGATCGGGCTCGTATCCGACGGCGGCGTCCACTCGGGTTGGGGCCACATCGAGGCGTGCATCGAGCTCGCGGCGCGCGAGGGCGTTCCCGACCTTGTGCTCCATGCCTTCACCGATGGACGCGACACGAGCCCGACCGGGGGCGCGGAGTACATCGCGGAGGTCGAGCGCTGGCTGCGGAGCGCCGGTCGGATCGGCACGGTGAGCGGTCGCTACTACGCGATGGACCGCGATCACCGTTGGGATCGAACGAAGCTGGCCTACGACGCGCTCGTCCATGCCGAGGGCCGGCGCGCCGACTCCGCGGACGAGGCGATCCGCAGCGCCTACGGGCAGGAAGTGACCGACGAGTTCATCGAGCCGACCGTGATCGGCGACTACGACGGTATGGCGCACGGTGACGTCGTCCTCGCGTTCAATTTCCGACCCGACCGGATGCGGCAGATCGTCGAGGCGCTCGGCGACCCCCGGTTCGACGGGTTCGATCGCGGCAGGGTCCCCGACCTCGAGCTGACGACCATGGCCAGCTACCGGGCGGAGTGGGAGTACCCGGTCGCCTTTCCCCCACACGCGCCGGCGGCGACGATCGCCGAGGTCGTCAGCGCGGCCGGAGGCCGCCAGCTTCACGTCGCCGAGACGGAAAAGTACGCTCACGTCACCTACTTCTTCAACGGTGGCAGGGAGGAGGAGTGGGATGGCGAGGAGCGGCGACTTGCCGACTCCCCACGCGATGTCGCCACCTACGACCTGAAGCCCGAGATGAGCGCGGCCGCAGCCGCCGACGCCTTCTGCGCCGAGTGGTCCACCGGTGACTTCCGTTTTGGGATCATCAACTTCGCCAACCCCGACATGGTCGGCCACACCGGCGACGTCCCCGCCGCGATTGCTGGCATCGAGACCGTGGACCGCTGCCTGCGCCGGGTCGTCTCGACGGTGCTGGAGTCCGGCGGCGCCTGCATCGTCACCGCCGACCACGGAAACGCTGAGCACATGATCGAGCCCGACGGCTCACCCGACACGGCGCACACGACCAACCCAGTGCCGCTCCTCGTCACGGTCGACGGGATCGATCTGCGCGATGGTGGAATCCTCGCCGACGTTTCGCCGACCGCGCTCGACCTACTCGGGGTCGCCCGCCCGGACGGGATGACGGGGGAGACGCTGCGGCGCGATTGATGCGCGACGATCCCGGCCGGCTCCGCTTCGAGATCGTTGCGCGTGACGGCAATGCGCGGGCCGGCGTGCTGCACACGCCACACGGCCGGATCGAGACCCCCTGCTTCGTCCCGCTGGCCACCCGCGGATCGGTCAAGGGACTGCTTGCGGACGAGGTCGCGGAGGCCGGCTACCGGATGGTGCTCGGCAACACCTACCACCTGATGCTCGCGCCTGGCGGGCATCGCATCGCGGAGCTCGGCGGGCTCCACGAGTTCATGGCCTGGGAGCGCGCGATCATCACCGATTCGGGCGGATTCCAGGTCTTCTCGCTCGCCCACGGGACGGTCGCCGACGAGGTCAAGGGGCGTCGAGGCCGACCCGCGCTCCAGGGGGGGGTGCTCGAGATCGCGGAGGCGGGCGTCCGCTTCCGTTCCTACATCGACGGCTCCGAGCACCTCCTGTCGCCCGAGCGCTCGATGGAGGTCCAGCGAGATCTCGGCTCCGACATCGCCCTCGCCTTCGACGAGTGCACGCCGTATCGCGCCGATCGCGACTACACCGCGCGCTCGACCGCGCGCACTCACCGCTGGCTCCAACGCTGCCTCGAGTGGCACGACGAGCACGGGCCTCCCAGCCAGGCGGTCTTCGGCATCGTGCAGGGTGGAACGTACGAGGATCTGCGCCGCGAGTCGGCGGCCGCGGTATCGGCTGCCGGCATCGATGGCGTGGCGATCGGGGGCACACTTGGGCGCGACAAGGAGCAGATGCGAGGCGTGATCGAGGTTACGCTCGACCACCTGCCCGTCGACGCCCCCAGGCATCTGCTGGGGATCGGTGAGCCCGATGACCTCGTCGAGGGCGTGGCCCGCGGCGTCGACAGCTTCGACTGCGCCGTGCCGACGCGTCTCGGCCGCCACGGGATGGCCCTCGCGCCGCTGCCGAAGAGCAGGTTTCGCTACGACGTTCGGAAGCGCTCGAACGAGGTCGAGAGGGGCCCGCTGGTGGAGGGCTGTCCATGCCCGGCCTGCACCCGCCACAGCCGCGCATACGTTCATTACCTCTCGAAGGCCGAGGAGCTGACCGGCGTCCGCCTGCTGACCCTTCACAACCTCGTCTACACGGCGGAGCTGGTCCGCGAGGCGCGGGCCGCGATCGTCGCCGGCCGCTTCCAGACCTTCCGAGGCGCGATCGTGGATGGGGCTGCGCCATGGGAGGCGGCGGCGCCCCGCTGAACGCGTTCCGATCCTGCTTCTGGCGTCTGGCGGAGCCGGCGGAACCGGACGCGAGGCGGAGGGTTCCGCCGGGCTTATCTAGCTGCCGGTGTTCTCCTGGATGAAGTCCTTGATGCCGCTCACCGAGTCCTCGACGGTGTCGCCGATGAACTGACCGAGGTCGGTGTCCTGACCGGCGTCGGTTGCCAGCAGGATCACGGCGGCCACGAGCGCCGCGACGATTGCGATCAGGACGATCGCGCCGGCTGCCTTCATCACGCCGCCGAAGCCCGATCCGCCACGGCCCTTGTCGGCGGCGACGGGCGCGGGCGCCGGCATCCGCGCCGGGGCCGGGCTGCGGCGGGTCCGGACGGGACGGGCCGGCGAGGTGGGGGTCAACGGCTCGCTGGCGGCGACCCTGGTCGCCGCGGTGCTGGAGCCGCCATCGATTAGCTTGGTCGAGGCCTGATCGGCCGGGGCGACGCCCGAGAGCCCCGCCCGCAGCGCGGCGGCGAGCGCCAGCGCGTCGGGATAGCGGTCCTCGGGCTCGTTCTCGAGACCCTTGAGCACCGCGGCCGAGAGGGCTTCGGGGATCTTCGGCGCATAGCTGGTCGGCGGCAAGGGCCGCTCGTTCTCACGGCGGATCGCGAGCTCGGCGAGGCTGTTGCCCTCGTAGGGGAGGCGCGCCGTGATCAACTGGTAGACGACGACGGCCAGTGAGTAGACGTCGGAGCCGGGCGTCGCCTCCTCGCCTCGAGACTGCTCGGGGGAGAGGTAGGCCGCGGTGCCGACGACCGAGCCGACCTGCGTCAGGCGGGTCTGCTCAGCCGCTCGGGCGATGCCGAAGTCGGCGAGCTTGACCGTCATCTCGGCCGGACCGCCGGCCGGACCGCCGATGATCATCAGGTTGCCGGGCTTGACGTCGCGGTGGATGATCCCCTGCCGGTGGGCGTAGTCGAGGCCCGCGCACGACTGCGCAGCGATCTCGACCGCGGTACCCGGGCGCATCGCCCCGTCCCGCTGCAGGAGCTGGGCGCCCGACTTCCCCTCGACGTACTCCATGACGATGAAGTGGCGACCGGCGTCGACTCCGGTGTCGTAGACCTGGACGATGTTCGGGTGGACGAGCTTGGCGACGGCGAGCGCCTCGCGCCGGAAACGGGCGACGAACTTCTCGTCGTCGGAGAGGTGCTCGGCCAGGACCTTGACCGCGACGGTGCGCTCGAGGACCCGATCCGTCGCCTGATAGACCGTCGACATGCCGCCGCTGCCGAGGCGGTCCTCGAGTGCGTAGCGGTCCCCGATCGCGTTCGGGCTCATGGCTGCTCGATGCCCTTCCTGCCGGCCTCGAAGCCCGGGCCGATCCCGCCGGAGCCGGGATCGACGCCCTGCCCCGGCGGCGTGACCGGCGAGTTGCCGGGCGTCTCCGGCACGGTCGGCTCCTCGGGTACGGAGGTCTCCTCCTCGGGCTCCTCCACCCCTTCGTCGGTTGTCGTCGTCTCGTCGGTGGTCGTCGTCGTGGTCGTCGTCGTGGTGGACGACGTCGAGGACGTCTCGTCCGTCTC
>Ga0180121_10000487_pt1 | contig 16637 bp, 15 predicted proteins | sample AntDrymUQ5402106_2_FD_129676 | JGI IMG/M metagenome (GOLD analysis project Ga0180121, IMG submission 129676) | Polar desert sand microbial communities from Dry Valleys, Antarctica - metaG UQ540 (21.06) (version 2) (version 2) | ecosystem: Environmental > Terrestrial > Soil > Desert | place...
GCAGAAACTAATCTCTGCATCATAATTTTAGGCTTTGTATTATCCTTGGTTGAAATAGTTCTTGAAACTCCGCCCCTCTTAAATGTTAAACTGCTCTGACCGCCTATTTGAAAAGTCCTCGAACCACCAGGTGGAACAGATGCTATCGTTGTTCCATCACTTCCATAAATTTCAATCGAAGTTCCGCTTGGATTCGATACTGTGTTTGAAGTGTATTGTGTAAAAGATTGCGATATTCTGAAATCAAGATCCTGCGTTTTATCTTCTTCAACTTTTTGCTCCTCTTTCTTTTGTTCCGGAATTTTTTCTTTCTCAATTTCGGGCTGTTGCTGAACTTGCAGGGTTGGAGAAGTCTGATTCACTGTAAGTGAAGGATTATTCGATTTCAGAACCAGTAATTGTTGCTGTGCTTCGACTAATTTCTTTTTAAGTTCTTCGGGATTGGTAAATTTTTGTGTTGTATCAAACTTAATTTCTGGCACAATTCCCCTGGCCAGCAGTGAGTCAATCATAACTTTTAATGAATCCGTATATGATTTCTCTACAACTTTTTCTTTTGATACTACTTCAGTTAAATCTAAATTTGCACCTTTCAATGCCAGAACCGATATGACAAATATATACAAAGATTGGTATATGATAAATTTAACGTCCCTGTTTTTTCTTGTGATCATTTTTTATTGTTTGAAAATTTTTAAGATACTTTATCTTTTCCCGGAGATATAAACCAAATTATCAAGGCTCTTCAATACGTTGTTATCCTTTAATCCCATAATTGTATCACTAATAGTCTTTGCTGTATTTTCAAGTTCTTTCAATATTCTTTCATCTGGCAGTTTCAGTTGACTGATTTCTGAAATGAGACTCTTAATGCTAAGACTCATCTGTTCTGTAGATTTCATTGTTTCATAAATTTTTCTCAAATGATCTTCTGAAACTGAAGATTTTATTTCAACAGGTCCTGAAGCAAAACCCATTTTTTCTAAAATGCTTTTTTGAAGTGTAGCCTGCTTCTGATAATAATAAACTCTTTCAGCATTTTTAATTTCTTCCTGTACTTCCTGGTATTTTAAGGCCAATGCATCAAAAACAGAATCAAAAAGCTTTGCTATTGCGAGAATAATTATTGATTTAATTTCAAATGGTACGGCAAATCCTAAGAATATTGCAGGTCCTTTCTCAATCGAAATCAATAGAATGGCTGCTCCCAACAACGGGAGTGCAGTACCTATACCATCAACAATTCCACTGTATCTGTCAATTATCCTGGTGATCGAAGCTTCCGAAGCTCCATTCAGCTCAATTTCTCTTTTTATTGAAGAATTTGCTCTCATTGCACACACTACGAAAATTATGTAAACAACAAATGGAAACCACCATAAAGATACGGGCTGTATTTCAGTGTTTGAAAGAACCTGTCCCGGACTTATATAGTTTGCCAAATTATTGAAAATATTTCCTACCAGAGGAAGATCAGAAATACCTATAAAAAAAGACAATATTACCAGTAAAAATGAAGGTAACCCTGCTTTAATAATTGTTTTGAACCTCTCAGAATTTATTCTATCTATATTTTTTTTTATGATCTCAGTTTTAATGTTTGAAAGTTCAACATCGTGCTTTTTTATGGATTCATAATTTTCGAATCCATTCAGATCAGAAACTTTTTGAGACACTTTATTTTCTATTTCTTCCATAAAGGTTATTTTTAATTTTCGAATTTTTTTTGTGTATACAAAATAAATAATTTACATCCTAAAATCAAATTAATGTTTACTTTAAGTGTAGTTTTCAAATGATGAATGAATAAACATTTAATATTCATATTCACCTGTTTTAATTAATATACCGTTCTTAAATAACATCACTGACATGTGTCTGTTAGTCCGGTCTTTTATAGTTACTATATTATGAATGGCTTTATAGTTGCTCACATTCTCAAGTGCTTCATTTAGACTAAGTCTTGTTATATTACCTTCTGAAATTTTATCAAGAAGCAGTTTCATTCCATCATATCCGAAATAATAATTTTTAATATCTGCTTCACTCATGTTAATAAAATCATTAATTGGTTTGTCCTTTAAATAAAAGTCGGATTCAAAATATAACTCCTTTATATACATTTTATTTTCATTTAGCGCTTTCTCATTATTCCAATCACTGGTACCTAAAACTGGCAATATGATATTTTCAGTAAAGTATTGTGAAATTACTTTGGAAATTTCACTGTAATTGGATATAGGTATGTAAATAGCATCTGTATTTCCTGGAATAATGCTTTTTGTTCTATCAAATGTAACTGCAGGAGAAACCTTTAACGAACTCAATTTATTGTCTGCCTCCTTCCCGAAAAGCTTGTATATGCTAACAATAAGTCTTGCATCTATTAATGAATCGATATTGGAAAATTCCAGTCTGGCGTTTTTTAATTTTTCTACCTGAGATTTATCAAGATTTCCAAAGTCAATGAATTTATCGTTCTCAATTATTTTAGATTTAATTTTATTAAGTTGTTCAATCATATCAAACGAATCATTTGAATAGTATTCCGTTGATAAGATGATTCCGTTATTCCTGCTAACTTCATCTGAAAAACTATCGGCAAAATTTTTCCCATAATTATTCTCTGATAATATTACAAAGTTTTTCATACCCAGCTCATTCATTGCAAACTTAGCCATCAGTCTGCCTCGTATATCATAAGTGGGATTTAACTGAAATACAAACTCATATTTTTGAGCCAAAAAATTTAGTGTGGCTGTTGGAGTAACGATTGGAATCTTATGAAATAAAGCTGCCCCGGCATTGTTGACCAGTTCACTGCTGAAGACCGGACCCAGAATTGTTATCAAATTGCTGTCTGATGCTAATTTATTAAATGCATCGAGTGTAACAGACTGGTCCCTCTTTGTGTCCTCAATTTTGATACTGACATTTTTGGTAGGATTTGAAGCATTGTATTCTTCAAGAGCATCTTTAATTCCTTTCAGCATCTGCTCGCCTAATTTCTTTTCTTCGTTGTCCGATGAATTTGACATCAAAGGTAAAGCAACTCCTATTTTCAACTGTGGAAAACAGTTGAGACTGTATAGGAAAAATATAAAAAATATTAAAACTCCTTTTTTCATCCTATGATCCAATAACTATTAAATTAAGACAATTAATAATTTATTAAATACCTGTTTAAATTTAAAAATCCACATTGATTTTTTTTCGGCTAACTGTAAACTTCTAACTTCTAATTTCTAACTTCTAATTTCTAACTAACTGTTAACTGCTAACTGTTAACTGTTAACTGTCTACTCCCACTCAATTGTGGCAGGGGGCTTGGAACTGATGTCATAGACCACCCGGTTTACCCCTTTCACAGAATTGATTATTTTGCTGGATATATTTGTTAAAAAATCTTTATCAAAATTATAAAAATCTGCAGTCATTCCATCTGTTGAAGTTACCGCTCTCAGTGCGATTACATTTTCATAACTTCTCTCGTCTCCCATTACTCCCACAGTCTGGACAGGCAGAAGCACTGCAAAAGCCTGCCAGATCTTTTCATATAAATAATATTTTTTCAATTCCGAAATATAAATGTCATCAACTTCTCTTAACAGATCCACCTTCTCTTTGGAAACATCGCTCAGTATTCTTATCGCAAGCCCTGGCCCAGGGAATGGATGTCTGAAAATAAAATGTCTCGGTAAACCTAACTTAACTCCTATTTCCCTAACTTCATCTTTGAAAAGCTCACGCAATGGCTCTATTAATTTTAATTTCATCTTTTCAGGAAGTCCCCCTACGTTGTGATGAGACTTGATTGTAGAAGAAGGTCCTTTAAATGAAACTGATTCTATTACGTCAGGATAAAGCGTTCCCTGAACGAGAAACTTAGCATCTTTTATTTTCTTTGCTTCCTTTTCAAATACTTCTATAAATGTTTTACCGATTATTTTACGCTTTTGTTCCGGATCGAAAATGTTTTTTAATTTTATTAAAAAAAGTTCGGATGCATCGACAAAGATAAGATTAAGTTTATAATGCTTCTTAAAAAGGTCAATAACTTTTCTGCTTTCATCTTTTCTCATCAATCCATTATCAATGTGAATACAAATCAGGTTTTCTACAATTGCCCTATATACAAGTATCGCTGCTACCGACGAATCAACGCCGCCGCTTAGTGCCAGTATAACTTTGTTCTTACCTGTTTGTCTTTTGATTTCTTCTATCTTTAACTCAATAAACGATTCGGGTTCGAATAAATTTTTAATTTTACAAATGCCGAACAAATAATTATAAAGAATATTTCTTCCCGATTCGGTATGGTGAACTTCAGGATGAAACTGTACTCCGTAAATCCGGAATCTCTCCGATTCAAAACTACAAATGATCCTGTCAACGCTTTTTGATGATGCTTCAAATTTCTCCGGAAGTGAATCGATCGAGTCACCGTGACTCATCCAGACTGTCAATTGGTTATTTATACCTTTGAATAATTCAGAATCTTTAAATACATATATTTTTGTATGACCATACTGTCGTTGAGTAGAGCTGTGAAGTTTTCCTTTAAACAAATGACATAAAAGCTGAAAGCCGTAACAAATGCCGAGAATTGGAATTTTATTTTTTAGGATAAAATCAATATCTGCTTTTGAGATCTTTGGTGAATCTATCGACAAAACACTTGCCGGTCCGCCAGAAAGAATTATTCCTCTAATATTAAAATTCTTCGATTTGTCCTTGAAAAATTTTTTGATGTTAAGGTTGAAGGGATGTATTTCCGAGTAAACTTTTAATTCTCGCGTTTTCCTTGCAATAAGTTGCGTATATTGCGATCCAAAATCTAGAATCAGAACAAGATCTGTCTTTTTCAAATTATAATTTTCTCGTTATTTCCGGATTTTCCGATGCAAGAAGCACGGCTCCAAACGCAGAAGAATGCTTCTTGGGAATAACTTCCACAATTTTGAGTTTTTTTATTTCGTTTTTTAATTTATCTGAAAGAATATTTTTATTTTCAATAATACTTCCAATGAAAGCAATTTTTATATTTTTTTTTCTTTTTGAAATTCTCAGATAAGATTTTACATGATTTACTAACTCTTCTACGGCTTCATTTACGATCTTCTTACCTAAAAAACAATTCGTTTTTGCGCATTCAATGACAACCGGCGCTATATTTTGAATCTCCAAATCTTCCTGAAAAACTTTTTCGTTTATGTTTACCCTGTTTATTCCGAATTCATTTTCTACTTTTTGGGAAAGCAAACTTTTTTTGTTTTTGGAATTCGTTTCATCGTATTCTTTGGTAATGAGATTCAAGGCTCTCTTTCCAATCCAGTAACCGCTGCCTTCGTCGCCGATTATTCTTCCCCATCCGCCTACTCTAGTGATTATCCCACTTGAGTGCCCATATAGTACAGATCCTGTACCGCTTATGAGTATTATTCCGTCATTTCCTTCAAATGCTCCGTAAAGAGCAGTCATCGCATCGGTCGTGATTAGAATATTTTTTACTCTTAATCTTTGTACAAACGCGTTCTTAAGCTTTTTTCTGTCCTTTTTTTCCCGAGCTCCGGCGATTCCAAAACAAATAGCGATACAGTGCTTTAATCCCAAACTACAGTTTGATAAAGAATTATCAATAAAATCCGTAACTATCTCACTATAGGCTTCGACGCCGGAGACCGAATAATGAACACCCTTATACAATTTGTTAAATATTACTTTTTTATCTTTCGAAGCTATTAAGATCTCGCACTTTGTCCCACCGGAATCGATCCCGATGTAATAACCGCCTGAACTGTTTTTCATTTGCTTCAAGTTATTAATAATCGCTTTAAATAAAAATTGCAAAGACAATTTAATTAGACTAAATTTTTTTTGAATAAAATTGTCTATAATAATTATAATTTCCAGAAAGATTATCTCAGAAATATAAGTTTCTTCTTTTGATTGATGTGTTACTGGGCGTTACTGGGTGTTATTCTAAAAAAGTATGATATATATATATATATATATATATATATATATTGCAAACAAATTTTACAAAAACTTAATAAAAAAGATTATGTCAGGCCCAGCAGAATAATATTCAAAAGAAATGAAGGAGAAATTTAAATTTTATCCTACCTGGACTCCGGGCGAGCCATTAGCACTTGGCGATATTGGAATATTAGATGAGATAATATCTTTATCCGAAGAACTTCATTAAAAGATGAGGGTTTTAAAAATTTTCAGACTAGGACTGATAAAACAGGTGAAAAACTTCAGCACAATCTAAAGGTGGTATTATAACTACATTTAAAGTATCAGGCAATGCTGCTCCTGTTGGAAGCATTTTTTCAATTGAGGACGCCGGATTTATATTTGAATTTAGTTCTAAAGATTTAACAGTATTTGAAGCTATAGGTGTAAAAACCGATTCAATTGAAAATCAAGTAGAAATTGGAAAAGAAATCTTAAGACGCTATGAAGCCGATGATGATAGTTGGGACAAAGATTGGTAGTAATTACACAATTAAAAACTGCCGCAATTGCAACCCGTCATAATATCTAATGAGAAAAATTCAAAAATAGAAGTAAAAGCAAATGCAAACATTAAATCTGGCATCACTACTATTGCCTGCCCAAAATTTTCATTTACCACTATTGTAGAAGAGGATTTGAAACGCAAATAATCGCTGATGAAGGTTTGACTCCCTTATTCAGAAAAATTGGCATTAAGACAAATATTTTTGGAGGTAATCCAAGTATAGAAAATAGATTTGCTAAAACTGGTTTTCATTTATTAATACCTGCAAATGCAAAAAAAGAATATAAGGATATTGTATTTGTTGGATATATTTCTGATGATGTGAGGGAATAATAAATTTTTTAGACATATATATATTCGCCTTCCTCGGCTTTTTCTAAAACTATATTGAATTTCATATATTTTTTTTCTTTATAATAATACTAATATAATAATTTTAAAATGCAATTTATGATGAAACTCATGAAGAGGTTTTGTATAAAATTTAATTTTAAACATGGCAACTTGGAATAAATCCAATCTTCAAAATTATTTTTGTATATTGACAAACATTTCAAAAAAATCATAAACCTATTAATTGAAAAAAGAAGTTCTCGATAAGGGATTCATAGAGATCATCGATAAGCTCGGCTCAGATTTGACAGTTGTTAATTCTGCACGCGTTTCATTCGGGAAGAGGAAAGAAAGATTTGATGATAGTGATAGAAAGCTTGTGAAATTCCTGGCAAAAAATAAACACTGGTCGCCGTTCAGGCATATGATGGTTCAGTTTCATATTAAAGCTCCGGAGTTTGTAATGAGACAGTGGTATAAGCACGTTGTAGGCATTGAAACCTCCTCAAGCTCTTCGGCAAAAGATCACGCATGGAATGAAATCAGCGGTAGATATGTGCCAGTCAGCGAGTTTTATGTACCGTCTAACTGGCGTCAGCAATCAGAAAATAATAAACAGGCATCCGAAGGAAGCATTCCGAATCAGCAGATAGCAATCGAAATTTTTAAAAACTCCATGGAAGAAACACTGAATTCCTATCAGAAGCTTCTCGATATCGGCGTTGCAAAAGAGCAGGCGAGAATGATATTGCCTTTGAATCAATACACGGAAGTCTATTGGACAGCATCATTTCAGGCAATAATGAATTTTATTGACCTACGTGATGAAGCGACTGCTCAATGGGAAATTCAACAGTATGCAAAGGCGATGAAAGAAATGATGTATCATGTTTTCCCGGAGACTGTAAAGATCTGGTTTGAGGCAATCGAAAAGTAAATGTAGATTAACCGGAAGATTCAACTAACCGATAGAATCCTTATCAAACTTAGCAACCGAAAATATGCTTTTTAAAACCTGTCCTGCTATGTTTGGATTTTCTTTAAATCTTCTTATTGAATATTCATACCATCTTTCTCCGAACGGAACGTAAACCCGCATTCTATGTCCTTTCTCCACCGCTCCGTCTCTCAGATTTTCTCTTACTCCCAGCAGCATCTGAAATTCATATTCATTATTTTTTAATTTCATTTCTTTGACCATTTTTACGGCTTCTCTTATTAAATATTCATCGTGCGTTGCAATGCCGCAATAAGATTTTCTTTCAAGTGCAAGGCGAAGAATTTTTAGATAATTCCTTCTGATTTCATCAGCATCTTTGAAGGCAATTTCTTCGGGTTCAATATAAATGCCTTTGCAAATACGAAAGTTAGCTCCGATCTCCGTCAATCTTAAAATATCGTTCTCGCTTCTTCTTAAATAGGCCTGTATAACAATACCTACGTTATCAAAACTTTTCCTAACATCTTCGAGTATCTTTATTGTCAGATCTGTTACAGAAGAATCTTCCATATCTATTCTTACAAAACAGCTTATACTCTTAGCTTTCCTGATAATTTCCTTAACAAGACTAAGGCAAAAATCATAATCGATCTGAAGCCCGAGCATAGTAAGTTTAATGGAGAGATTGCAGTCAAGTTTGTTTTTATGAATCGCCTCTAGCACTCTAATATTTTCATCTTTAGATTTGAGAGCTTCATTTTTATCCGCGATAAATTCCCCGAGAACATCAAGAGTTGCCACAAGCTTCTTCTCATTTAAACGCTTAACTGTTTCAACAGCATCTGATAGCTTATCACCGGCTATATATTTATTTGCAAAGATCTTTACAACTCCTTTAGGCAGAATCTGTATAGTTGGAACTAATATTTTATTAATTAGCCTCATTAAATTCTTTTGATTTATTTATTCCGGTAAGTTTTTTATATTTTTCATAAATCTTCAATACTCTTTCTGCCAATGAAACCATCCTGTATTCTATGCCAAAATTCTATATCATTTTCATTGTATAAATAACACAGATATACTTCTTCGCCATTTTCCCGGATATGAGGAAAATCTATAAGTCCGTTATCTAAGCCTTTAATGATAATACCGTTTTGTGTTATTTCATTTACTATTTTTATCAGCTCCCCTAAATCTGAAGGATATTTACCTGTACCATTTGGTCCTATTCCTCCAAAATATTGATGACTGTAAATGTCGTAGCCTCTTTCATCAAGTGAGCTTTTGAGTTTAATTATTTCTGATAATTGGGTTTTAAGTCCGGGAAGTAATCTCCTTGCTTCGCTCAGAGAGAAATGTTTATTGTGGAGCATCAGGCGTTCTAATTTATGGCAAAATAATGAACATATTATTTTTATAATAGATTTTTATTAAGGTATATAAAAAAAGACACCCGTGATTTCCCGGATGTCTTCATTAAAGAAAGGAGCAATGGAAATTAACCTTTTTTAATTAACCTTTTAAATTTATTCGATATGAAAATTCTTATAGCTTTTTTAAATTTTTATTACTAAGTTATCCAGACTTTAAAACATCCCTGAATCCCCTCCTTTCCCTAAGAGGGGATTTCACAAGAAGACCCAACCCTCATTAAATCTTACTTGTTTATCAAGGACGTTATTATTTTATAAGCATCATTTTTCTTGTATCGCTGAAATCTCCAGCCTGCAGACTGTAAACGTATATTCCGCTGGGAAGATCGCCTGCGTTAAACTCCAATGTGTTTGTTCCTTTTGTCATACTCTTATTATCTACCAATATCGCAACAGATTCACCGTTCATATTGTAAACCTTCAGTGTAACGTTTGATGACTGAGGAAGATCAAATGTGATCAGCGTTGATGGATTAAAGGGATTAGGAAAATTTTGTTTTAATAAATAGGTCTTTTCATTTTTTGAATTCTTAATACCCTGCGACTTATTTATTTTTGATTTAATCCTGTCAACTTTTATTATTATCTGGTTCTCATTCTCTGAACTAACCAATGCATTTGAAAACTCAACAACTGTAGATTCATATGGCAACTCTTCATTATTATCATTATCATTAGGGTAGCACATTATCCTTGTTTCGTCGGTTTCTAGTAAGGATTTTTTTGAAAGCTTAAATGTGCCGTTATTTTGTATCAATACCGTTTCTATAATTCTTCCTTTACCGCTGACATCATTTATTATAACTCTTATGTTCCCTTCCTCCACAGGGCTGTAATTATCGGCATATACTACTTTGCCAAAAACAAACTCCGTAGATTTAGGTTCTGCAAATGAATTAGAAGAACCAAAGACACATAAAACAATAGTTACGTAAATTAAATTCATTAAATTTTTAAGATTAATTTTCTTCATTTCTAGTTCCCTCCTTATTTAAAAGGTATTTAATTTTTTAAAATTAATTAATTAATATAGGTGTTTTTTGTTTTCTGGTTCTTATTGTTTCGTTAAAATCCCTCAAAGGCATTTTCTTTAATTCGTGAATTTGATATGAACTTTGCCAGTAATAATTAAATAAGTCAATCATCTTTTTGGCAAATGCTTCGTTCTTAATAATTATATCAGCTTGATTATGCCTAGGAACAGATCTATCCTGTATATTTATAAAAACTATTTTCTTGTCAAAAATTGTCATATTTGGTAATTCTGATTTTGCTATCCTAACCTGTTCACCTGAACTCTCAAATCTCCCACATATTACTAAAAGATCCTCTAAGGTAGCATCGTGTCTTACGTTATCTTTGATTATCTTAAAATTAAGACTGCCTTCGTATAAAGACTTTATAACCCCGCCCTTTTTAAAAAAATCCTTAGCATCCGATTCCAGCTCCTCAGAAATATAACCTTCAAGTCTGATCATCAACAATATTTCCTGATTTGCAGAGTTAAACAATTCAAAAAACTTTTCCTGTCTATGCCTGTTAAACCCCCTGATTAACTCTATGTTAACGTTCTTATTTTCTGTTGATTCTTCTGATCTATGTAATTCCTCAAATTCTTTAAACGTTTCCTTTACATTTATAATCTTCGCCTGATTGTTTTCATCTATCTCATTTCCAATCTTATCAGCAATGACCCTGGGATCGATCATCTCATATTTGAGTATTGTATTGGTCTCTATCGTGTTACAAAATCCTCTCGCTGCGAAGGATTTTAAAATCTCATACACAGCTGTTCTTCTAATGTTAGCTTTATCTGCAATCTCCGAAGCGCTAAGGGATGAATCTTTTAGCATAACTAAAAAAACCTTTGATTCAGATTCTTTAAATCCAATTTGCTGAAGTTTATATATAAGTTCCTTTGATTGCAAAATTGTTGTCTTTTATAATTAATGCAATATTGCATTAATTATTTTATTATGTCAAGAACTAATTTTATGACCTTTTAATATATATTTTTTTAGTTTTTTTGAAAAAAAATTGAAAATGAAAATAGTATAGCAAGAGAGGATAAGATTAATTAGGTATCAAAAAATTTTTACAAATTCCAAAACGGATATTATTTCACTACTACATTTACCATTTTATTTTTTACCGCAATAATTTTAACTATTTCCTTTCCTATTATATGCTTCTTAATATTTTCATTACTCAATGCTTCGTCTTCCAAAACTTTTACATCGACATCAACATCCATTTCTTTCTTCGCCCTGATTTTTCCATTTATCTGGAATACTACAACTGTGGTATTATCCTTTACTAGCGCTGGATCATAGGCAGGCCATGATTCAAACTGGATTATATTTTTTTTTTCCAACCTTTCCCATAATTCTTCTGAAATGTGAGGAGCAAAAGGCGATAGCAATAAAATAATTTCTTCTATAACTTTTTTACTTATCTTTTCCAATTTATATAGTTCATTTATAATGATCATCATATATGAAATAGCTGTATTGAATTTCATATCTCCATCTTCAATATCGTCTGTAACTTTTTTTATAGTCTTTTGAAGAAGCCTATTTATTCTTTCATCAGGGTCATCATCAACAATGTTTGATTTCATACTGCCTGTGCTTTCATCGATTACCAACCTCCAGACTCTGTTAAGAAATCTGTTTAAACCTTCGATACCCTTGGTGCTCCATGGTTTTGTTGCTTCAAGCGGTCCCATAAACATTTCAAATAATCTCATCGAATCCGCCCCGAATTCACTTATCACATCATCCGGATTAATAACGTTTCCCCTGGATTTACTCATCTTTACACCGTCTTCACCGAGTATCATTCCCTGATTAAACAATTTGGTGAACGGTTCATCATAAGATACATACCCTAAGTCATACAAAATTTTATACCAGAACCTTGCATAAATTAAGTGCAAAACAGAATGCTCAGCACCTCCAATATATAAATCGACAGGCATCCAGTACCTTTCTTTTTCCGTACTACAAAATGTTTTATTGTTATGGGGATCAAGATACCTTATATAATACCAGCAGGATCCCGCCCATTGAGGCATTGTGTTGGTTTCTCTTTTTGCTTTCCTTTCTGATTCTTTGTCAATTGTATTCACCCATGAGTCTATCGCTGCAAGAGGGGATTCACCTGTTCCACTCTGTTTATATGAATCTATATCGGGCAGGATTAACGGCAATTCGCTTTCATCCAGAGCTTTGAATGTTTCGTCTTCAAAATGGATTATGGGAAACGGCTCACCCCAGAATCTCTGCCTTGAGAATAACCAATCTCTTAATTTGTAGCTAACAGTTTTTTTCCCAATCCCTTGATCCTCGATCCATTCATACATATACTTTATTGCCTGTGGAGAACTTAATCCGTTTAAGAAATCCGAATTGATTACATTTCCTTCACCCGAAAAACATTCTTCTCCCTGTTTTGTACTTTCAATAAATTTCTTAACCTCTTCAGCATTTTTATATTCGTCCGGGACAACAACTGGAATGATGTCCAGTCCAAATTTCCTTGCAAATTCATTATCTCTTTCATCATGGCCGGGAACTCCCATTATCGCGCCTGTACCGTAGCTTGCCAAAACATAATCGGCGACAAGGATTGGTATCTCATGTCCGTTCAATGGATTAATTGCGAAGGCCCCCGTTAACTCTCCTGTTTTATCTTTTGATAATTCGGCTCTTTCAAGATCGGATTTCCTTTCAGCTTTTTCTAGATATTCCCTAACTCTAGTTTGATTTTCCTTTTCAATAATTTCTTTAACCAAAACATGCTCCGGAGCAAGTATAATATATGTAACGCCGAATATAGTGTCGGGTCTTGTTGTAAAAACTTCAATAAATATTTCTTTTAATCCTGAACTTTTCACTTTAAACTTAATTGAAGCGCCTTCACTCCTTCCGATCCAATTACGTTGAAGCTCTTTTATATTATCAGGCCAATCAAGTTTATCCAGCCCTTCGAGCATCCTGTCTGCGTATTTTCTAATCCTTAGGTTCCATTGTTTCATATTTCTCCGCACAACTGTATAGCCTTTTTCTAACTGTTCCGGAACTTCCTCATTCGACAAAACTGTACCCAGCTCCGGACACCAGTTTACAGGAACTTCCGCAAGATATGCAAGTCTCTGAGAATTAATAAGATCAAATTTTTCTTTTTCATTTAATCCTTCCGGAATTTTCAATTCAGAAATTGGTTTTGCTTTGTTTTCTTTTTCGTCATAATATGAATTAAATATTTTCAGAAATATCCATTGTGTCCATTTAAAATATTTTTCGTCTGAAGTATCAATTTCTCTGTCCCAGTCATAAGAAAATCCCAATGATTTTAATTGACTTTTGAATTTGTCAACAGATTCTGCAGTTCTGATTTTCGGATGAATTCCTGTTTTGATTGCATATTGTTCTGTCTGTAATCCAAAAGCATCCCAGCCGAGAGGATGCATAACATTAAATCCTTTCATTCTCTTGAACCTTGCAATGATATCTGTAGCGGTATAACCTTCCGGATGACCAACATGCAGACCGTCCCCGCTTGTATAGGGCAACATATCAAGGACATAGTATTTCGGTTTTGATTTATCGAGTTGGTTTATATCAGGTGTTTTAAAAGTCTTATTTTCATCCCAATACTTCTGCCATTTCTTTTCTATTTCTGTAAAGTTGTATTTCAAATTTCTATTTTTATTAAATTTTAAAACCGCATTACAATGATTAACGAGAATTCTAAGAATTTAGATTACAATAATTTAGAATTCCGTATTTATAACAAATGAAATTTAATGGAATAGATCGCGGACTTACTAAAATCCTTCGTCAGAAGTTTATGACCCATCTCCTGAGATATAAATTTAATTCATAATAATCATTATGACATTAGTTCATGTTTTGCAAAATACGGTAAATAAATTTTATATTCAGTAAGAAATTTAAATAAAGAAGTATTTCATCCCCTATCCGTCCAAAACGTTAATCATCAAAAAATTCCGTTAGTATAACATCTTGTTTTATTTAAATGGGTTTTGCAGAACGAAAAATATAAACTATAATAAAGGAGCTTAGTAAATTGAAAATAGGATTTAATAAATTTATATTAATTATATATTTATGAGTCCAGAAAAAAATTACTATGAAGTCAAAGGGAGAATTAGAGAAATTTGCGAAAGGATCGGAAGAAATCCTGAAGAAATAACTTTAATTGCAGTCAGCAAAACATTTCCCATTAGTAAAATATTAGAGCTTAATCGAACTGGTCAAATCGATTTTGGCGAAAACAAAGTTCAGGAGTTAAGGAATAAATACAATAATATCAATCTCCATAACGGAAAAATCAATTGGCATATGATTGGGCATCTTCAGACAAATAAAGTAAAAGAAATAATAGCATTTATACACCTGATCCAATCGGTGGATAGTCTGAAGCTCGCTAAAGAGATTGATGTAAATGGAAAGAAAATAAACAGGTTGATCAATGTACTCATGCAGGTTAACACGAGTGAAGAAGAACAGAAGCATGGAGTTTCGATAACAGATGCAAAAAATCTTTGTTGGGAAATTTCGCAGCTTGCAAATGTAAAGATGAAGGGGTTGATGACTATGGCTGTGTTAACAGAAGATGAAGAATTGATAAGGGAAAATTTCAAAGCTCTAAAGAATTTGTATGATGAGTTGAAAAAGGATTTTAAAGACTTCGAGTATCTTTCGATGGGGATGACAAATGATTATGAAATTGCTCTGGAAGAAGGTGCTACTATGCTTAGAATTGGAAGTGCAATATTTGGAGAAAGAAGAACAAATTTATAATATTCATTTGATTTTAATTTCTAGTTGTAAATTCTTTTTAATTTAACTTAAAATAATGAGCATCATTTCACCAAAAGATATTAAAAAATCCGATTTTAAAAAAATTTTTCGTGGATACGATCCAGCTGAAGTTGATGCTTTTCTAGAAACCGTAAGCCTTCGATACGAAAGACTTTACGAGGATAATGCAAGTTTAAATGAAAAAGTAAAAACTCTTTCTTCAGACATAGAAGTATACAAAGAAAATGAAAGTACTCTTCAAAGAGCAATAATAAAAGCGCAAGATCTGGCCGATGAAGTGATTTCCGGTGCAAAAAAACGTGCTGAGAATATTGTGAAAGAAGCTGAGCTTAATTCTCAAAAAATAATATATGACGTTGACAGAGATATTCTTACCCGGAAACAAGAACTTGAAGAGATCAAGTTTAGAAACGATAAATTAGTAGAAGATGTAAAACTATTTTTCCTGGAGAAGCTTAATGAAATGGATGAGTTTATAAAAAATAGAAACGTATACTCAATGGAGCTTGCAAAAAAAGAAGATCATTTTGAATCAAAGTCTAATGAAGATTCTGAAGAAGAATTAAAACTGAAAAAAATTTCAATCAACACAGCAAAGACAAATTTTTCTGATTAGGTATTAGTGATGACTCAAAGTAGAGAACAATCAATTAATTTTTTAAAAGCTCGACACGAAGAGCAATTCCCAATTGGCATAATTTTAGGAACAGGTCTCGGCGGATTAGTAAAAGATATCATCATCAAATCGGCAATTGACTATTCTGAAATTCCAAATTTTCCTGTCTCAACAGTAGAATCCCATTCAGGAAAACTAATTTTTGGAACTCTATCTGGAAAAAATATAGTAGCAATGCAGGGAAGGTTTCATTACTACGAAGGCTATTCGATGGATGAAGTTACTTTTCCAATTCATGTTTTAAAAGAGCTGGGGGTAAAATATTTAATAGTTTCAAATGCCTGTGGTTCAGTCAATCCAGATTTTAAAAAGACCGATCTCATGATAATGACTTCGCATATAAATTTTCTTTTCGATACGCCTCTTAAAAAAAAAAATTAAATCTTACTGGCGGCAACACGTTATATTCGAAGAAATTAATAAGCTTAGCCGAAAAAACTGCGCTTGAAAACAAAATACATGTGCAAAGGGGAACTTATGTCCCTGTCCAAGGTCCAAATCTTGAGACTGTTGCGGAGTATCGTATGATTAGAAAGTTTGGGGGTGACACCGTCGGAATGTCAACAATACCTGAAGCTTTGATAGCAAATGAACTGGGTATAGAGGTTCTCGGACTTTCAATAATTACTGATGAAGGTTTTCCGGACACTCTTAAAGTCGCCAAACTGAAACACATTCTTGATGCAGCAAGCATTGCAGAGCCAAAGCTTACATTACTGATAAAGAAACTTGTAGAGAAGATTGCTTAGAGTGTATTGAGTGCGGAGTGTATTGAGTGCGGAGTGTATTGAGTGCGGAGTGTATTGAGTGCGGAGTGTATTGAGTGCGGAGTGTATTGAGTGCGGAGTGTATTGAGTGCGGAGTGTATTGA
>Ga0180121_10000488_pt1 | contig 16636 bp, 18 predicted proteins | sample AntDrymUQ5402106_2_FD_129676 | JGI IMG/M metagenome (GOLD analysis project Ga0180121, IMG submission 129676) | Polar desert sand microbial communities from Dry Valleys, Antarctica - metaG UQ540 (21.06) (version 2) (version 2) | ecosystem: Environmental > Terrestrial > Soil > Desert | place...
CAGGCCAAAAGTTCTTCTTCAAAAGTTTTTTGAGTAGGGGAGGCATTGATAAATGTACGTAACACGTAGGGTCTTACTGGTAATTCTACGCAGGCATTATACCAAAAATTAATATAGTTGGCATTGTCTGCAGAAGCAGTGGGAATAAAATAAATTTTCGGATTTGGCTTTTTTGTCAACCCGGCCACATATTTGATGAATGTCTCATCTACCTCTCCACCATAAATAAAAATAGTTTTCTCAATATTATTTTCAGCTGCGGTATTGTCATTTACTTTTTGCCCATTGGTTGAATGAACAAATAGGATACTCCATAAAAGATAGATGAATGCTTTCATATAATCAGTTGGGTGATTCTTACAAGCCAGACTTACCAAAGGCATTGCAGTACAGTCGGCGCTTTACAATATTTGCATCCTGTGTGGCATATCGTTAAACCTTTTTATTTTTGGCTGCTGCTTTTTCTACATTTTCTAAAACCCTGAATTTTACAATTTTGCTTATTAAGTTAAATGGAATCGGCTTGTCAATGGGAAATTGTACAGAACCTTTTGCTCCTTTATAGACTGACAACTCTTGCCTGAATGCTTTGATTCCGGATGGTGCGGGATAGAATCCAATGTGATTTTTGAAGGCTGCAAAATGAACCAGATTTCCTTTTAACAGGAATGTTGGAATTCCATAATTGATTGATTCTTCTGCTTCAGGGGCAGCCTTTTGTATGGTTTCCCGAACTTGCTCCAAAATGAACTGCGTTTCTTTAGGAAAACCTTCGATATACTTATCTATTTCATTCGTTTGAGGCTTTTTCATGGCAATTCGTATTTCACTGGTTCTATTTGATTCTTCTGTTATATCAGTTAGTCAGCCTATACTTTAGTTTAGTAAAATCCAATCAAGAAACGGGTCTTTGCCATTAATATACTCTTTCCAATTTTGGTTGATATTTTTATCAGGCACTACAGCCGTATCAGTTTCATCTGCAAATGTAGAATTCCCTGGAATAAGAAACGCGTAAATGAGAATTTGTCAGTAAAATATCACCATGTTCACTATAGGAATTAGGCCGTGCTCCTGTAGAATTATCGATGGACAATCAACTATTGTATCCATGAGTTGTAGCAAAAGATACATCCATATAATTTTCTGGTTCTAAACGATAGCATATTACAATATATAAAAAGGCTGCCTTAAATATTTCATTCAAGACAGCCTTTTTTACAAATTGAAATTCTTAATTATTGCGGACTTGTGATGGCATTACCATCTAAAATAACAGCGGTCTGAGCGAGTGCGCGACCATTAATTGAAGCGCCTGTTTGAAAGGTAATGCCTGTCATTGACAAGATTATACCTTCAAAATGAGAAGTAGTTCCTAATGTTGCCTGGCCTGCAATCTGCCAGAAAATATTCTTAGCTTGAGCACCTCCACTTAAAGTGATTTTTACTGCGGAACTCATAGTCAGATTTCCGGAAATTTGAAAAATCCACACATCATTCGGTCCACCTGCAATGGTTACATCTGCCGGCATTGTAACCGTGTTCGTCCATTTGTAAAGTCCTGGAACGAGTGTTTTACCGCCAATATTTCCTGTTCCCAGTTCTGAAAAATCAGGTGATGGACGTCCGGCTGCATCATTGTAGGCAGTAACCATATTATTTACTGCTGTAGTCATATTGATTGGAGTTGGAGCTGCCATGTCGGCTGCATATATTTTTCCTGTCACCTGGGCGGAAGTCGCATACCCCGTCGCGTTAGTTAAGGATAGTCCGGTAATATAAGAAGTAGCTGCGGGACTCAGGCCCAAATCGCCAGTAACAGAAGATGTTGAATTGTTATTGATAGCTGTTTTGGCAACAATTACATAAGTTCCTGCTGCACCCAGATTAACTGCCGATAACACAGACGCACTGCCTCCGGTTGTAAAATTCCAAACGGCATTATTAGCCAGGCTTTTTCCGGCAAGATTCTTTGCCCCTGTAGTTATAGTGGCTGTATATTTTGTGGCGGCTGAAAGAATAACAGCGGGTTTAAACTTTGCTGTCATGCCTGAATACGTCACGGTACCTGGAATGTTCGTTGAACCTTGTTTTAATGTAAATGTAGAATTGTTGATTGTTGAAGGATCCATCGCTTCACTGAAAGTAAAAGCAATTTCCTTGTCACGTGCAACACCTGTTACATTGTTGTTTGGATCTGTTGTAGTCACAGTGGGATTTCCACCGGGGTTATCATTTTTATTGCAACTTAGTATTGATGCAATTAATAACACTGGAATGATTTTGAAGAAATTCATAGATTAAATTAATATTAAAGGTGATAAAATAGATATATACAGCGTTTCAAACATTGTACTATTCGTCAATGTTGTTAATAATTCTTTGATGGAAAATGTCGAAAAAGAAAATTTGTAAAGCCTTACGGATAGCCGGATGCTCGACCTTTAAGGTGTTAATCAGGAGCGTTTGTCCGGTTAGGACAAATGCCCAGGTAACGGGAGCGCAATTCAAATTTCATAATATCTATAGTCACTATACCTCGAGTCCAGCAGAATAACGGAGTTCGATCAATGATATTGTAAAAAGGGAAGTTAATTATTAAATATTCCAGGATTGTCAGGAATGAGTATAAATACTAGTTCGAAGGGAGTATTAAAGTATTTGCCAGGATTTTCATGTCTATTTATGGTAAATAAACCATATTCCTGCTCCATGTGCTTCCTTATCCGCAAAAGTTTTACCAATGTACTTACTCCCGACAATACCAGCATCTACTTCAATGCGAATGTAGAATTGCTTTTTGTAAACTTCATACTCCAGCCCCAAGGGCACCATAAGCTGCCATTGAAAGAAATTTTTCCCTTTTAAATGCTGAAGTTGTGTAGTATTGGTTTTCCACCCATTACTCGGAGAATAGGTGCTGCTGTCCCATTGCTGCTTATAATAATGCAGTAAAGCTAAACTACCTTGAACGTGGAGCCCTGTTATGAACTGTAACTTTTTTGAGATATTTATTCGCCGGTTTATGCCGACGTTCGCACCAAAAAACTGTAGTTTCTGAGTCAATGAATATTTATTGACATATTTACTTGTATCAGTTGAATAATAAAAACCTTCATCTGCAATTGCACCGGCTGGTTTTGTGATTTTGTTTGTAAGGAGACCTGCCTGTAAAGTGTACTTTTTCCAAAAGCGTGATAAGGGTTTTATTTTATACCATTCGGCATTAATATAGAAGTTCTGAACGTTCAGCACGCCAGGGTTTCCAAACAAGCTATTATATTTTATGTTGCGGAGATAATTCTCGTAGGAAACAGGTTCATTTAAGAATGGTGTAATAGTGGTGGGGTTATTGCCTACTGCGTTGATTTCAAAAATTCGCCACCCGATGCTGAAGTTTTTTATTTTCAGATTTTGCGCACCAGCATGCAAGGTTATTGCCAGGAGTAAGATTACAATTTGATATTGGGAAAGTTTGATCTTCATACATAATTATTTTCGATTCCTGTTTTGTACTGCTTCCCGGATTGATCTTCCATTAATCATTACGTCTTTGATTACAGCTTCTCCATCTTTGATATGTACCAGTGCATAGGCCACTTGTGTGGAATCACGTAAGGATTCTAAATACACTTCTTCCGCTATGGGTGCTTTAGATTCTTCCATATAAAATCTGTCATAGGGATAATCAACTATAAGTTTGTTGTTATTGTTAATGTCAACATGGCTCACTTTTGCTTTTACAAAGTCCGGGTTTTCTTTTGGTTTTGTTTTTGAAACGGACTGAATTTTTGCATAACCGTTTCTATCAGTGAGCAAAGAAATATAAACGAGTTCATTCCTGATCCAGTCCTTATCGTTCTGCACCTGAATAAAATTATCTTCATAACTAAGCGTTATATATTTTCCTCTGAATGGATCCTCAGGATCAATCGGAGCTGTTTTGAATTTGAATTCCTTCCCGGTGGATAAAACAGCTTCACTGTCGAAAATCATTTTGGCAGGTACGTATAGCTGCACCAGTGCCATAAATATGAAAAGGATGACATATATTTTCATCTTATGCATTTACTTTTCTTTTTTTGAGTATCCAGGAATTTGATACAAAGAAGCCGATACCAACGATAACAAATAATAGTCCTCTTGTTATAAAGGATAAATCTGTGTCGAAGAACCTGCAAATCACCAAGGCAGTAATAATGAACAACCCGAAATTTAAAATTCCTAAATGATCACGCTTTGCACCATTTCGTATGGTTAAAATTCCCACTGTTAAAACAAGTAAATTTATCAGAATGACAGCAATAGAAGAATACAAACCAATTACAAAGACAATAATAAACAAATTGAATATCGGATTGATAGGTATTATTTCAATAAAAGACTTTTTTTTCATTTGGAAGATAAACAGCCCCCCAGCTAATACGGATACCAGTAATGCTGCAATAAATTCTGGAGACGAGATCATATCTTTAATTTGAAAATTCTCACTTCTTATATTTTCCCAGATCCAGTCAAAACTCAATGCAAGGAGAACTGAAATTGTTCCGAGTGAACCGAAAAATAAATATCCATTTGTTCTTAACTTTCTTCCTTCAAAAAAAGCTGTCTCCCCTATTAAACTAAAAAATCCAAAAAGGCTCATATAGGCAACAAACATTAATTCTTCAGTTGTATGAGCGACAGTTCCCAAAGTAATTGTTACAGACCACGGTAAGATCCAGTTATGAAAGATCATGAAATTGCTTCCAGGTGTTTTTATAATCAACAGGTAATAGTGAGGTAAGGCAAGTAGCAAAAGGATCCAATAATAAAAAGAACCGGTGGAGGGGTACGACCAGTAATCAGCATTTACTGCAGAATAGGTTATTCCGACCAGGTAAAGTAAAGAAGCAAAAGAGGATTTCATCACATAGATTAATGGGAGACAAAGTAGCATCCATGTCAACAGAAAAGAACTTACATCACCCGGTAGGTTATATATCTGGCTGACGAGTGAGATGCCTGCACCGACTGCAAAAAAAAGAAAAGCAGCTCCACTTTCTCTCCACGTAACACTTTCTTTTTTTATAAGCAATGCATAACCGCAAAATGCCTGTCCCACTATTATAGGGAGAAATGCAAATATTGTTTTTATTGTCCGGGAAAATTCATCCCAATTATGGGCTACGATGAGTATAATTCCAAGTCCAACTAATAGGGATCCCAATATTCCAAAAACTATAAAAAGCCGGTTGTTAGAGTGTCCCAGTTTATTTCATAGTAGTCATGAATTTTATCGGCGGTCTCCTGAGAAATAATGTCAGCTTGCAACAATTCGGGAATATCTCTTTGAATGCTCATTATTCTTTATTGGATAGTTGTTTAACAACCTAAAGTACGAAATGCGTTAATTTCATGCATCTATATTTATCTTTCGGTTGGCAGCTATTACAGTTTTAATCTACAACTATTACAAATTAATGCAAACAATTTTGGGAGCAGGCGGTACAATAGGTATTGAACTTGCTAAATCGCTTACAAATCATACGAATAACATCCGAATCGTTAGCAGAAATCCCAAAAAGATTAATGAGACCGATTCATTATTCCCTGCTGATTTAACTAACCGGGAACAAACTTCCAATGCCGTAAAAGGTTCTGAAATTGTTTATTTAACTGCAGGCCTTGAATACAAGACGAAAGTGTGGCAACAAAAATGGCCCCTTATCATGAAAAATGTCATTGACGCCTGTATGGAACATAATAGCAAACTGGTGTTCTTCGACAATGTATATATGATCGCGACCGATCAAATAAAACATATTAGGGAAAGTTCAACTATTCTTCCGGCAAGTAACAAAGGTGCTGTCCGCGCGGAGCTTGACAAGATGATACTGGATAAAATCGAAAAAGGCAAAATACAGGCCATCATTGCACGTTCCGCTGACTTCTATGGGGCGGGTGCCAGAAGCGTTCTGATGGGACCGGTTTATATGAACCTGAAAAAAGGAAAGAAAGCCCAGTGGCTTTTCAATGCTAAAACAAAACACTCTTTTACCTATACTCCGGATGCAGGTAAAGCAACTGCATTATTGGGTAATACCAAAGAAGCATATAATCAGGTGTGGAATTTACCTACTGACAGCAATACTTTAACAGGTGAAGAATGGGTACAGTTATTTGCAAAAGAAATGGGAATGAGTAGTAAGTTTCAATTGTTGCCTTCCTGGAGTGTAAAGTTGTTAGGTGTATTTGTCCCTTTTCTTAATGAATTGTATGAAATACGGTATCAATATGAAGCGGACTATTTTTTTGATAGCAGCAAATTCGAAAAGCATTTCAATTTTAAACCGACTATGTATCAGGAAGGGGTAAAACAGATTGTTAGAGAATCCGCGATTAGATTATAGTAGCAATTTTGTAAACAAAAACTAATCTATAAAGGATGTTATTGCCCTATACTCCTTACCTGTTTTCTCATTCCTTACCTTTGCTTCATGAATTTGAACTACCACCAGCTCGTGCCCGGCACCTTTGACGACCAGTCGAGAGTCTGGATTTACCAGTGCAATAGGATATTTACCATTTCTGAGGCACTTCAAATAGAAGACATGCTCAAGCATTTTGTAATGAACTGGGCATCACACGGATCACCTGTAAGCGGATATGCGAATTTGTTTTTCGGGCAGTTCATAGTACTTATGGCGGATGAATCAGCAACAGGTGTAAGCGGCTGCAGCACCGACAGCTCCGTCCGCCTAATCAAAGACATCGAAGCGCTCTTCCAGGTGCAGTTATTCAACCGGGAAGCTCTTGCTTTCATTGTAAAAGAAAGGATTCAGATAATCCCAATGGCACAATTGAAGTATGCTTTTGATAACAGTTTCATCACCGGTGATACTTTATATTTCAATAACCTCGTACAGTCAAAAAAAGAATTTCTGGAGAAATGGTTGATACCCATCAAAGATAGCTGGTTGGGGAAAAAAATGTTTCACGCACCGAGTTCAACCAAGGCTGGCGGAGTCGGAAAGGAGCAAATATAAAAATTGGTGGCTGGTTGCTTGTGGCTGGTTGCTGGTTGCTGGTTGCTGGTTGCTGGTTCTTTAATGCAGTGAACCTGATAAAGTTTACCAGCGGGAGTGCTACGGTTTCTTATGTCTCGTTGTGTGAAAAAATCTTACTCCATAGAAGCTTCCACCATTTCAGCTATATCCAGCACTTGTATGTTGTCTTCTTTTTCTTGTCCTTTCACTCCATCCGTAAGCATTGTATTACAGAAAGGGCACGCAGCAGCTATCACCTGTGCACCGGTAAAGATTGCTTCTTCTGTTCTTTCCTGATTAATACGTTTATTTCCCTTTTCTTCTTCTTTAAACATTTGAGCACCTCCGGCCCCGCAGCATAGTCCATTGGAACGGCATCGCTTCATTTCTATTAGTTCTGCATCCAGTGCTTCCAGCACTTTTCTAGGTGCTTCATAGATGCCGTTTGATCTTCCCAGGTAACAACTATCATGGTAGGTGATCTTTTTTCCCTTGAAAGAGCCGCCCTCTTTTAACCGGATTTTACCTTCATCAATTAGTTGTTGTAGGAAGGTGGTATGATGGATCACTTCATATTGGCCACCTAAGGCCGGATATTCATTTTTGAAAATATTAAAGCAGTGCGGACAGGCGGTCACGATTTTGCGTATTGCATAATTATTCAGAATCTGAATATTTTGATAAGCCATCATCTGGAAAATGAACTCATGACCGGCGCGGCGGGCAGGGTCCCCCGTACACAATTCTTCTTTTCCCAATACCGCGTATTTCGTTCCGGTCCGGGTAAGAATGGAAGCGAAGGCCCGGGTGATCTTTTGAGCACGCTGATCAAAACTGCCGGAGCATCCTACCCAGAATAAAATTTCCGGTGATTCTCCTGAAGCAAACAATTCAGCCATGACCGGTACCTGCATAGTTTTTTTTGTAAATCTAAGGAATACGCTGTCAGTAGTCAGGGGTATTGATGTCACAAGGCACCAATTACATGTTTTTATCCGGGTAGCCGGCTTACCGTAACAAAATGCTTTAACTCCCTACTGGGAAGTTTGGTTGATGTTAACCATTTATTGGGCAGTCAATTGACAATAGTACCTGGATCCGCAACGTTTAAAACCGGCTTTTCCACAATCGTTCAAAAGCTTATTATAAAATTGGCGGCTGATATAATTAATAAAAAAATAATATGCTATTTTGCAGCATCAAAAACGACCAATGCAATTACAACTAGCTGTTAATAATGTATTTGTACAACTAGCGGAGACGCTCAATCAATTGTCTCAGCAGGAATATGTTCAGCCATGTAGTACGCTTTTTAAAAATACCATTGGTCAACATGTCCGGCATATTATAGAACTTTATCAATGTCTTGAGTCAGGGTACGATAAAGGAATGGTAAATTATGAAAAGCGGAAACGCGATCTGGAAATTGAAACAGATAAAGAATTTGCGTCGAATTTATTACAGGATATTTTTCAAAATCTTTCCCGTGAAAATAAAGATTTAATACTCGAAGCTTCCTATGATGAACACTCTACCGCACCCATAACCCTTTCTACTAATTATTACAGGGAAATAGCCTATAACCTGGAGCATACCATTCATCACATGGCATTGATCCGGATTGGTATCAGTGAAATTTCATCTATTCAGTTACCGGAAGATTTCGGGGTAGCTTCTTCCACGGTAAAGTTCCGCAAACAATGTGCACAGTAACATTCATTCCTACCCGTAAACAATTTATCCTTACTTCCAATCGTGATGAAAAGAAAGCACGTTCCTCTGCATCAGGTCCGGCAGTGTATCCGTTTGAATCAGGTAAGATACTTTTTCCGAAAGACGGAGATGCAGGCGGTACCTGGATAGCGGTCCATGAAAACGGGAATGCAATTGTCTTTCTAAATGGAGCAATCCATGCTCATAAGCCAAAACCTCCCTATAAAAAAAGCAGGGGTCTGATCCTCGTAGACCTGATTGACAGTTCAACTCCCTATAACAGCTTCATTGCAATCAACCTGAACAACATAGAACCTTTTACTGCGATCATCTGGGACGACGGACATTTGTTCGAATGCAGGTGGGATGGCAAACAAAAACATTATGAGATGATTGAAAGCAGTGAGCCTCGTATTTGGTCGTCCTGTACTTTGTATGATGCAATGGTCATCGAAAAAAGAAAATCCTGGTTTGAGACCTGGATAAAAAAAAATCCAGATCCCTCACAGGAAGAGATTTTGCACTTTCACCAATTTACCGGTGATGGCGACAAACACAACGATCTTCTCATGAATCGGGAAGGGAATATTTTCACAGTCAGCATTACATCTCTTGCTATTAGTGATGTCGGTTGCCTCATGAATCATGTTGATTTTACTGAACAAAAAACGTTAAAGGAAACTATGACTTTTGAAAAGTCAATTGCCGGCAGATCATGAACCTTTTACAAAAAATCCTTCACCGGCCATTTTTTATCAGGTTACTTCATTGGGAATATTGGAGTTTTACAGCTGTTTACGCGTTGATATATCCGGTATGGATTTTTTTTTGTCTGCGTTCTCGTTCGTTTTTCTTTTTTGCAGCTTCAAATCCCGGAATTAAAAATGGTGGATTTCTAAATGAGTCGAAGAAAGAGATACATGGAATCATCCCCGAATACCTTCAACCCAAAACGGCTTTTTTTTCGCTTCCTGCAAATGGTGAAATGGTGCTTTCACAATTACAGCGTGAGGGTCTGTCATTTCCATTGATCGGTAAGCCTGATATAGGGGGAAGGGGACGTGGTGTGAAAGTGTTGAAAGATGAAAAAGACGTGATCGACTATGTTCATTTTGCTTATCTGGATTTTCATATCCAGGAATTTGTTTCTTATAAAAATGAGACAGGCATTTTTTACTACCGAATGCCTCAGTCAGCCAAAGGATTGATATCGGGAATCGTAAGGAAAGAATTTTTAACTGTTTCAGGTGATGACAGATCTACCATCCGGGAATTATTACAAAAAGAGCCGAGAGCAATTTTGCAGCTTCAGAGCCTTGAAAAAATATATGGTATAAAACTTCAGGAAATACTTCCCAAAGGAGAAAGCAGGGTCATTGTTCCTTATGGCAATCATGCAAGAGGTGCAAAATTTCTGGACGACAGTCACCTGACAGATGAAACACTCTCCAATACGATAGACGGAATTTGCAAAAAGATTAAAGGTTTCAATTTCGGCAGACTAGACATACGATACAATACCTGGGAGGAATTAAAGCAGGGTAAAAATTATTCTATTATTGAAGTGAATGGAGCAGGTTCAGAACCCACTCATATGTATGATCCTAAACATTCATTGTTATATGCCTGGAAAGAAATCATACGGCACTGGCACATTTTGTACCGTGTGAGTCGAGCCAATCATACTCTCGGTTATCCTTATCTCTCGTTCAAAGCAGGGGTCGAGATGTTCAGAGAAGATAGGCTGGTTTCGAAGAAGTTGGCGGCGATGGCGGAGTGAAGTGAAGTATCGGGTATCAGGTATCGGGGATAGGGTTTAAGAGATTAAAAGAACCTGGTTAAATACGATTACCAAAATCTATATTCAACTGTGCTATTTCATTTTAAATCCTTTAGCTTATTTTAAATGCTGAAACATCACGCCCTGATACCCGATACCCGATACCTCATTCCTCATATCTCCTCCATCTCCGTAATCGCATCTTTCTTCTTCAACTTCCTGTATAACAAAAAAAGTGCGGTTAAGGCAAAGATGCTTCCGATGATATAATTCAATACGTATTGTTTTGTATTCAGGTGGTCAACGAGCAGTCTTCCTCCGATGATAAAAATCAGGTTGGCGATAAATGTACCCACCCCGATACCGAGGATATAAGTGTTAAAATGCGAGTGCTTTACTTCCAGGATTTTTTTTGTGAACAATACGGTGCTCCATCCAAACCAGAAGGGGATCTGTACCGGGTTTACGGCACTCATCATAACTCCCAGCCAGAAACGGTGGATATTGTTTGAAAGAATTACATTCTTATCAACATAAGGATCTGCTGCTGCCACAAAACTGCTAACTGCTAATGCAGCAATAACAAGGATGGTAAGCCAGTCAAGCAACTGTAATATTTTTTTACTTTTTCTCACCCAATTCATCGCAACCAATGAAATACGTACATATATTACTTCTACCAGTAATGCGCCCAGTGAAAAATAAATACCGGGTGCAATGCCATCCATAGCAGAGATCTGCATGGCTGCAATGTTTAATGATCCCAGCGGAAGTGTGCCGAGAAAACTGATCATTAGACCGGTGATGAAGATGCGGAAAAGTTTCATGAGGATGGGCTTTGAGCTATGAGCCTTGAGCCATGAGCTTTCGGCTATCAGCTATCCCAATTTGATTATTATGTAAGTGATATGAATGAGCAGATTTAACAAGCATACAATCAATCTACGATAAACAGTTTACATCCTTGTTCAGAACTGCTTTTATGTGGTATGCCATTGTCGCCGGTAATATATGTCATGCCTTTTTCCAATCTGTACTCCTTGCCACTTTTCAATTCCATGGTCATAGCACCTTCCACACAGAAGATCACATGACCTTTCATGCACCAGTGATCAGCCAAATAATTCTTTGAATATTCTACCAACCTGATCCGGATGTCATTCATTTCAACAGTCTTCCACGATGATTGACCGGTAATACCGGAGAATTGCATTTTTTCAATATCATTCCAATCAACAATACTAAACGGAAATGAAGCAATTTGCATGATTCATATATATTTTTCAATTTGGAACTAACCAGCAACCAGCAACCAGCAACTAAGAACTAAGAACTCCTCTCCATCCACCCATCTCTTTCATCCGGACTGAACTTCCAGGGTGCAAAATTATTTTCTACATTGCTGAACATCGCGTTCCATTCCTGAGGCGCATTGCTTTCCTCCATCACTAATGACCGCCGTAGTTGAAGAATGATTTCCAGAGGACTGATCGCAACGGGACATTCCTGCACACATGCATTGCAGGTAGTACACGCTCTCAATTCTTCGGCACTGATATAATTATGCAATAATTTTTTCCCATCATCTTTAAATTCACCTTCCTTATTCATGATCCTTCCTACTTCTTCCATCCGGTCCCTGGTATCCATCATGATTTTCCTGGGGGATAGCAACTTCCCGGTAATTGTGGCCGGGCACGCGGCGCTGCAACGTCCGCATTCGGTACAACTATAAGCATCAAGTAAATTTCTCCAGCTTAAATCGAATACATCTTTTGCTCCAAACTTTTCGGGAGGTATGGCATTGACAGGGGTTTTTTCCGGTTGCATTGCATACAATACTTCGTTCTGGACTTCCGGCATATTTTTCATTTTACCTTTCGGTTCCAGACGGGCATAATAAGCATTTGGAAACGCTAGTATGATATGAAGGTGCTTTGAATATGGCAGATAGTTAAGAAAAGCAAAAATCCCGGCAATATGTAGCCACCAGCATGTTCTTTCCAGTATGATGAGGGTTCCGTCAGGCAATCCTGAAAAAAGCTGTTGCATCCAACCCGAGACAAGAAAATTGCCAGTTATATGGCTGCTGTAATTTTCAATTCCCCTCGATTGAAGATTAGTATCTGCGGCATTCATCGTTAGAAACAGTGTCATCAGGATGATTTCAATAACCAGAATATAGTTGGCATCACTTCGTGGCCATCCTTGTAGTTCCCTGCTATTCAGTCTCTTTATCCTCACGATATTCCTTCTTGCTAAAAATATGATGCAGGACACGAGTACCAGTAAAGCAAGTATTTCAAATGAATTGATAAGAAGAGAATACAATCCGCCCATCCATCCCGCAAACAGCCGGTGCGTTCCAAACAGTCCATCCAGAACGATTTCAAGAACCTCAATATTAATTATGATGAAGCCCGCGTAAATGAAAAAGTGGATAAGTGCTACAAATGGTTTGCGGAACATTTTTCTCTGCCCGAAAGCCAGCAGGAAAAGATTTTTCCATCTTTCTCCCGGACGATCGTTATAATTTTCATCATGACCCAGCAAAATGTTCCTGCGAATGAACCTCGCTTTTCTTGCAAAAAGGAATATGGCCATTGCCGTGAGTATGAAAAAAAGAATCTGAGGGATATAGTTCATGCAGTTGGATTAGTGGATTAAAGATAAGGGACGATTTTAGATTTTTAGATTTCAGATTTATATATACGATGTACGTTATTATGCAAAGCCTTTTAATCGCATTTCATTATGATCTTGATTTTCAATCAAAACTTATAACTTCGGAAATTGAATAAAGCAACCTTAGATGTTGATTGAAGCCGTACTTCGTACACATAAAATCTAAAATCCCTCATGTCCCGGAACTATATTCTCGATCAGGATACCGCTAACCGCAAACTCACCCGAATGGCCTACGAGATCGTGGAGAACAATATTCACGAATCTGAGTTAGTGCTGGCAGGGATTTACCAGAATGGAGTAGTGATTGCGAGGAATATGGAAAGGATTTTAAAGGAGATCAGCCCCTTGAAGATCACCCCGCTCACTATTACGCTTGATAAAAAAAACCCCGGTGAGATCGAAGTGAATCCAAAAATAGATTTTCAAAATGCAACAATTTTATTGATAGACGATGTTACAAACAGTGGTAAGACCCTCTTGTATGCGCTTAAGCCTTTTCTCTCCTTTCATCCTCGTACTATTCAGACACTTGTGCTTGTTGAAAGAACGCATACCACTTTCCCGGTGCGTCCTGATTATGTAGGGTTGTCTGTAGCCACCACTTTACAGGAACACATCATTGTGGAAGTGGAGGGAGATCGGGTCATGGGTGCATGGATGGAATAAATAGTTTAGTATGAAAAAATTGCTATTCCCTTTTCTTACTTTTTTCTTTTTTGCTGCCCAATCGCAGAACACTGCATTTCCCTCACGACTTAAAGTGAGTGACAACAAGCGATATTTGGTGTATGAAAACGGTAAACCTTTTTTCTGGCTGGGTGATACCGGTTGGGAATTGTTTCACCGGCTTACTTACGCAGAAGCCGATCGGTATCTTTCAAAGCGTGCATCGCAGGGTTACAATGTTATACAAGCTGTAGTGCTCGCAGAATTTGACGGCTTGCATGCGCCTAACGCAAACGGGCACACGCCGCTGGAAAACGATGACCCGGCAAAACCGGTTGAAGCGTATTTCCGATTTGTCGATTCAATAGTAGACCTTGCCGGAAAACATGGTTTATACATCGCCCTGCTTCCTACCTGGGGAGATAAAGTTTTTAAAGATCGATGGGGGCAAGGTCCTGAGATATTTACTGTGACGAATGCAAAACCATATGGGGAATGGATTGGTAACAGGTACAAAAACAAATCAAATATCATTTGGGTTGTAGGCGGTGACAGAAATCCCAGGAATGAAGTGGACGTTTCTATCTGGAGTGCAATGGCAGAAGGGATTGTAACAGGATGCGGTGGGTATGACCGCGCGTTAATGACTTTTCACCCTCAACCAAGTGAAACCTGTTCATCTTCTCCCTGGTTTCAGGAAGTGGAATGGCTTGATTTCAATATGCTGCAGACCGGTCATTGTGAAGACGCACCTGTTTGGAACAAGATCGGAGATGATTATAAAAAGAAAAACGTGAAGCCTGTATTGAATGCAGAAGCTGTGTATGAAGAACATCCACTTTGTTTCAATGCAAAACAAAATGGATACACGTCTGCATATGATAGCAGGAAAGCTGCCTATTTATCTGTTTTTGCAGGAAGTCTGGGATATACGTATGGTTGTCACAGCATGTGGCAGTTTTATGCGCCGGAAAGAACGGCTGTGAACGGACCACTCCGTTTTTGGTATGTGTCAATGGATCTACCTGCCGCCAGCCAGATGATCCATCTGAAAAAACTCATGGAAGCCTTCCCGGCAGAAAATAGAATGCCGGATTCAACTTTCCTCCTGAAACAATACAGTGGAACCAGTCGAATCCAGGCAATGAGAGGTAATCTTTTCGCTTTAATTTATTCTGCAGCAGGCGAACCTATTGAATTAAAAATGGGTATGATTTACGGTGAGACACTTAAGAGTTATTGGTATGATCCCAGAACCGGAGCAAAATTTATGAATTCGCGGGTAATAAATAAAGGGCTCATGAAATTTACACCCCCTTCTAAGGGAAGGGATAATGACTGGGTGCTGGTGTTGTATGAAGCAAAGAAGAAATACTTTCAATGAAAAAGTTTCACGCAATGAAGCAAAGGCGCACAATGAATTCTTTACAATTTTCTTTTTTTGCGCCTTTCAACTCCGCTAAACTTCGTCGGACTCTGGGCTTAAAACTTACTCAAAAATAAATCCCTCGTGCCCTCACCTTTCCTTGTTTTAATTCCAGGGCGGGTGCAGGAATTTTCACCATATTCAATATAAATAACAGCGACTTCACCGCTTTTTTTCCACTCCTGATTTTTGTCCAGTCTATATCCGGCGAAATCAGCAAAGCTCTGGTCCGGGTTATATCAGAACGATCGAAAAAAACTCCATTTTTATCCGTCCAGAAATTTTCAAATCCCCCCAGCATCCCTTCTGCATGATAACCAAAAGCAAGGTTCAACCATTTCGGAAAACTGCCTTTTGTAAATGAAGAAATATTTACACTCAGCCAATAGCTTTGTGAATTGTAGTCCTTCAATATCTTTTCTGCCAGCGAATTACCGAATAACTGATCCCTGCGTGCCGATAAAGGCTTTGCATAATCATAGGGTGAGTAACTCATTTTGATTTGAATCCGTTGGTCATCCCAATGAAGTTGTTGCGATACAAAAGCAGCAGCGCCCGCCATATTCGCCAGCATATCACCCCAGCTGAAACCCCATTTACTGGAATATGCATCCTGGATTTCCATGATACTTAAATAAGCAACGCCGCTCGCACCACCGACTAAGGTGGCGGTTTTCTTTTTCATTCCGGTCCATCTCCACATTTCAGTAGAAAGTCTGCTCATTTGGTAGGACGACCAGATATGCCCGATCTTGTCAACCTGCTGCCATTCTTTATTGTCATTAAAAAAATGAAAGGATGTACGGTCATGATCTTTGTACCATGCCTGACTCAATGCAATATAAGAGGAAGTCCAGAGAGCAGCACTGGCACTTGTAGCTATCCAGAACCTGGGTTTATTAAGTTTAGGAAGGTCGTTCGTATATAATGAGGAATCCTGCGGGAAACAAGAGGCACTATAAATTGACAGGATAAATACAACACAATTCTTCATTGACTTATTGGGATCGTTTCAATGGATAACAGTAAGATGATCTCCTACAAAGATATGCGAAGATTGCGAGAGGTCATAACCTTTGAGCTACGGAGAAGCTACATATCTATAGCTGGTTCCTGGACTATCAAATAGAGTTTCGGAGGAGCGGCATATTCATAGCAGGTTCATCGCTTAGTCAGAAAGAGCACCAAAAGAGCGGCATATTCAAAAAAAAATTATTTCGATTGTCAGACAAAGCTCCAGAGGAGCGGCATATTTATAGCAAACACATTGCTAACACAGAGCTCCGGAGGAGCGGCATATTATCGCAAGTTCATCGCTTAATAAGACAAAGCTCC
>Ga0180121_10000489_pt1 | contig 16630 bp, 18 predicted proteins | sample AntDrymUQ5402106_2_FD_129676 | JGI IMG/M metagenome (GOLD analysis project Ga0180121, IMG submission 129676) | Polar desert sand microbial communities from Dry Valleys, Antarctica - metaG UQ540 (21.06) (version 2) (version 2) | ecosystem: Environmental > Terrestrial > Soil > Desert | place...
ACGGGACGCTCGTAAAGCTGACCCACAGTGGCTTCGCGACCGCCGAGGTCCGCGACATGCACACCCACGGCTGGCAGGGCGTGCTCGCGAACCTCGAGCGCCGCGTCTTCCCCGCCGTCTAGGCGTGACGTCCGCGGTGGGGGTGCTCGCGCACCCTCACCGCGCCTGACGCCGCGAGCTTCTAGACGTCGAGGCCGCGGCCGTGCTTGGCGGCGTCGCGCTTGGCTGCTCGCTTTTCCTTCAGGGACTTGAGCGGCGCCTTCTTGCCCAGTTTCTTGGGCTTCTGCTGACCCTTCATCTGCGTCCTTTCGCGTCGGATCGACGTCCAGTATCGCAGACGGTGCCGACGGCAGCCAGCCGCCCTAGTCGATCAGCTTGCGGGTCATCGCGTAGATGGCGAGCCGCCACATCGCGAGACCGAAGGCCACCAGCGCACCAACGCGGGCTAGGTCTTCCCAACCTTCCCATCCGAACGCGGCGTGGCGCACGAGCTCGACACAGTGGTGGAGCGGATTGAAGTTCGCGAGGAACCGCGCCCACCCGGGGAGGTTGTCGATCGGAAAGAACGTTCCCGCGACGAGAAAGAGCGGCGTCAGCACGGCGCTGACGACATAGCTGAAGTTCTCGATCGACTTGGCGAACCCGGCAACCATGATCCCGAAGCACGCCCAGCCGAAGCCGGCCACCCACGCGATCAGCGGCACGGTCAGCATTCCCCAGGAGGGGTCGAGCCCGAAGCCGATCGCCACGAGCATCGGCACGCAGCCATAGACGCCGGCGCGGGTCGCCATCCAGAGTGCCTCGGCGGAAACGAGCTCCTCCGTGTCCACGGGTGCGGCGAGGATCGCGTCGTAGGTGCGCTGGAACTGGTACTTGACGAACGTCCCGAACATCGCTGCGAACGCGCTGGAGAAGAGCACCGCCGTCGCCACCGTTCCGGTGCCGACGAACTCGACGTAGTCGTAGCCGCCGACCCTGCTGACCAGGGCGCCGAAGCCGAAGCCGAACGCGAGCAGGTAGATCGTCGGTTCGACGGTCGAGGAGAACGTCGCCGAGCGCCAGTACGACGAGAAGTTGACGACCTCGCGCACGAGCACACCGGTCAGCGCGGGGCGCTCGAGCCGGCCGATGCGGACGCGCGTCGGTGATACGGCCATCAGGCGATCTCCTCGCCGGTGAGCAGGACGAACACGTCCTCCAGGTTCGCCGGCCTCCGCTCGCCGTCGATCGCGAAACCATTGCCGCTCTCGACGCCGAGGATGGACACGCTCGTGCCCGTGCGGCGGGTGCGTAGACCGTCGGCTCCGGCCTGGGCTTCGACCTCGGCCAGCCGCGTCGGCGGGCCGTAGACCTCGAGTACCTCGCTCCCCGCGTGCTCGCTGACGAGCGCCGCCGGGGAGCCGGCCGCGACGGCCTTACCGTGGGACATGATCAGCACCGTGTCTGCCAGCCGCTGGGCCTCCTCGATGTAGTGCGTCGACATGAGGATCGTCGTGCCCTGACTGCGCAGCGCGTCGATCAACGCCCAGAGCTCCTGGCGCACCTGCGGGTCGAGCCCCACGGTCGGCTCGTCGAGCAGCACGAGCCGCGGCCGGTGGACTAGAGACCGTGCGATCAGCAGCCGCCGCCGCATGCCGCCCGAGAGCTTGTCGACCCGCGAGTCGCGCCGGTCCACGAGCTTCGCCATCTTCAGAGCCCGCTCGATCGCCGCGCGCCGCTCGGAGCGTGCGATCCGGTACAGATGCGAGAAGACGAGCAGGTTCTGCTCCACCGTCAGTGTCACATCGAGGTTGTCGAGCTGCGGCGTCACGCCACACTGGGCACGCGCCGCCTTCGACTCCTCCGGCAGCCGGAAGCCGAGCACCTCGATCTCGCCCTCGTCGGCGATCGACTGCGCGGTCAGCAGCCGCATCGTCGTCGACTTGCCGGCGCCGTTCGGCCCAAGCAGGCCGACGCAGGTGCCCTCTGGCACGTCGAGATCGAGCCCGTCGACGGCGGTGATCGGGCCGTAGCGCTTCACCGCGCCGCGGATGCGGATTGCGAGCGCGGTCACGCCGTCGCGCCTACTGGAGCACCGAGAGGATGTTTCCGGCGGGATCCTTGAACCAGGCGATCGCCGGGCCTTCGTCGCCGCGCGCGATTCCTTTGTCGTCCTGGTCGAACCCGTCGTAGCGCTCGAAGGCGACGCCGGCCTCTGTCAGGCGGTCGACCGCCGCTTCGATGTCGTCGACCGCGAAGTTGAGGACGGTGAAGGTGGCAGGCTCGTGGTCGTCCTTGGGATAGATGAAGACCTCTCCGCCGCCGGCGAGATGCAGCCCGAGCCCGCCCATCTCGTCGGTGACGTTCAGCCCGAGGGTCTCGCCGTAGAACTGCTTCGCGGCCGGAATGTCGTTCGCCGAATAGCCCGAGAACGCTTTCGAATCCTTGAACATCAGATCACCTCCGTCGCCGGTTCGCCCATCGCGTGAGGATCGCGCGCCGGCGCCGGGCCACCCCGGAGGAACACTGCGGCGACCGCTCCCGCGGCGAGCGCGAACACCGTCCCGATCACGAATGCGGCCTGGTAGCCGTCAACGAGCGCCGCCGGGGAGCTGCTGTCGCCCGTGCGGGCGGCAGCGACGCTCGCGAGCACCGCCAGCCCGAGCGCCCCGCCGAGCATGAACGAGGTGTTGACGACCCCCGACGCGACGCCCGCGTCCTGCGGCTCCACGTCGCTCATCGCCGCGAGCAGGAGCGGGTTCATCGCCATCCCGATGCCGACGCCGAGGATGAGCATGCTCGGAAGCACGTCGATCAGGAAGTTGCCGTCCACGGGCGCGCGGGCGAAGAGCCCGAGGCCGAGCGCGACGAGCGCCATGCCGCCGACGAGCGGCAGCCTGACCCCGAAGCGCATCACGAGCTTCGCCGAGAGGCCGAGCGACATCGCGCCCATGAGCAGGTTCGCCGGCAGGAACGCGAGGCCGACCTCGAGCGGGCTGTAGCCGAGCACGAGCTGGAGATACAACGCGGAGAGGAAGAACATCGCGAACATCGCGGCCGACCAGAGGATCCCGACGATGTTCGACGCCGCGACGCTGCGCAGCTTGAAGAGGCCGAGCGGCATCAACGGCGAGGAGACGCGCGACTCGAGCGCGACGAAGAGCGCGAGCCCGGCCGCCGCGATACCGAGTAGACCGAGGGTGTGCACGGACGTCCAGCCCTGTTCGTTGCCGTTGACGATCGCGTAGACCGCGAGCATCAGCGACGCGGTGACGGTGACGGCGCCGGCGATGTCGAGACTCGTGCGCCCGCGCTCGCCGCTGTCCCCGGGCAGCAGCATCAGGCAGAGCGCGATCACGGCCGCCCCGACGGGGATGTTGACGAGGAAGATCCAGTGCCAGTTGAGGATGTCGGTCAGGACGCCCCCGGCGAGCACCCCGATCGAGCCGCCTCCGGCCGCGACGAAGCCGATCACGCCCATCGCCTTTGCGCGCTCGGCCGGCTCGGTGAAGAGCGTCATGATCAGCGAGAGCGCGACGGCCGCGACGATCGCGCCGCCGATGCCCTGGATCGCCCGAGCGCCGACGAGGATCTCCGACGAGTTCGCGAGGCCGCACGCGAGCGAGGCGAGCGTGAAGAGCCCGACGCCGAGCAGGAAGATGCGGCGGTGGCCGAAGAGGTCGCCGAGCCGCCCGGCCAGCAGCATGAAGCCGCCGAACGTCAGCGTGTACGCGTTGATCACCCAGGCGAGCGATGCCTCGGAGAAGCCGAGGTCTTCCCTGATCGACGGGAGTGCCACGTTCACGATCGAGATGTCGAGGACGATCAGCAGGTCGCCCAAGGCGAGAACGTAGAGCGCGAACCATTTCTTGCGGACGTCGGCGATGGTCATTGCTTCCTCCCTCACTGTTGCGTTCTACACGTTCGACCGGGGATCGCCGCAGAACTCATCGGTCGCCGCGCCGATGAGTTTCGGCGGTCGCGGCGGTCCTTTCCGTGATGGACTTCGCGATCTGGGGCCCGATCGCCCGGAAGGATCTGCCCGGGCTGTGCGACCGCGTCTGCGCGCTGCTGGAGCAGAGCGGCGCGGGGGTTGCGCTGTGTGACGTGAGCGGCGTCGAAGTCGACGCAGTCACGGTCGACGCGCTTGCGCGGCTTCAGCTCGCGGCCGGGCGCCACGGCTGCCAGGTGCGCCTCCGCAACGCGTCCGGCGAGCTGCTCGAGCTCGTCGCCTTCATGGGCCTGCGCGACGTCTTGCTCGACTAGGCGTCGAGCCGCGGCGGCAGGCCGAAGAGCGGAAAGAGCGTCTCGGTGTCGAGGAAGAACGTGAGCTCGACGATGCGGCCAGCTCCGTCGAGCTCGAGCACTTGGAGCGCCCACGGGTCGTAGCCGTCACCGGTCGTGCTCGGCTTGTACTGCCCGAATGCGGGAGAGCCGTTTGCTGCGACGGTCGGGATCACCCGCGACCCGCGACAGCCGCCGCCAGGTCCGACCCACCAGTCGAGGATGTCCTTGCGGCCGCTCAGCCACAGGTCGTACGGAGGCATCGACTGCGTCGCGTCCTCATGGATCAGCAACGTCAGCGCGTCCATGTCGTAACGCTCGAACGCGTCCACGTAGCGAGCCAGTAGCTCCGCGTCGGCCTCGCCCAGCGAGGTCGTGCCGGCAGAGGTGACGTCGCTCGACTCGAGCGTCGCCCGCGCCCGCTGCAAGGCGCTGTTCACGGACGCTACGCTCGCTTCGAGGAGCTCTGCGACCTCCGTCGCCTGCCAGCGGAGCACCTCGCAGAGGATCAGCACTGCTCGCTGGCGGGGCGGCAGGTGCTGGAGCGCGGCGACGAACGCGAGCCGAACCGTCTCGCGCGCGACGGCCTCCTCGGCGGGGTCCGGTATGGGCTGAATCCATGTGACCTCGGGCAGCGTGTGCAGGTTTTCCACGATTGGCTCACGCGCCGGGCCGAGATCCATCGGCGTAGCGCGGCGCTCGCGCCCAGTCAGCATGTCGAGGCAGACGTTCGTGGCGATCCGGTAGAGCCACGAGCGCAGCCCGGCACGGCCCTCGAAGCGGTCGAAACCACGCCACGCCCGGATGAAGGTCTCCTGCACGGCGTCCTCTGCTTCGAAGGGCGACGCAAGCATGCGGTAGCAGTAAGCGATCAACTCACGCCGGTGCTGCTCGAGCTGAACCTCGAGCTCCGTTGTGGCGGGCTTGACGGTGAGAGACGGCTCCTGCACGCAGGTCATCGTACGCGCTTGACGTGCCCAACCGCTCGCGCGAAGTCCCGGCCTATCGTGTCGCCGGTACGCCAAGGAAATCGGCGACCGCCTGACGCGGAGCAGCGTCCAACACGAGGTCGAAGTGCCCGAGTCTCGGGAACTCGACGAACTCGGAGCCGTAGAGATCAGCAAGGGATCGGCCCCGCTCGTCGGGAAAGTCCGCACCGGCGATCACGAATGACGGGCACGGGAGAGCTGCCACTGAGATTCCGCGCTTGCGCTCGGCTCGCGCCAGGAGCGACTCGGGTCGCGATGCGATCCCGTCTGGGAACCTCCCATACTCCGCCTCCGGGTCGAACGCACCTTTCACGAGTTGAACGCCTGGATTGCGACCCTGGATCTCCGCGGGCGGGCTGGCTTCCAGGAGGACAACGGCGTGAGGCTTGACCTCTTGAGCAGCCTGCAGGACGGCGAGGCCGCCCATGCTCCAGCCGCAGATCGCGACCGACCCCGGCAGGGCGCGGGCCGCTGCGGCAACTCGGCTTGCGTAGTCGTTCATCGACGCTCCCGCTACGACCAGCCCTTCCTGAAGATCGACCGCCTCGATGTTGAGGGTCGGAAATGCAGGCAACCACCCCTCGTACACCCACGGTCCGCTTCCCGCACCGTGCACGAGCAGAAGGGATGCCGGCGGCTCCACAGTTGACACGACTCTAGTCATGACTCCATGCTGCCTTGGCCTGCTAGCGCGACGCGAGCCACCAGCCGGTGTTCACGAATGTCCCCCGAGCGAGCCTCTTTGTACGTTCAGCGAGAGATCGACGCGCGGTGGTCGCGCCGAGCCAGAAAGCCGCAGTCAAGGCCGTTGCTGCGAGTAGCGCCACCGCCCACCACTCGATCCGGGTTCGCGAGATCGCTGTGCCCCACCGCCGCCGTGAGGATTGTTCTCCAGTCCTTCTCTCAACTTGCTGTTCACATGCCTTCGAGTTGGGCGCCTGTCCTGCGCGTGGCCTCGCGCGTGTCACAGAATGATGGGTGGCGGCTTGCAACCGTCGACCAACGGATGGATGACCCAGTCGTTCGCCGGGTCGTCCCGGTTCCCGCCGTCTTCGGCGTCCTGCGCGCCTTTCAACATTCCGCACCAAAATTCGCGGAGGCGCACGACATTGTCCACGGTGTCGAGCGTGAACTTCAGCTGCGTGTCTTCGTCCGTGTACGTGAAGCCCCTCCAACCCTCTTGGCCCAAATGGCCGATGACCTGGCAAGCCGTGACAGGGTGGATCTCGTTCCAACCCTCGTGGCCCGAGTCATAAATCCAGCTGCCGGTGACGACCACGACGGCGCGTCCGTCTAGCGACCCCGGGTTCACTCCCACGTCTAGAGGGGTCCCGGAGCCGGGCTGCCCCTTCGAGCCGAAGATCCCTTTGCCGAAGATCAGAAGCAGCCCCAAGATGATCGAGACGATCCAGAAATACGGGATGAGCAGCGCTGCCAACAAGGTTGCGACGATTCCGTAGAGCGCATTAAGCCGGTCGTGGATGCCGCTGCCTTCGAACTCGCAGTGAAGGAACTTCACATATTTGCGATCGGGGTAGTGCTTGTTGATGTCCGTGATCTTCTTGTTTTCAGCGACGAGGTGGCCCTGTGGTTCTTTCCAATAGTCCTCTTCTGGCTGTGAGTCGTCGAGCGGACCGGGCGCCAACCAGAGGTTCATCGTGTAGTCGTCGTCGCCGTACTTCTCACCCCAAGACGGATCGGACTGGCCATGACCTTTGACCATTCCAACGATTGCGCAGTTCCTTTCGTCAGGCCCGAGGCAGATCAGTCGGCCGTGCAGATACCACAGCAACACGGAAATCCAAACGGCCAGCAACGCCAGCACGGCGATGATGGCGATGGGACCTCCGGCGATCGTGATGATGGCGAACGCACCGAAGCCAACCGACAACACGAGCAACGCAAACTGCGCCCAGCCGAGGAGGTGGGTGCCAAGGTCAACAATGTAGTGCTCAGGCTCGATGCAGGTGGTGTACTTCTTAAAGGCCATAGTTATGCTTTGGTGACGTAAACGGTCACTCCGCCGACGTAGAAGCCGGTGTCCGTGACCGCGTGGATGTTGAACGCTTTCTGCCCGGTGAACCCGGCTCGCGGCATGATGGCGACTGTGACGTCCACTTCTTCGTCAGGCTGCAACGTGAGGGCCGGCGGGGTGAACGTGACGGTCCAATCCGGGGGTATCGGATGGTTGGCTCTGTTGTGGAGGGCCTGCACCTTCTTCCACTTCTGCAGGTTGTCGCGACGCCTGCTCGGGCGGTCGCCGCAATCGCTCAGCTCCGGCAAGGTGTAGGTGTCCGCTTCCATCCGATAGGCGCGCTCCTTCGCTTCCTGGTTGCGGATCTGGAACGTGAACGTCGCCGGCGAAGTGGCGGCGACAACGTTGAGGTTGTTCTGCCCAACGTTGTTGTTCGGGTTCGCGTCGTCCACCCACTGGAACTCCACGACGAGGCAATAGTGGCCGGTGGGAGGGGTCATCCAAAGCATGCTGGCGACAGCCGGATGCTGGACGCCGCCCTTCACTCCCAGGTTCACGACCGTGGAGCCGATGGGGGTCGAGACGGTGGTAACGCCGAAGGTCAGGAACGAAAAGTCGACGTTCAAGCCGACAATCGGCGCGTCGTAGGAGTTGTTCCGGATCGCCGCCCGGATCTCATACTCGGTATTGGGGAAGAGCTCCCCTTCGGAGACCTGGACGCCGTTCTTGAAAAGAGAGATGTCCGGGTTGTCCCAGGTGACCGCCAGGCCGAGGCTGAGAAGATACTTCTGCGAATAGATCACCGGGTCGGGTCGGTGGAAGGACGGGTGGTCCACCGCGGCGCACCCCGTGTTCGTTGCGTTCGTTTCAGAGTGAGGCGGCTTCGGTCGCCAGAGCTTCCTCAGGAACTCGAGGAGAAGTCGGATGATGTCGATCAGCGCGACGACCCAGCCGTAGGCGATCCCCTTCAGGAACTTGAGAAGGAGGTCAAGCAGGAATCGCAGCAGCTTCACGCGTCTCCGGTTTCGACGCCTCTTGGCCGGACGAGGCGCTCGTAGCTCCTAAGCATGGACCCTCCTTGGGTTCACCTTCTTCCTTTGCCCAGGAAGCGTCAAGGCCGGGTAACGGGCCACGCTGACAGGGGTCGTCGCGCCAACCGCCCCCAGGCGGCTCTGTGCGTCGCACTACACGCTCCGTCAGTGCGGGGGCACGAACTCGCCGTTCGACGCAGCGGGCTTGCAACCGTCCACGGCTGGATGCACCGTCCAGCGCTGGTCAAGACCCTGCTGTGTCTGCCCGACTTTCTCGTCGAAGCGCTCGGACAGTAGGCCACACCATCGGTCGCGCAGCGCAGTCGCGCGCTTGCGGAAGGGGTCGCTGGCCAAGCCGGCGCGCATGTCCGCCTCAGCGAGCTCGGGGAGCGCCAGGTCGAACTGGTGGCTCGGAGGCGTGCTGCCCTTCGGGAAGCTGGGATCCCATTCGAGGTAGAAGCTCGCCTCGGTCCCGTCCGTCGTTTTGAAGCTGGCGACTTTGCAGATCGCGAGCAGCGGGTGGATCTCGTGCCAACCCTCGTGTAGGCCGTCGTAGACGTGCTCGCCGAAGACGACCACCTTGTCGCCCCGCACCAGTGGCCCCAGCGGCTCGTCGCCGACATTCGCGTCGTCGACGTCGCCCGGGTTGGTCTCGAAGATCCCCTCGAGGACCGCGTCGATCACGAGCTTGGAACCTCCGGCGCCGACGAGCGCGCCGATGATGCCTCCAATGATCGCGCCGATGATGCAGCCGATGGGGCCGAAAAAGCCGCCCCACGAGCACCCGGCCGCAGCGCCGGCGAGGGCGCCCCCGGCCGTGACGACAGCGGCGGCGCCGCCTAGCAAGCCCATCGCCGCGGCGAGGTCCGCCATCCGGACCCAAAAATCGCCCTCGGCCTCGCAATGCAACCACTTCTTGGCCACCTTCGAGCGGTCGTGCGTCCGCGGTGCGTCCTCTGCCTCGAAGTAGCCGAGCTCGCTGAGCAGGTCGGCGCGCGGGCGGAGCAGCCCGCCCTGGAAGCCGTCGTCGAAGATGGTGTCCGCGGGAATGTCTTTCACCCGCTCGGGTGCGTACGGCATCAGCGCGAGGTCGAAGAACTCGTCGTTGTCGAACTCGCCGAGGTCGGAGATAGCCGGCGGATCCATGATGCTGCCCACCGCGCATTTGCGGCCCCCCAGGCACACCAGCCGGTGGTAAAGCCAGAGGTTCGCTCCTTCGGTGATCGCCATCGCCGTCGCGGTGAAGCCGACGGAGAAGGCGCCGACGAGCAGTCCGACTATGGCGCCGATAGGCCCGCCCACCAGAAACCCGACCACGAGCCCCGTGAGGACGCCGAACGCTAACCCGATGCCCCCGTTCTTCAGGCCGAGCCCTAGGAAGTCGGTCTCGTGGAAAGGCGGGCCGCCGGGCGAGGGGTAGTCGAAGCACTTCGTGTACTGCGGCCCGGGCATCGCTACGCCTTCTCGATCTGGAAGGTCACACCGCTGACGAAGTGGCTCTCCTCGTGCTCAAGCGCGAACGCGTTGACGTTGAGCGTGGCGTGCCGGTCGCCTGTCGGGGTCGAGAGGTCGACGGAGACGGTTACGTCGATCTCCTCGCCGGCCGCTAAGAAAGGGTCCGCTGGGTCGATTGAGATCGTCCAGTCGGGAGGAACCGGGAACCCTCCGGCGCCATGCTCGCGCCGAGCGACCTCCCAGCGCGCCTGGCTCTCCGCCAGGCGCGTCCGCGGTCGCTCGCGCCCTTGTGTGTAGGGGCTTTGGTCGCAAGGGGCCGACGCGGGCAGGCGGTAGGTGTCGGTCTCGAACGCGAACCGCATGCGGCTTGTGGCCGGGTTGCGCAGGGTGAACCGGAAGACCGCGGGCGAGGACGTCGCACCGACGTCGACGTTCTCCTGGCCGAGGTTGTTGTTCGGATTCGCGTCGTCCGACCACTCAAGCCGCGCCTGAAGGCAGTAGTGACCGGCCGCCTCGGGCGTCATCCAGTCAAAGAAGGCGAAGGCAGGCGCGTGGGGCGAGCCCTTCACGCCGAGCTCGATAAACGTCGTGCCGACCACGTGCGTGTTGGTCGCGACGCCGAAGCTCAGGTAGGACAGGTGGACAGGGAGCCCGACGGCGGGCGCGTCATACGAGCCATTCCACACCTGCACGCGCACGCGGTAGACATGTGCAGGCTGCAGTGCATGTGAGGCGACGGGCGCGCCGACCGACTGCGGTCCACCATGCCCCGGCTCGAAGAGCTGGATATCGGGGTTGTCCCACGTCACGGCGAGCCCCATCGAATACAGGTAGTGCTGTGAGTAGATGAGCGGGTCTGGCCGCTTGTAGGCCTCCGGGAGCCTCAGACATCCTGCGTCCCCCCGACAGGGCGTGCGCCGCCGCAGCCGACGCAGAACACGGCACAGCGCGCGCACGATCTCACCCACTCCCCACCACAACTGCCCCGGCTTAACGAGCAGCTTTGCCAGGGCCTTGAAGAAGGTGGTCAGCGCGCTCAAGTCGTGCGCGCCTCTGGCACCAATGCGCGAAGCCGCACGGTCAACTTCGCGCACTCAGTGAGGCAGGTCGTCGCCACTCGCGCAGAGCGAGTGTGCTCGATACCACCGAAACGGCGAGTAAACCGAATGCGATCCCGAACTCGAGTGCGCCGCTCCCGCCGTCCGGGTCTACGCCGAATATCGCCTCGATCCACTCCCGTGAAAACAGAGTTACGACGAAGAGGATCGCTCCAACGGTGCCGCAAACCGTCTCAATCCAGAAACGCCCACGTACCTGATGCGTAATCACTGCAGCTCCTCTCACCACCTAGTTGAAAGCGACAGACAGCCCCTTGCGAAGCAGGTTTCCGATCGGCTTACCGTCTGCCGCACCCGGAGCTACTCCATTTGCCGAAATCGCTGCACGACTCAGAAGCCTCATCTCAAGCTCCCGACCCGCGTAGGGAATATGTCACAGTTGCAACGAGAGTCAACGCGGGAGCCTCGCTACGACCGGGTGGAGAAGTGGCGCACCGAAAGATGTATCAAGGCGTGCCGAGTACACGTTCGCCGGTGCGCAGAAGCCAATCAGGTTGTCTCCTTGGGCAACATACAAGTTCGGTGTAACCATAGAGTCGCTTTCAAGGCGCGGAACGAATGCGTGCGCTCCTAGTACGCTGCTTCCACCCATAGCCCGTGGGTGCACACGGCGTTTTCCTAACGCGTGCACAAGTTCGATTCTTGTCGGGGGCATCATCCCAAAGCGGCCGATCAGAGCGCTCCTACCAGCCGGTGATCACGATCGAAACCACGACTGCTGGCGCACCAGCACCAACGCGAGCTCGCCGCGTCGCCGCGGGCGTCGGTCGATCGTTGTTGACGCCAGCGTGCTCGGACTGCGCAGCTCACGATTCGAGGGATCACTGAGTTCCTCGTCGGCCCCTACTGAGTCGAGCACGCAAGCGGTGGTTTCGCGCGGCGATGTCGCGGCTGCGACGAGAGAGCCGGCGCCTTTCCGGCCTCCTCCCGGAACGGAATCGACGTCAAAGGCGACTTCAAACCCGAAGACCTTCCACCAGACCGGCGGTGCCATACGAGCTGAAGCTGGATCTGCTGACCCGCACGCTCAGTTCGGCATCCGCGGGATGATTTGCGACCGTGTCGACGGAGCACCCTTCGAGGCGCGGATTGTCGATGACTCCGCCGACAAGGTCGCTGCGGTTCTTGAATTACAAACGTAATAGGCGTAACATGGTGCTTACTCGGTGGTGCGGCACGCCTCGATCGAAGGAGGTGCCGCGCGCAACGACGACGACGGCTCGCAAGCCCCTGGCTCCGGATTGAAGATGGACGGGTCTGCTGCGAACCGCCGACTTGCGTCCACTAGCGAGCAGGGTGGGCGGCGTCCGTCCGGGCGCAGGTGTCCGCAGCGACGAGAGGAGCAAAGTTCTCATGCCCAGACCGAAGACACTTGCCGAGTTGAACAAAACGAACCTGGAGCTCGCAAAGGCCGACCCGCACCTCGCCTTCACGACCTATCCAGAGTTTCTCTACCCAGTCTTTCTCCGGCCCTGCACGGTCAGCATTCTGATGGTCACTGACGGCGGCGGCTCTTTCACGGACGCCGACTTCGGCCTGACCGAGCTACTGAAGGTGCTCGCTGTCAGCCCCGGACCCTTCGTCCGCTTTGCGGTCACGAAGGCGCACCGGCGCACCGGCGGTACCGGGGCGGACATCGATAACTTCCGCTTTGACACCACCGACCTCTCCTCCTACGACCAGATCTGGATGATTGCGGTCGAGCGCGGCTCCGGCTCGATCACGGCCGCCGAGCTCAGGTCGATCAGCGATTTCATGGACGCCGGCGGCGGCGTCTTCGCAACCGGCGACCACGAAGACCTCGGTGTCGTCATGTGCGGCAAGATCCCGCGTGTCCGCAGCATGCGCAGGTGGCACTGGCCCTCGCCGGGCCCAAACGGCGAGCCCGTCGCCCCGCACGTGGATGGGCTCTTGCGCCACGATACAAACGAGAAGGGATACGCCGCACCGACCGAGTTTGACGACCAATCGGACGACATCCCGCAGACGATCAGGCCGAAGCTTTACTTCACGGCTAGCCCCTTCTTCTTCAGGGAGTACGTCTACCCGCACCCGGTTCTTTGCGGGCCGAAGGGTGTGATCCGCCACTTGCCCGACCACCCCCACGAGGGCGACTGCTACGTCCCGAGCGACCTGACGAAGACATTCACCTTCTCCGGGAAGACGTTCACCGAGTATCCCGCTCTCGCCGGGGGATCCCGGCTCGCGCCCGAGGTGATCGCCTGGTCATCAAACGGCCCCGGCATCTCGGACGCCAGCAAGGGCACCGTCAGCCCACTCAGCTTCGGCGCGATCGGAGCCTACGACGGCCACCAGGTCAACGTCGGCCGGGTCGTCGTCGACGCGACCTGGCACCACTTCTTCAACATCAACCTGAAGGGCGACCCCAGCAGCCCCGATCCGGCGAAACGGAACGGCTTCTACGCCAGCTCACCGAACGGAACCGCCGAGTACGCGGAGATCAAAGCCTACTTCCGCAACATCGCCGTCTGGCTCGCGACCCCGGAACGGCACCGCTGCATGCGCTGGCGGGCACTCTGGGCCTCGCGCTGGTACTCGCGGCTGCTGATGGACTTCCGGCCCTACAAGAGCCTGGCAGACATCCCGCTCGTCGAGTTCATCCGGCTCGGAACCGTCGCCCGCGACGTGCTCGGCCGGCTCGCATCCCAGTGCCAGAGCCTGCAATGGATCTTCGACTGGATCATCGACCTCCAAATCCGTCCCGAGCTGCTGCGCCCGGTTCACCCCTGGCCACCGCAGCCCGACCCGCCGCCAGACCCCGCACCCGAGTTCGACCCGGTCCTCACCTACTACGCTCATGCGCTCGTTAACGCCTCGCTAGGCGCGATCCTCTACACGCTCGCAGACCGCCACAGCAACGTCACCGAGGCACTCAGAAAGCGGCTCGAGCGGGGCGAAGACCGAAGTGTGATCGAGGAAGGAGTCAAGCTGGGCACAGGACGAGTCTTCGAGGCCGCACGCGCATCCCGCCACGAACTGGAAACGCTCTTGAAGCTGGCACAGGACCGCTCCAGCTAACTTTGAGTGACAGTCGGCGGCGGGCAACATCGATTGTCCGCCGCCACCGGCGTGGTCGCGATGCGCGCCGACGGTCGCGTTACCCGGAGCGGCGAACACCGCTTTGCTCAGCCGCTGGAGCTGGCGCCCGTCGCACGGAAACGTCTGATTACGTCAACCTGCGTTTCGGGGTCGGTCGAAGTTGGCAGACCCGCGGAGCAGCAGCGGTTTCCTAAACCGGTTCGGCTAGGTCGACCCGCTAGGAACCGCTCCGACCCGTTCCAGACCCTATTGCCAGGGTCTACGGAGGGTCGCAGGGTCTGAACAGGGTCTCGTGAAGCAGCGACGCATTAGCTCCCGGCGGCCGCCTCGCGAGCTTTTCTGACTCTCTCGAGATCTCTCCTGTACGACCGCCCAGCGGTGATCGAGTAGTCGATCCTGTTGCAGAGGCGGTGGGCAAGGACGGCGTTGTCGAGACTCCTGTGTCCCCCGTCTCGGTTTGGGCGTGGGAAGTGCTCGACGGTCGGCGACCAGTCCGTGTTTTCGGCAGAGACCGGCTCGAAGTGGCGAGCGCCGCCCAGCTCTTCGGGACAGAAGCACTCGGGCATCCTGCACGTCACCTGCGTGATGTAACCGAGCTCCGCAGCTTGGACGAGGATGCCTTTGACGCCCAATCGTCTGAGCTTCCTCGCGGCTTCCGCGCCTCGCGCCGGGTCCAGCGGTGGTCTCGTCACACGGAAGGCTATCGGCCCGATCGCTGGGAACTAATCCGTAGATCTTCATAAGGCGAATGACATGTTCGCTTTCACTTCCTGCGCCGCGACCAGTTGGGGTCTTGTCGATGAGGAACTGCAGGACGTCGGGGAACTCGAGAATCGTCACGCGCCTCTCTTGCGCGTAAGCCATCACCTGATCGCGCCCTTTGATAGCAACGCGCGACACGACGAGAATCTGATCGAAGTCGTCTCGCCCGAAGAGCACCACCGCGGCCGCCCTCGCTCGATTCGGGTAGTCCAGGCGTGACGGCCGATCAAGCACGACAGTTTCTTAGCCATGTCGGCTCCCTTGAAGGGTTTGAGATCGCATGGTAGAGCAGCGGGCTGCGCGAGCCGTATCCGCAAGATCGCGGGCAGAGCTACGATCAGCCCGACTGAACGAACGCCTGCGCTGTGAAGCAGCCGAAGCAGACGAAGACATAAACCAGCCCGCAGTCCGCGAGGATGAACTCATCGTTGATTGAGTCGAGCTGTCCGTAGAACGTCATCGACTCGTGGCAATTCGAACACACTGGCGTCTCCGCCTGCTGAAGGTAGGTCGTCTCCCGCCCAGTCTGTGTCTGGAGCCAATCTCGGGGGCTCACTCGAAGGGCAGAGGGATGCGGCTTCCTTGCTGAGCGGCTCGGGGACGAGCCTGAAGGGCGGAATCTCGCTCACGACGCCAATCATGCACCAGGCTAGCTAGTTGGTCTGCGCCGGGACGGGCGAGGACAGTCGCCGCAGATGCAACGGCCGCAGCGGCAGCGACTCCTGAGCGAAGTAATCGAGCCCTACCTCACCTGGAAAGAGAAGAACGGCCACATCGACTGGAACGACCTAGCCGTCTTCCTGGCAAAGAACAAGCTCGTCGCACCCTACGACGTCGTCATCGTTGATGAGGCGGACTTCGGCGCGACGCGATCCGGGCGGTCGTGAACCACGTCTCCGAGGATGAGCGCGAGCACTCGACCACATTCATCCGCGACACGGTGCAGCGGATCTACCCGCGCGCGTTTATCTGGGCTGAGATCGGCCTCGCCATTCCCCAAGCACAGAACAAGCACTTGGAACAAAACCACCGGAACACGCGGCAGATCGCAGAGTTCGCGCGACCGCTCGTCGAGGGCATGGAACCGGCCGAGGACGGAACGCTCCCGGACTTCCGCCACGCGCTCCGCGACGGCCCGCTTCCAATCGTGCTCCGGGGCCTCTACTCCGCACAGACAGCCTGGACGCTCAACTGGCTGGAAGACATCTCCGAGGAGGAAACGGTCGCCTACTTGCACCCGCTTGGCTGGTTCAAGCACCTTCGGCCAGCGCTGGACGCCGCGGAGGTGGAGTACGTCGACCTGACCAAGCGCCAAGAGTGGCCAGAGGGGGACGAGCATGTCGCGCTCTCAACCATGCACTCCGCCAAAGGCCTCGAGTTCGACCACGTCGTCGTGCTCGGCCTGAACGCGGACACCGTTCCCCACGGTGGCGAGGAAGGCGACGCGCAACTAGAAAACCACCGGCGGCTGGTGGCGATGGCGCTCGGCCGCGCCCGCGAATCCTCGACCGCCTGCTGACTCGACTGCTCCCGCACTAGCCCGGATGAGCGGCGAGTTCGGCGACGCAGGTGCCTCGTCGCGCGTTTTGGATCACGTGAGCGACACCCCGAATTTTGTGGATACGGCGACGGCCCCGCGACGGTTAGCGCCACGCTCGGGCGTGAACGTGTTCGTCGGACCGTTTGGGGATGCGCACCGCTATATCGGGTTCAGCGAGGTCGTCCGCACGGCGATGGGCGAGTACCCCGGAATCCTGCGGGTCGTCCGGCCGCCGAGGTGGGGCTCAGCGCCCGGGCCTGCGTGGTCTCGCCCGGGAAACCGGCGGTCATGCGGCTTCTCAGTTTCAACCGGGCAAAAGTGCGGGCAAAAGTTTCGCCCGGCGACGGTAACCCAAGAAGCGAAAAGCCCCGTTTCCAGGGCGTTTCCGAGTAGCGGGGGCAGGATTTGAACCTGCGACCTCCGGGTTATGAGCCCGG
>Ga0180121_10000490_pt1 | contig 16629 bp, 18 predicted proteins | sample AntDrymUQ5402106_2_FD_129676 | JGI IMG/M metagenome (GOLD analysis project Ga0180121, IMG submission 129676) | Polar desert sand microbial communities from Dry Valleys, Antarctica - metaG UQ540 (21.06) (version 2) (version 2) | ecosystem: Environmental > Terrestrial > Soil > Desert | place...
CCACCGACTGGGCCAGGAAGTCCCCCTTCGCTACCCCTCGTGCAGCCGTTGAGTCCGCGCGCGTCGGCGTCCTCGAAGCGGCACGCTTCGTGAACGAAGGCATCACGATGGCCTACGCCATTCGCGCGAACGACCGGGTGTACGTCCTCACCCCCACCATGTGGCTCTCTCCCGCCCAGCACGCGCTCGACGACATCGCGGCCACCTTCGCGCCGACGCCGCCCCAGGCGTTCCCCGCAGCAGCTGTCCGCGCGCAGCCCCGCGAGGCCGCGGCAGAGCTTGGCCGCCAGCTCTTCACCGCATTCGCCGCGCGCGACGCGGCTGCCGTAGCGCGCCACATGCCCACGTGCCGGTTCGGCATCCACACGGTCTTAGAGCCCGTGGAGCGAGGGTCGGAGATGTGCTGCATCGTGAACCGCTCCGTCGCCGGATTCGCTGACGCCCTGCACACTCGTTTCGCTAGCAGCGACTTGGTCGTGCTGGTCGACCCCGAGCCGCGTGCCAAAGTTGAGGGACAGGGTGCCAACCGGTACGAGCGGTTCTTCCTCCGTTCCGAGTGGAGCGAGGGCGGTCAGACGACACGAGTCGACCTGTACGTCGGCGAGATCCAAGGGGCGTGGTACTGGACGGAAGCGCTCCACCACTATCCGCGGCAGGACCTCAGCCGCACGAGCTGCGGACCCTACCGAGCGCCGTGGGTCTCTGGACCGGGGGGCTGCTGACCGTGCGTTCGCCAGGAATCCACTTCGTCCGCACAGGGAGGTCACGCATGCGAACGCTCAGGGGGACGGCTCTCGCCTCACTTGCCTTCTCACTCGTAGTCGCCCTCATCGTGACGATGCAGGCGTCGGCGACGCACCTCGCCGCACAGGTCTACAACCCGATGTCCCTGTCGAACACCACCACGGGCCCGAGGCACAGCGTCTGGTACTTCGTCGGCTGGACCAACCGGTTTTCCAACGACATCAACAGTCTCGACGAGTCACGCGACGCCAACATATGGCTGTGGGGCACGACCGACTGGTCCTCAGCGCTGGTCCTCAGCGGATCGGACGCCCCGTTGCCCGAGCGGGTGTGGGCTGACTTCCCTTGCCGCGAGGTCGGCATCGAATGGTCGATGGCGATGGCGCTGAACCTGCCGAGTCCGGCGGGCCAAGCCGCTGGGATCGCCGTCGGGCATCTCAGCAACTACCACTACGCTGCTGGCACCACCGTGCCTAGGGGAGCAAACATCGGGAACCTCTCCTGGCTGACCGTCGATTACGGCACGCTGTACAAGAACGACAGCTGCACGGAGCTCCACTCCAACGGTCCGCACATCCACGTTGAAGCAGCTCGCAAGTCACCCGTGATCAACAACGACCAAGACCCGGTCACCGGCCCGTCAAACTACCCGTACTGGTATTGGGTGTACCACTAGCCGTGAGGATCTGGAGGGTGATCCAAGGAGGGTTCGAATCTATTAGCCTGCCTGGGATGCGCTTGCCTCGTCGGCGCAGCGCGATAGCGGTCGCGGTCCTGTCCGCGCTCTTCGCGCCGGGAACGAGCGCACAGGGTGCGCACTCGGAGTCCTCCTGCGGCCAGGTGCTCGATTACGTCGCGCCGCCGAGCGACGACATCAGGCACGGCTACGGACAACTCCGGCTGCGCACCGCTAGCGGTGAGGTCTCCATTGCGTTCCACCACACGAACCCATCTGCAGCCGCGTCGAGAACGGAGCCTGGCGCAGTACAGCGCTTCGCCAACGTGTGCATCAGCGGACCGTACGTGCACGTAGTCGGGGTGACGCCTTACGTTTCACCGTACGACCTTCGGCTGGCAGCGACGGCCACCCCCACCGCGACGCCGGGCACAAGTCCCGTCACCTCGCTGCCGAGCACGGCCACAGCAGCCGCGGCGCCACAGGCGACGCAGAGCGAATCTCAGGTAGGACCCCGGACCGATGGGGTGTCGGCACTGCTCGTCGCGACCATGGCGGTCTTCGCGGTACTGCTGGGCGCGCTGGCACGTCGCCGTCGGTCTGCCTAGCGTCGATGTTGATTCGTGCTCAGCTGCACGAGTTGCACGCCATGCATGCTTACTGACAGAAGACGGAATTTCCGAACATTCCGTGCACGCGGGCGAGAGGTTGTAAAGGCGGCGGCGTGCGAGTCGCAAGCCAAGTGCTCGTGGAGACGCGCCCAGGAGCAGAGCCATTGACCCTCGATGGCGCCGAAGAGATCGCGCGCTCGGCGCTCGAGCACCGGGGAACCCCGGTCGCCAGCGTTCCGCGCTTCCTGGAGCTACCCATGAACTACTACGACTCCTTCGCCTTCGACGCGATCATCGATGCCTAGTCCGTGCTCGCGCGGCGCCGGCGGCGGACGATGCGATCGTCTGAAGCGCACGCTGAGGATCGCGGCTCCAGCTGCCACCCGGCTGTGAGTGGGACCGCGCGGCGGGAGCCGGCTGACCGCAGCCGGGGGCAGGCGCGTTCGCTGGTCGAAGAGCTCCCGCGCGACCCCACGGCGGATCTGGCGCTAGCGCGCGAGTGGCGCTGGTTCCTGTTCCACGTCGTCACCTCGTTGGTCGCTGGCGTCGCGCTGGCCGTCTTCGCGCGGGGCAGTCGCCTGCACCTGTGGTGGGCGAACCTGCTTGTCGTCCCAGCCATGGGAGTGGTATCCGGCATCGGGTCGCTGCTTGTCACCGCAGCCTTCGCTCGACTGCGACGCGGACAGCGCGAACGGATCTCCGCGTCGGGGCTGGTAAATGTCCGAGTGGTCGGCACGATGTTGACCGTGTGGCCGTTGCAGACGCTCTGCGCGCGCGCGCTCGTGGGCCGCGCGTGGTGGCCGCGCCAACGCAGTTGGGTATGGGTCTACGGCCTTTTGCCGGTCCCGCTCTATGTGGCCCTCCTCCTGGCGGACGAGAGTCAGGAGGAGACGGCGGCGGTGGCACGTCAGCTATTGATCGACCCGTTAGTCAATCTAGGCAGCGATCGTGCGCTTACCCGCGACCTGGTTGCGTTGCGAGGCGTGTCTCGACCTTTCACGTTGGTCGCGTTCGATCTGGATGGCTTCAAAGGCGTCAACGACACGCTTGGCCACCTGGCAGCGGACGACATCCTGCGAGACATCGGGCAGGAGCTCCGTGACGTGGCCGGCGCCCTCGTCTACCGGCAGCACGGCGATGAGTTCGCGGCGATAGTGGACGGCGAGGACACGCGAACGCTCGCCCTCGTGCAGCAAATGCGCGCCCGCGTTGTGCGGTGCGGCAGGCGTGCCCGTGTGTCCCTTGGTGCGTCATTCGGCGCCGTCTCAAGCGCGTCCGCGTCGGACGACATCGAACTACGCCGCCAGGCCGACCGTGCGATGTACGCGTCCAAGCGGGCCGGCCGCGACTGCTTGACCATGGCCGGACGGACGATCGCGCTCTCGTGATCGACGGGATGGCAACAGCGAGCGCGCTCGGCCCGAGCGGGGCGTAGGCTCGCGCGCTGTGGACGAACTGAGCCGGGCGGCCGGCGCCGTGCATGCTTCGGGGCTGTTCGGCAGCTTCGAGGCGCTCTTCCTGCAGTTTCGATGGCGCCGTTTGTTCTTCTGGCTCTTCTTCTTAGCCCTGGTGCCTGCAGGCTTTGTTCTGTTCGAGGCGCAGACGAACCACTTCTTCCTCGAGGGCGCGGAGAGGCGCGTCGGGTTGCTGCGCGAGCTGAACCACCTCAGCAGCGACGGCGTAGCGACGGACGCCAGCCTGGGGCCGATCTACCGCGAGCTGGTCGATCAGCTAAGGGCACGTCCATCGGGTCCCGGGCCGTACGTCCTGGCGCTGCGGGAACCTGCCTCGCCTGCGCCCGAGGCGGTGATCAAGTTCGCCACCGGCGCCTGGTTGGCGCCTCTCGGCGCGTTCATCGCGCTCGGCCTGCGGCGCCAGGGAAAACCTTGGCAGAACACCCTGCTGGGGAGTCTCCTAATTGGTCTGCCCCTTGGCCTGGTCGGCGTGGTGATCCCGACCGTCGGAAATGTGGATGAACGCCGTCGCGTACCCGTTTGCGCAAGCGCTCGCGATAGCGCTGCTCCCCAAAGCGGCCCGCCGCGCGCGCGCAAGAGGAGCCGCCTGACTCCGGCCGACACTCATAGACATACTGGCTAGAGGAGTGAGACAAGTCGGCACGCCGCCGAACAGTCAAGCAGGCGAGCGAGCTTGGTCAGCACCAAGATGGGCCGTGAACTCTGACTGCCGGCAGGCCACTCGTGAGGAATGCTCTAAACATGACCGACTCGGTATTGGCGTCTTCGACTAAATGGTCGCCCTCAGGCGATTGACGGTTGCAAAAGCTCGATCGCGGCGACGCCCATTCGGGGCTAGTCGCGGCGATCGCCGTGACGCTCCCCGTGCATCCTGGCCGCGCTGCCGCACGTACTCGCGGAAGTGGCCGATGACTGGTTCGACACACGGTTCGGCCGCCGCCTACGGGAACCTGATCTGGGCGCCACCTGCCCACATGACGGCGTTCCCTTGCTAGAGAAGGAGTATGGGACGAGGCTCTGCGAGAGGCCGGCCACCGCTACGGGTCCCGTCTGGGCTCGGTGAACGGATCCGTGACCACCGTGTCCGACTCGGTCTGACCCAGGAGCAGGTTGCTGCACCAATCTACCGCGGTGGCTACATCAGCAACGTCGAGCACGGACGGGTAAGCCCGTCGCTGGAGGCGATCGCCCACATCGCCAGCCGGCTGGGCGTTCAGAGCACTGACCTTATAGCTGCTGACACCCTCCCTGTCCGCCCTGAGGACGCGATGGCGAGAGCAACTGAACTTCTCGCGCAGGCACTGAGCAGCACGCCGGAGCCTGACCGGCATCTCATCTCTGCGGCAGTGGTGGTCCTGGACTCGATTCGCCGCCAGCTCATGCGTTAGACGGGTCGGCGGGCTGCGTCGGTCACGATCGAGATTGCTTCATGGCTCGCGCCCCCTGGCCGAGGCGCCGGTGATCATCGACTGCTCCGCACGTGGGGGCATGCCACGCCGTAGACATCGCACCTCGGCTTGTGCACCGAGATCAGTCAGGTCTGAGAGGTCGGTTACTGGGCGATGGGCGCGGCCAGGAACCCGGCCTCACTGACGATTCGCATCGCCAAGTCACTCCGCGGCCTCGTCCTCGACCATCCCCTTCGTGCGGTAGTCGCCCGGCATGCCGCTGTGTCCGAAGCCGACGGCAAGCGACCCTCAAAGGGCTGGTGCACATCGGGCGCGACGAGCGTCAGGCCCGACAGATCGCAGACGTGCGGCGCTGGGCCGTTGGTGGCGAGGACCATGAGCGTCGCGAGCGGCGGGTTGGCCACCCCCATGACGAAGCGCCACACCCCGGCAAGCGGCTCGACGACGAGAGTCGGCCCCGCGAGCGCGGGTGCCCGCCGAGAAACGGGGCCGATTCGACCACGGCAGGAAGGTGTGGAACGGCAGCGGGTGTGCGGCCCATCGGTTCGTGAAGAGCCCCGCGGGCGGTTGGGAACGTGGTGGGGGACGCCACAAACGCGAAAACGCCTTAGCCCTGTCACGGCTTCGCCAGGGCTCAACCCAGGGGTCCTCCCGCGGTATGTTGCTCGCGGAGTGTTGAGCGCGCCCGTTCCGACCCCCGATGAGCTGCGCCGCCTTCGGGCGGCTGCCGCAACTTGGGTAGCTGACGTGTGCCACGCCCTCGAGGAGGATCCGCCGCAAACTCGAAGGTCGGTGCTCACTGCGGTGTCGGCCACCGGATACGAGACGCACGACGCCTTCACTCTGGACCTCCTGGCGATCGAGCGAATCGCGCGCGACCTGGACCTCCCATCCTTCGACCAGGTGAGCGACATCGCCATACATCGGCGGGACGTCTTCCCACTCGTTCCGGCGACCGACAACGAGACGGGTACGCAGCGGGTGTGGGCGGCGGTCGCGCTCGGCGAACCCATCTTGCGAACTTATCTCAAGCGCTCCGGCCGGATCCATTTCGACCCGGCACTGTTCGAGGCGGTCTTCGATGAACTCGAGCACGAGCTGCAGTCTCAGGCGACGCCGCACACGGCCGTCGCCGGAATTGATCTCCTCGCCTTGCCTGAGGGCCCCCTCGAGGTCCTGCCGGGCGTGATGGCGCGGCCGAGGACGAACGCCGATCTTGAGGAATGGATCAATCGGCGCACGGCACGACCCCAGATCAACGACATCGGCGTAGACACGGTACTTGAGCGGCCCTATGTCGAAGAGCGCGACCGGGAGCTCGGGGCTCGGCAGTCGCAGGAGGTGATCAGCCGTCTGATGCGCGCGATTCAGCTTCAGTGCGACTGCGATGCGTACGAAGCGTTCGTTCGCTTCCGTCGCGACGCGACCTTCTACGCGAGCATTGGCGGGACCGTGACTGGACCACTGCGGTTCAGTCAGCGGCGCGGCGCGCTACGGGCGCGGGACCTGGACGCCGTTGGTGCGCTGTACCGACAGCTCACCGCGAGCCCCAATCTGGCGATCTGCGACATTGCGCTTGAGCGATGGGGCAGCCTCACTGTCGGCGGGCGACCGCAGGGTCTGATCGTTGACGCGTGGGTTGGTCTTGAATCTTTGCTCCTCCGTGACCAATCCACGGAGATCGCCTATCGGGCATCGCTCCGCCTGGCCGCGCTGATCGGACGCGATGCCGACGATCGTCAATCCGTTTTCGCAGGTGCGAAGAAGGCCTACAACGGCCGCTCCAAAGTGCTGCATGGTACGGAGACGTCGAAGCTCGATCTACCCACGCTGGCGGAGCAGTCCCGCGACTATCTGCGGCGGGCGCTGGTCGCGATCCTGATGCTGGATGCTCGCTTCGATCCGAATTTGATCGAGGAGCGGCTTCTCTCCTAGCCGCGTGACGTACGCTCGCCGACTAGCGGCCCATGCCCTGTGCGTGGCTTGCACCAACGTGGGCCGTCGTCCGGCAACCGATGAAGAGGCGCCGACTACTTGGGAAGGCAGGAGTCATCGGTTCACGCGGCCACCGGTGGTTGTGTTCCTGGGTTATCCAGCCCGCCTGGCGGCTACGCCTTGTGACTACCAGAGGTGCCGGGGCGCGAAAAGCTTTCGACCACGCTGGCTGCGGCCGGTATCGAAACATGCCATTCGGGCTTTCCCGCCTCGAATAAGAGCGCCTTGCCGCCGAGCCGGCTTACCGCATCGGGGAGGTCCTGGCGCGCGGCGGCTTCGCGGAGCAGATCGTCGGTGCTGGTCTCTTTTAGCGGCCTTTTCTCGTTCATGTCGTCCTCCGTTCGTGCCGTACCCCGAGCGCACCGTATACGTCAAGCACGTGGCCCACGGAGTATGCGGGGGACCGCAAGGCCTCGCTATCGGCCGGTGGGAGCACCGACCGCGCCCCACTTGTCGCGATACGACTGCTGGTAGGCGGGGTCTGTGCAGATACAAGCGGAGCCCACGCCCCAGGTCTGTTTCAGGCGTGTGGTGGGATCAAGTCTGTACCGCATGTCGAATTGGAGCACGTGATCGAGCCGAAAGGCCTCCAGCTCTGGAACGCCAGCTTTCAGCAATTCCACGCCCAAGAGGATCCCGCTCAACACCGGCACGTGGGCAGCTGGCACGAGTGCAGGCTCGTACTCCGCAAGGACGTCAGCGGTGACGAACCCGCACATGCGCATGTACGCGGCCTGCAGACTCAGGCCAACGAGGTGCCGAAGATCGTTGGGTCGCCCCACGTGACGCTCGATCGCGCGCACGTCCTCCACGGTCAGACCGAGGTGGCCGTCCTCGAGTTGCTGTAGGCGCGCTGGCGTCAAACCGAACGTCTTGAGCATCAGGTCGAACAGCGGAGGAATGGGCGACCGCTGATACGCACAGTTGAGACACTCGCGTACCCCGTCAAAGCCGAAGCGCCCGATGTCGAAGACGCTTCTGGTCACTCCGCCGTTGAGAACCTCGAGCGGCAGCGAGGCTTGAACCGCCTGACGAGCACTAGCGGAGTCGAGGGCGGTAACGATGCGTCGAAAGCGCCACCCGCCCGGTTGAGCAGCAACGTAGCGCTCCCAGGTGGACGCGTGCACGGTCACGGTGAGTCTGGTGGCCGCCATCTCTCGTTTCGCAACGTTCACCTTCGGCTGACGCATCGCGTCCGCGTCGTACGCGAGGACATAGCGCTGAAGATTCGAGAGTTCGACGCGCTGGTTATCAATGACATGGAGACGCCCTACGACGCCGGGAAACGCGCGCAGGGCAGCCAGCACGGCGAAACCAATCGCGCCGACGCCAACGAGGTGGACTTCGCCCACGTTCGCTGATGGGGGAAACGGAGCCGGATCAGGTTGTGGCGTCGCGGTGACCTCGTAGGTCAGGAGCGACAGGTGGGCCTCGTCTGTCGCCTCCCATCTATCACCTAAGAACTCGCCGAAAGCCATCTTGAATATCTCACCGTAGGCGAGCACCCCAGCAACAAGTCCTGCCGCTCGGTTCGGCGCGAACAGGACCGGCTTCGTCCGCGAGATGGATGCGGTCCACCCCGCACCTCCCGCCCAGACTGAGATGCCAGCTGGACCCACCTCTCCCCAACCAACAACGAGGGTGCCGCGCGCTCGCACCTCGACGAGCGGGCTTATGGCGCGAGCGAGTTTCGTGAGTTCCCCGCGAAGGCCCGGCTCCACATCAAGCGCTATCGAGCCGAAAGTGCGGGCCAAGAGATTCACAAGGAGCCGTATCCCCTCTACGCAGCCGCGGTCACGCGCCGCCTCGACGCTTGCACGGACCTCCGGCACTACGGCCGACGCCCTGTGCCGCACCGCTTCCTGCGCCGGTGCGTCGCCTTGCTGGAACCGCACGCTCCAATAGACGTTGTCGAAGAAGCGAGGAAGGCTCACCCGGGCAGGACGAAGAGTCGCGCGGACTCGCTCGGCGGCACAGGAACGAACAGGCCGTCCTCGATGCGAAACACCGCGCACGCCGTGAGGTCGTGCAACGAAATAAAGCCGAAGAACGGAACGACGATCGAGAACGTGCCTTGCTCGGTCACGATCGGCTTCGCGTCGTCGAGCTCGCTGTGATACGCGAGACCAGGATGACTGTGCACCTGGGCCAGCAGCCCCCGCCCAGTCCGATAGAGATCCTCGTTCAGGCGCGCAAGCTCAGCTCCACCAACGCGCAGGTGCAACCCGTCCTTCGTACGGGTGGAATCTTGCTTGGGCTGCCACACGTCAGTGACTTCTGCCCCTTGGCCGTCAAAGTGTGCGAGCCAAAGCACCAGGGCCTCGAGCCCCGCCTCACCGCCCTCCTGCAACGCGTCCAGAGTTTTGAGAACGACCTCGCGCGGCACAAGAATGCTACGGAGCGATCGCACTACCCACTAACCATCCGTCAAAGCATCGAATGCGCGAATCAGAACCGTCTGTAGTGACACTGCCGCGCGGTGCTCCACCCAGCGATCATGTCTGTGTTGCAGGTGAGTGTGGTACTCGAGCACCCCGGGCAGACAGAGGAACGGCAAGTTGGTCGAGGCGTGCGCCGGAACGATCCACGCCCGAGGCCGGCCGCCGTCAGTCGCCGGGAAAGATCGCACCGAGGGGCGAGTGCCGGCCACTCGAGTGGCCTGCCGCGCGCGTCGGTGTAGACGACGGACGCTGGGAGGAAGTCGTAGTTTCGCAGTTCGAGTTCGACACCAATGGCGTCCGATCCACTAGCGCGCTCGCGTAGGACAAGCATCCTCGAGAAACGCGGACGCAATAACTCCCAACCCAGAGCAACGAACAAGGAGCGGTTCGCATACAGCTCCTCCGCCTCCTGGAATTTGCGTCGCGCGACGCGCTCGTCGAGGAGTCCGTCGCTAGGCCGCACCGCTCTCGGAGCCGCCGAGGCTGAAGAAGAGGGTTCCGCCGTCCGTGACGCCCTGGCTTGCGAGGCTCTTGTTGTGGTCAAGAGTCTGACCGTCGAGACGTACGACCCAATCCTTGGGCGGACGCGCAGTAGCCCCCGCATCCTTGAGGGCGCGAGTAATCAGCGCATTGAGCGCCGCCGTGTCCTGGGCTGATACCGAGAAGGTCTTGCCGTTGATCACGCAGTTGACCGTTACTTCCGCCATGTCCCTGATCCCCTTTATCGACACTTCCTAGTGAGCGGTCCCGGGCGATTGCGGGGCACGGATCTGCCCCTTCATCCTCCGGTCAGCCCCGCATGAAGGTCTCACCCACTAGATGTCGGGTCAAGAGGACACTCTGGCCCAACATCCAGTGGTGCAGTATCAAAATGAGGGGTCGGTAGCTTGGTGGGCTACAGCACAACTTTTATGCTGTAGACGCAAATGAACATCCTGGCAGCAGTGGCACTGAGCGACGAGCGAATGCGGCAACTCATGGGCGAGCGGATGCGACGCGCCCGCACTCAACGCAAGTTGACGCAGCTGCAAGTGGCGCATGCGCTAGAAATCGACAAGGGGCAGATCTCCCGCTGGGAGCGCGGCAAGAGCGCGCCATCCGTGATGCAACTCCTACATCTCGCGCGCTGTTGCGGAACTCGCCCCGAAACGATCATCGAGGGTTTGGTCGAGCCGACGTGGGAGCAACTGGCCCATGGTTTGGATGGCCAGGCACGGGCCGCTATTTACGACCTGGCCAAGTTGCTGCGCGAGCGGCCGACACCCGTCCCCTCGGGGCCTGAAGAGGTTATGAGTGCAGCAACTCCAATGACTTCTCACTCCGGCTGACGCCAGGGTTAGACGGTTCGGTGCGCTCAATCTTTGGTTGCACGCCCCGCCGTGCAACTACAAACGCGAAAAATGGCCCGGTTGCAACTAAAAGAAGAGCGCCCGTCCGGAGGCCAGAGGGCGGCGAATGCCCGGAAATTCGTGCGCAGTTTCTCCTTGCACGGGCTGGCTGCCCCGCCCGCAACTAGAAGAGAGCTAGAACGCTCCTCTTCTAGTTGCATAGGTACGCGCCAGCGGCGCGCCTCGTGCGTCTGTGGAGATGGGGGAGGGTCGAACTCCCCGTCCAAGGCCCTTGATCGTTCCGCGTCTACGAGCGTGGCCGGCACTTTATTTTTCTCGCGGCCCCGGACGCGTACCGACGCGCTTCCGGTCCCGCCAGGCCGGTTGTCTTAGGTCCGCTCACCGACCGATCGGCGGACCGCACCTCTGCTTTTTCGTCCTTCCCGGTCCGCAGAGGTGAGTCCGGGAGGACGCTCACTGACTAGGCAGCGAGTGCGTAAGAGTTTGTGCCAGTTATCTGGCTGCCGTTCGGATTTAGCGAGGGAAGAACGGCGTACCTCGGCTCGCAGCGGAACGTTCGCCTGCCCTGTCGAAACCACGCATCCCCGCGTGTCCTCGAATGGGACCCGCCAAGTGTATCGGTACCCTCGTGTGGTGAGAAGACCCGTCCTGTTGGTGCTCGCGATGACGCTTCTCGCGTGCTCCGCGCCGCGCGACGCGGCCAGCTCCGCCGGCCGGACCCCGGTCCCGACGCGCGGCCCCGAGCGGTACGTCGCGATCGGCGCATCGGACACCGTTGGCGTCGGCGCGCGGGATCCAGCGACGGGGTCTTGGCCGGCTCGTGTGGCCGCGCAGCTCGTGACGGGGTCCACGTACAAGAACTACGGCGTGTCTGGATCGCTCGCGTCGCACGCGCTGCGCGATCAGGCACCGCCAGCGGTCTCGCAAGAGCCGACGATGATCTCCATCTGGCTCGCGGTGAACGACCTGAACGCCGGCGTGGAGGTCGCCGCGTACGGCGCCGCGCTCGACGCGCTGCTCGACCTGCTCGTTCCGCGGACGCAGGCCATGATCTTCATCGGCAACGTCCCCGACCTCCGGGCGGTGCCGGTCTACGCGCGACTCGACCCGCAATTCGTCGCGTCGCGGGTGAACGCGTACAACGCGGCGATCGCACGGAGCGCGGAGCGTCACCTCCGTCGCGTCATCGTCGTCGACCTCTTCACCGGGTCGGCGGAGCTCGTGGGAAGCGCGACGGTATCCGCGGACGGGTTCCACCCGAGCGACCGGGGCTACGAGCTCATCGCCGAACGCTATCTCTCGGCGATGCGGCAAGCGGGGATGCGCGTGCGGCCCTAGCGGGACGCCTGCGCCGCGCCGACCGCCGTCGTCGCGGCCGTCGGGGCCACGGCCGGATCGGGCAGCCGGACGACCCGCGCCATGAGCACAAGCCCGGCGGACATGAACAGCAGTCCGAGAAGCATGACCGCCGGAAGCGGGAAGACGGTGATCAGCGCGGAGAAGAGGAACGGCGCGATGGTGCCGCGGACGCCGAGGAGGAACGAGTTCGCGGTGGCGTACTCGACGACCCGGCCCTGCGGCGCGAGCTGCATGACGTTCAAGTGATACGTCAGCTCGCCACCGGCGATCGAGATCCCCGCGATGACCGCGACGGGCAGAAGCACCCATACGTTCGGGGCGAGCAGGTAGCCGATCGGGATGAGCAGGGTGAGCGCGCTGTTCCGCGCGGCCCAGACGACCGACGAGCGCCCGCGGTCGAGGACGCGGCCCCACACCCAGAACGCCACGATGGCGGTGGCGGACTGGACCGCCGCGTACGCGCCGATGAACTCGTTCGGCGCGTTGAAGCGGTCCACGAGCAGGAGCGGGATCATCGCGGCATTCCCGAGGTTCCCGATCCCGAAGATGACGAACGACTGCATCAGCTTCCGGTAACGCACATCGCGCCAGATGTCCGGCGCGATCTCCCAGAAGGGGCGCCGCACCTCCGGCGTCTTCGGCGCGTCCGTGCGCATGAAGAAGACCGCGATCGCGCCGGGCATCGAGATGACCGCCGCAGCAGCGAACACCCAGCCCGCGGGCACCACGTCGATGAAGGCGCCGGCGAGCCCGGCGGACGCGATGCTCGCGATCGAGAACCCGATGCGCACCTTGCCCATGGCCTGCCCACGCTCGCGCGGCGGGTAGATCGCACCCATCAGGGACGTGTACGAGGCGACGTTCGAGATGGCGATGATCCAGAACGTCACCGTGGTGAGCGCGAAGACGAGCGGCGTCGTCGCAGCCAGGATCCCGCCGATGAACACCAGGCGCGCGACCACGACCGTCCCCGCGACCACCTTGACGCGGTCGCGGCCGGTGAAGATGTACGCGAAGAACGGCGAGAGGAGGTGACCGATGAACGGGGCCGCGATGATCAGGGCGACATCGACGGCCGAGCCCCCTGCGCGCCGCACGACCACGGGCATGAAGGCGAGGAGGACCGCGAGGTAGATCCCCGCGCAGACCCCGGCGAACACGTCGATGCGGAAGTTCCGCCTGACGCGCTCAGGCGCCCAGTTGGCGTCCAGCTAGCTGGTCCGGTCTCCCGGCCCGGCCGGCCCTCCCGGACGCGGCCGGAACCCGCCCGGGCGTGGGCCGAGGCTGCGGCGAGGTCCGTACGGCGCCGCCCCGGCGGGAGCGCCGCCCGGGCGCGGTCGGAAGCCGCCCGGCGCCGGACGCCGGAACGGGGGCGGCACGGGCGCGGGCCCGCGCGCACCCGGGGCGGTGGAGCTGACCACGACGCGACGGTTGGGCTCGATGCCGACGGACTCGGTGCGGATGCCCTGCTGCTCCTGCACCGCGAGGTGCACGATGCGTCGCTCGTACGCGAGCATCGGCTCGAGCGTCACCGCCTGTCCGGACGCGCGCACTCGTGAAGCGACTCGCAGCGCGACCTCGCGGAGCTGATCCTCGCGGCGGCGGCGATAGCCCTCGACGTCGACGGGGATATGCACGGTGCGGCCGACCTTGCGCGACGTGATCGCCGAGACGATCTGCTGCAGGGCGACGAGATTCTCGCCGCCACGCCCGATGAGCGCACCGAGGTCCGGGCCGAGGACGTCGAGGCCTGCACTGCCCTTCTCCTCGGACAGCTCGACGTCCGCCTGAACGCCCATCTTCTCCAGGAGCTCGCTGAGGATGGTGACTCCGACCGCAAGCTCCTCGGCGTAGGCGGGCGCCTCTTCGTCGGCGCCCTCAGCACGCCCACCCGCATCCGGACGGCGCGGGACCTCGGCCTCGTCGACGACGGGCTCCGCCTCGCGCACGGCCTCGTCGAACGAAAGCATCACACGGGCGTCCTCGCCGCCCAGCCCGAGCATGTTCGCTGGCTTCCCGCGCTCAAGGATCTCGATGTCGACATCCGCGCGCCTGCGCCCGAGCTGGTGCAGGCCGCGTTCGATCGCCTCCTCGACTGTCCTTCCCGTGAACTCCTCACCACGCAGCGGCATCGCTATCTCCTCCGCTTCTTGCGGTCGCCCGTTCTCTGCTTGTCGCGGGGCCCAGTGTGCCGTGATTGGGTGGGCGGCCCGTCCGACGCGCGACCGGCGCCATCGCCGGCGGATCCTCCGTTGGACGCCTTGGCGCCGCTCGCCCGCATGTCGGCGTTCGCCTCGACGACCGCGGCCTGCTGCAGCGTCGCGAGGGTCTTGTCAGCGGGCGTCGGGATGGCCCGCAGGAATGGCAGCCACTTCGCGAGCTGGCCCCAGCCGGTGACGACGTATTGCTGCAGGATCTGGAAGACCGTCGTCGCGACCCAGTAGAGCGAGAGTCCGGACGGCAGCCCCCACGCGATGACGACCGTGATGAGCGGGAAGTAGTACGCCATCGACTGCATCATCTTCGCCTGCGGATCGGTGCTCGGCTTCTGTCCGTACGGCATCGCCATCACAGACGAGATGAGCTGCGTCGCACCGGCAAGGATCGGCAGGATGAACCACGGATCCGGCTGGCCGAGGCCGTTCGCGATCCAGGGCAGCCAGTGCGCGGCGAGGTCGAGCTTCTCGCCCGCCTCGACCGGGTTCGGCACGAAGGGCCAGAGGATCCCGCGCAGCGAGTCGCCGGTGAGCTCGGGCGCCTGCAGGAATGCGGCGTACATCGCGAAGAGGATCGGCATCTGGACGATGAGCGGCAGGCAGCCCGACGCCGGGTTGTAGCCGCGCTCCTTGTAGAGCTTCATTTGCTCTTCCGTGACCTTCTGCCGGTCCTTGCCGTACTTCGCGCGGATCTCGTTCATCGCCGGGCCGATCTCCTGCATCACGCGCTGGGACCTGATCTGTGCGACGAAAAGCGGGTACAGCAGCAGGCGGATCCCCACGGTCACGGCCACTATCGCGAAGCCGAAGTCGCGGAAGAGCCCGTACGCGAAGACGAGGAGCGAGATGAGCGGATGGACGAGGAGGAAGTTCCAGATTTCGGTCATCGGCTCACCGCACCGGGTCGTAGCCGCCGCGGCTGAACGGGTTGCACGAAAGCAGACGCTTCAGGGCGAGCGCTGTCCCCTTCAGCACCCCATGGCGCTCGACAGCCTCGACGGCGTACTCGGAGCATGTCGGCGTGTAACGGCAGGCCGGTGGCAGGAGCGGGCTGACGTGACGCTTGTAGCCACGCAGGGCCGCCAGCACGACGCTCTTCACGCTCGAAGTGCGCCGTCGAGTGCACGCGCAACGGCCGCGCGCAGGTCCGCGCTGGGCGCGTCGTGGGCCAGCCGGCGGGCGGCCAGCACGAGGTCGACGGACGGGGCCGCCGGACGCTTCTGGAGCTCGAGACGAACGGCCTCACGAAGCCGCCGGCGGGCGCGGTTGCGGCGCACGGCTGTGCCGAGCTCGCGCGTCGAGGAGACCGCGACGCGAACACCGCTCACGTCGTTCGGAGCGGCCCGTAGCGTGAAGTGCGGATCGCTCCGCGCCCACCGACTGGCTCGAACGGCTGCGATGTCCTTGGTGCGCCGCAACCGAGCGGCGTCGACCACGGTCGTGCTAGGCGACGGTGAGACGCTTGCGCCCGCGCGCGCGACGAGTTGCGAGGACCCTGCGTCCTCCCGTCGTCTTCATGCGTTGGCGAAAACCATGGACGCGCGCGCGCCTGCGCGTCTTCGGCTGGTACGTGCGCTTCACGATCGAGTCCCTTCTTCGCCCTAAGAAGGACGGATGCAATCAAATGGAGCTGGCAGCGACTGCCTGTGCGAGAAAGTCTAGCAGCCGCGCGTCGTCGCTGAGTGTTGACGCACAGTGACCTTCTCAGTCTTCCCGCACGCACGTGCGCGGGGTTATAGTTCGCGGGCTTCCACAGCGATCTCAGAAGGGCGGCTCGCGCGTCGCGGTCTTTACGCGGTGTGATCATCGTCAGCGAGAATTGGGGAGCGTCAGTGGCGTCGGATCGGGGAGTCAGCGCGCGCGCGACAGATGAGACGGGTGCGAAGCCGGACCTGAAGCAGCTCTGGCAGACAGCGCTCGGTGAGCTGCAGGTCGGACTGTCGCGCGCGAATTACGACACATGGTTCAAGGACACGGCCATCATCTCCGAGGAGGACGACGTCTTCCTCGTCGGCGTGCCGAACGCCTTCGCGCGCGAGTGGCTCGAGAGCAAGTACCGCTCGCAGGTGAGGACCGCCCTCCAGCACCTCATTGGACGGACCGTCGACGTGCGATTCGTGACCTCCAACGCCGGGATCACGCACGGCCGGGCCCCGGCACCGACCGGACGCACGCCAGGGGGATCCGGTGGGGGTCGCGAGGGGCAGCACGGGCCGCCTCAGCCGGCCCCGGCCCTCATACCGCGGTACACCTTCGCGACCTTCGTCGTGGGCTCGAATAACCGGCTCGCGCACGCGGCGGCACTCTCGGTCGCGGAGCGCCCCGGGCACTCGTACAACCCGCTCTTCGTGTAC
>Ga0180121_10000491_pt1 | contig 16611 bp, 17 predicted proteins | sample AntDrymUQ5402106_2_FD_129676 | JGI IMG/M metagenome (GOLD analysis project Ga0180121, IMG submission 129676) | Polar desert sand microbial communities from Dry Valleys, Antarctica - metaG UQ540 (21.06) (version 2) (version 2) | ecosystem: Environmental > Terrestrial > Soil > Desert | place...
CCATTGAAATTCACACGCCATCTGAGCGGGGTCCGACGAAGCCGAATCAATTATCATCGAAAACTTATGCAATGCTATTGGTGAAATGGAGATAACTGTTACTTAATGATCGAGGTCGGCTTCGCCAGACCCCGCTTAGACGGCGTGTGAATACAAAAGTTAAGAGCAAAAACCATATCATTCAATTCTTATCCTGGTTTCAGCAATAGATTCAAAGGGATTAAATCTCTTCTTCTTCAATAGCAGTCAGTTCATCCCAACTATTGTTGTTTCCCCCAAGAATAAACAGGAGAGCTGAATACCTTTCTAAAGCAGCAAGGGGTTGAATCGAAATGGAATTTTCGAGGTGATTGTCACGCTGATAGTTAAGACGCAACATAGCGCTTTGATAGAAAAGTTTTTCATCGATGATAATGGCCGCTTCTCTGAATTGAACTGTTTTCAATAAGGAGGTAATTGAACTTCCGGGTCCTGGTACGTTCGTCAAAAAATCTTTTACCTCTTTTTCTTTCAATTCACCGGAAGGTTCTGGCAATTCCGAAACTTTTTGCAATGCCCATGCTAACAGGTATGCGGATTCAAATCTCCATGACAATTCCTGTTTTTGTTGTTCGGATGGAGAGGGGTCACGAAAAAATATCTTTTCATTTTCTGACACTGCGTTCCAGATGCCTTCCTTTTTGAGCCATTCCATGACTCTCTCCGCTTCATCGAAATTGAAAGCAGACAGTGAAATTGCCAGTAGTATACACATACGCTTTGCGGCATCCTGCGGGGAGATGAAAGAGTATGATTTTTCTCCGTACTGCTCTTCTGAAGGCATGAATCCAGGGTCTACATGATGCATCGTCAGCCTTTCATGTAAATCTCTTTTTCTTTCCGAGAGGTCTGTCATTTCAGTATAGGGTATGAGGTATGAGGTATCATCTTTTTAATTCAACCCTATGTCACAATTCGGCAACTGCGGGACGATTGCGTAGTTTTTTATTAAGGAAAGATCCCGAGTTCTGCATAGGAGGTGCCAACTTTATCTATTGCTACCACATAAGCAGCGGTACGCATGTCAGGTATTGCAGGATTACTATTCCAGCAATCCATGATCTCTTTGGTGGCTGTAATCATTGTTTCTTCAAGTCCGCTTCGCACCAGGTCTACTTCATCCGGGCCATGCATGATCAGTTCTCTTTCCTTTTGTTGCACCGTTTTTCCGGTAAGGCCTTCAATTTGTCCCAGGATCTGGCTGTTCAAGTTTTCTGTAAATCTTTTTTCCATACGTCCGTACCTTACATGACTGAGATTTTTCAACCATTCGAAATAAGAAACAGTTACTCCTCCTGCATTTAGATACATATCGGGAACCACAAGAATACCTCTTTTGATAAATTCTTCATCAGCCTCGGGGGTAAGTGGGCCATTTGCTGCCTCCCCGATTATTTTTGCCTTTACCCGTGGCGCGTTTTCACTATTAATTACATTCTCCAGTGCAGCAGGGATCAATATGTCACATTCCATCTCTAATGCATCGGTGGTTTTCTCAAAGTTATTACCACCGGTAAAATTGAGAATTGATTTTGTTTTCTGCCTGTGCGCAAATACTGCATCCACGTCCAGTCCTTCTTTGTTAAAGATCGCACCCTCGTATTCCGCAAGCGCAATGATGATTGCTCCGTGATCCTGAAAAAATTTAGCCGAGTGATATCCCACGTTACCAAGCCCCTGAACGATCACCCGTTTTCCCTCTACTCCTGTTTTTAATTTCAACTTGTCCATTAAAACTGGCATATTGCAAATTTCCCGTATACCAAAAAATACACCCAGACCGGTGGCTTCACGTCTGCCTCGTACGCCACCCTGTGTAACCGGTTTGCCCGTAACACAACCCTGAGCATCAATTTCTCCGGGACGCATACTGCTGTAGGTGTCGAGGATCCACGCCATTTCGCGCTCTCCGGTTCCATAATCCGGCGCAGGAACATCTATGCCCGGGCCTATGAAATTTTTCTTGATCAATTCCGCAGTATACCTTCTGGTGATCTTTTCTAAATCATAAGCAGTGTATTTCCTTGGGTCGATGGTGATACCCCCTTTGGCGCCACCAAAAGGAACATTTACGATCGCACATTTGTAAGTCATTAATGCAGCAAGCGCCATTACTTCATCCAGGTTTACATTCGGTGCGAATCGGATACCACCTTTACATGGGGTCTTATGATGAGAATGCTGCACCCTGTAAGCTTTGATCACTTCAATAGAGTCTCCTACTTTTACCGGGAAGTGCATCCGGTAAACAGCATTGCATTGCTTGATCTGTTCCAGGATACCCGGATCCCATTTTGTAAATTTTGCTGCTTTGTCAAAACTTTTTTCAACGGCTCCGAAGAAACTATATTCCTGATGTACAGACATGATTCAGCGTTTTTGTTATTTATCTTCTAAAAAGGTCAGATTCATATTTCATTTCTTTTTTCCATCCTGCTTATTTTACGATCGATACGAACAAGATAGATCAATAATCCAGTGAGTATGGTTATCACTACTGCCATCACAACATATATTTTACCGTCCGACCTTAATGCATCAGACCCACCACCCGTGCTTTGGGAAAAACCAAACAAAAAAAAGAAAATATTCAGAACAGTAAGTGTTACTCTCTTTTTCATGCGTGGGGGGTCAGTTTATTTTCTTGCAATAAATTCAATCTGACTGAAAGGGTAGTAATCCAAACTCCCAGTAAGGTCCAACCGAAAACGGCCGGCCAGAAAATTGTTCGCATGGTAGGATCCAGGTCCCCCCCATTCAAGCCCGGATTTCCTTCCACACCCTGGCCGCCAGGATGTAGCGATTGAACCAGTCTTGGCAATACCATGATCATGGGAATGTAAATAAAATAAGCAAATATGTTATACACCGCAGCAACCCTTCCTTTCCTGTCAATATCTGTCATGGAATTGCGCAAAACAAAGTATGCGAGATAAATCAGCAGGGCTATCGCTGCGCCAAGTTGTTTCGGGTCATTACTCCAGGGAGCGCCCCATGTATAATTCGCCCAGATGGCTCCGGTAACTAAACCCAGTATACCGAATACAATTCCGGTACGGGCATATTCACAAGCATAAATATCATATCTGATCAGTGGATTACGTAGATAAAGAATCGAATAGATAAGAGAAACAGTAACGAGGATCAGTTGGCCAAACCACATGGGGACATGAAAATAAAGATTGCGGATAGTCTCCTGCAAATTTCCAATGTCGGGTACTTTAATTAAAAATCCTGCAATGAAAGTGTAGAATAATAAAACAATACTTAATATTTTCCACCAGTAACGTCGCATTTTTTTCTACTGTTATTGTTCAGACAATGGCGGAAATCAGGCAGCCAAAGTCGGGCAAAATTAAGATTTGATCGGCAACAAGTATTAATTAATAATTAATAATTAATAATGAGAATTTATTCTTTCCAAAGAAAAGGATATAAAATTACAGCCAGCACAACAATCATCACATCAAGTCCTGTTAGCAATAAAATGATTTGCGTTAATCCGGATTGAATCACATCGGAAAAAGCAATGGTGGAAAGTTTCATCAATAACATTATCTGCGGTATAATTAGCGGGAAACCGAGTATTGCCATGAGTGCTGCATTCTGTTGAGCCCGCGCGGCTATGGCTGCCAGGAAAGTGAATACAAAACTCAGACTGCATGCACCCAGGCATACAATCCCGGCAAATAACCACGGATGTACCAACACATTTCCCATAAGTAACAGGAATAATAACAAGCTAACCAGGCTCATTATGATCATCAATGCTGCATTGAAAAACAATTTGGCAAGAACAAAATCCTTTGCGCCGGAAAGGGTATAATAGTATAACATCCTTCCACGATTCTCCTGAAGAAAGCTTTTGGCAACTGCATTAACACAGATAAATAACTGTATCATCCAAAACAGTCCGTTCCATATTTTTTCCTCTGGCCTTTCCATGGCGAGATAAAGAACGAAAATGGTGGAAGCAACATATAGAAGGATGCCGTAAAAAGTATACTGCATCCGGATCTCAAGCAAGAGGTCTTTTTTGAAAAGGTTCAGTATATGATTAAATTGTCGGTTCATTACATTAATGGTTCAACGAAAATAACAACATGGCAGGATATACCTCTACAAGAATAAATGCTGCCTGTTTGCTTACTTGTTTTGGATTTCGTTGGTGGCATTTGTTAATATTTTTGCCGGTCCTTATCACAAATTGTGATGCTCCCGGCCAAAACGATCAGGTTTTCTATCTCAACCCAATTCTCAATTCACCGGTAAATTATAGTGTAAAGCAAACTTCTTCTGAGTGGTTTAAAGAAAATCGTACCGGATCAGATTCAACTCGTTTCAAAATGATCTTTGTTGAAAAACATGATTCTATTCTTTCCTGCAAATTATTTTTGAATTACCTGGGTACTCAATTCCCGAATGGACGCCGGATCAGTACGAATGAACCTACTGGAAAACTTCCTTCTGGAAGCACTGACTTCATTGCCTTAACCGCATTTTTACAAAAACAATTGATTGCTGATTCATTCTGGGTGATCATGCAAACAAATGGAACAGTATTGAGAGTTGATGGCTTTGATTCCATTGTCAGCAGGATTAGTATGCGGTTTGATATTGACAGGAGAACTATTTGGGGCATGTTGCATGAAAGAGCAGGAAATAATGCCATCAGGGATATGCTCACACAATTATTTTTTTACCTCCCCGCTAAGCCTGTAAAAGAAAATGACAGTTGGGTAAAAAATATCATGGTTACATTAAAGGCACCTGTCAAATACAGTAATCTGGTACAGGTTATAAAAATAGACAAAGACAGTATTTTTCTCAAAGTCCAAACTGCAGTTACCGCAAAAACCGGTGAAGGAGGAACTATTTACGAAGAAGGAAAAAGAACGGCTGACATCAGCGTAAGCAAAACAACAGGGTTGCCATTTCTTTGGAAAAGCAAAGAGCAAACAATATACAAATCTGATCACCTGCAAATCAAAAAGCAGATAGTGATAGAAGGGAGACGAATCTGATGATTATTCTTTTATCCCTTCAAAGAAACAGTTCCTGCATCTAGGCTCATACAGATTTTTCTCACCAAGTAAAACCTGCGAAGTGTCTTCCATTTTCCGGTATGAATAATTTGCAATGTGACCACATCGTACACAGATAGCATGCAATTTGGTAATGTAATCCGCCTTCGCAAGAAGCAATGGCATCTGGCCAAATGGTTTACCGGAAAAGTCCATATCGAGACCTGCTACTATCACACGGATGCCTTTCAGCGCCAAAAGATCACAAACTTCAGGTAAACGGTCATCGAAGAACTGGGCTTCATCAATACCCACAACGTCTACATCAATCGCCAGCGATAATATCTTTTCAGAATTTTCCACGGGTGAAGAAATGATAGCATTCTCATCGTGGGAAACAATATTGATTTTATCATATCGCACATCCATCTTCGGTTTGAAGATTTTTGCCTTCAGATTTGCAATTTTAACACGCTTTAAACGTCTGATTAATTCTTCCGTTTTACCAGAAAACATTGACCCGCAAATCACTTCAATACAGCCTCTTTTTTCACCTGATATATTTGGTTCAATGAACATGAACTGCTAAAAATAGGTACAAAAATTGTGTAACTTTAATACTAAACCACTTTTCCATCACCAAGTACCCAAGGATATGGATCGTTTAGCCCAACTGATCAGCAAATTAAAAGAACAATTCGAACAAAATGCTGATCCCTCGGAACTATTAGCCACTACACAATTGATCCAGCAGCAATTGTTTCAGGTTCCGTCTGCTTCACACAGGGCCTCAGGTACGTCCAAAGTCTCTGTCGTATTGCCTTCGATGCGGCGTTCTGCAGAAATTCCCCCCGTCAATTCACAAGAACAAGTTGTTACCGAAACGTTGAAAGGACTGCCTGCTGAAAAGAAAGAAATCCCTCTCAACGGTAAAAAACCGGAGAGTCCGGGATGGTTATTTGATCCACTTACAGAAATACCAACTCTTTCACATCAACACCAGGTAAGGGAACTTAACGAAATCATGCGTAGCAACGAAGGTTCCCTTAATGATAAGTTAAAAGAGGAAAGAGTTGAGGTAGGTCATATTCTCACGGATGCGCCTATACGAGATCTCAAAAAAGCAATTGGAGTAAATGACCGTTATCTTTTTGTTAGTGAGTTGTTCAGAGGTGATGAAATTATGTATGAACGAAGCATCAAAACTATCAATGCCTTTCGCATTTTTGCAGAAGCAGAATACTGGATTGAACGGGAGTTGAAAGTGAAACTCGGGTGGGATGAAAACCGGCAGACTACAAGGCATTTTCATCAACTGGTTAAAAGGCGATTTGCCTGAATATAAGAAAGGATTCTTCTGGTTGCCCCGTCTTTCGAATAGACATAATTTTGCGCGGCTTTTGCTCTTTCCAGGTACATCTTTTCGTCGGTAATTAACAGATCAAAAGTTTTTTCAAGTTCCAGTGCGGTTTCAATGGTGATAGCACCTCCCTCTTCAAGCAATTCAATGGCTTCCGTGTATTTATTGAAGACTGGCCCGAATATAACAGGCTTTCCATATACAGCAGCTTCTAATATATTGTGTACGCCTTCCTCACCAAAACCACCGCCGACATAAGCAATAGTAGCATAATGATAAAGCTTTGATAACATGCCGATATTATCTACGATCAATGTGTTGTATTTCTTCCTGACGGCTGTCTTCTGAACCGGGTCTTGCACTTTGACATAATCAGAATATAAAATAGCGTTTTTGAATAAGACTTTCATCTCTCGCAACCTGTCCGGATGGATCTCGTGAGGAGCTATCACAAAACTGATTCCTGGATGTGTGTTCGCATAATGTTCCATTTCCTCTTCATCCTCCAGCCACGTACTACCTGCTACAATTACCCTGGTATCCTGACAAAATGCTGCAATAGCCGGAAGTGGTTCAAATTGCTTTGCGATGTCAAGTACACGATCAAACCTGGTATCACCATTCAAAATTGTCTTTTGGCCATAACCTATCGTTTCGAGTAAATGTCTTGAAGATTCAGTTTGTACAAACAGATAGGTGAAATAATGTAACATCTGCCGGTGTACTTTTCCATACCATTTAAAAAAGGGTTGATCAGGCCTGAAGTGTGCAGATACCAAAAGTGTAGGAATTTTTTTCTTATAAAGATGTTTAAGGTAGTATAACCAGTATTCATATTTAACCCAAAGTACCAGTGAAGGATTGAGAATGTCGACGAATTCCCTGCAGATCTTTTCTGAACCAAAGGGGAGATAAAATGTATGGGATGAAACAGCATAGTTTTGAGTACTCTCAAATCCGGAAGGAGAGAAGAATGTGATAATTCCTTTGTAAAGCGGATAGTGCTGAAGGATACGTTCAAACAATGGCCTTCCTTGTTCGAATTCACCCAAAGAGGCACAATGCATCCATACAATGGGTGCATTGTTTCCAGCCAGCTCCTGCCTGACTTTTTCCATAACGTTTTTCCTTCCTTGTTTCCATTTTCTTGCTTTTGGATTCCAGGTCGAAACTACAGATATGCCTACCCGGTATAACAGAATGAAGACAGCGTAGAGAAAATACACATGGTGTTGATTGTTTGCAAATGTAAGGGAAGACGTTTTACCACCGACCGGCAGCACCCCTTTCAATAAATCAAATACAGGTTGTTTATAACAGCCCCTCTGGCAGGTGTCAGCATCCTCTTTGATTAACCACATTATATATGTAGGTTTGTGCCCGTTTTCAAAAATATTAAGTCCCTATGCGACCGATACAAATGGTTGATTTAAAGCAGCAGTATGCAAAAATCAAAGAGGAAGTGGACACTTCCCTGCATGCAGTGCTTGATAGTACGGCTTTTATCAACGGTAAACCTGTAGCGGAATTTGCACAGAATCTTTCATCATATCTGGGCGTTAAACATGTGATACCCTGTGCCAATGGAACAGACGCGCTTCAAATTGCTTTGATGGGGCTGGGACTGAAGCCCGGAGACGAGGTGATTACTCCCTCTTTTACCTATATCGCTACAACAGAAGTGATTGCTCTCTTACAACTGAAACCGGTTTTTGCCGATGTAAATGAAAATACTTTCTGTATTGAGCCAGGGGCAATAGAGAAAGCCATTACACCCAAAACAAAAGCTATCGTTCCGGTACATTTATATGGTCAGTCTGCTGATATGGAGGCTATCATGGCCATTGCCTCGAAACACGGGATTGCTGTAATTGAGGACAATGCGCAGGCTATTGGCGCAGATTTTACATATAAGAATAGCAAAAAGGTAAAGACCGGAACCATTGGAACAATTGGAACTACTTCGTTTTTTCCTTCAAAGAATCTGGGTTGTTATGGTGACGGCGGAGCAATATTCACGAATGACGATGCGTTAGCTAACTTGTTAATAATGATTGCAAATCACGGTCAAAGCAAGCGTTATTATCACGATCTGGTTGGTTGTAACAGTAGGTTGGATACGATACAGGCTGCAGTGCTGAATGTGAAATTGAAATACCTGGATGAATATATAAAGGCAAGAAGAAAAGTTGCAGATGATTATGACGCCGCGTTCCGCGGAAACAGGAAAATTCGTACACCTTTCCGGGCGCTTTACAGCAATCATGTTTTCCATCAATATACTTTGATACTTGAGGAAGGAAGCAGGGACGAATTGAAAGCATTTCTGGATAGCCGTCAGGTACCTTCTATGATCTATTACCCTGTTCCTGCCCACAGGCAGAAAATGTTTCAAAGTTCAGGTGGAGCAAATTATAAATTGCCGGTTACGGACTGGCTGACACAAAGAGTAATATCCCTGCCGGTACATACGGAGATGCAGGATGATCAATTGAATTTCATAACCTCGAACGTTCAGGAATTCCTGAACTGAGGTTGATCCTATAAAATAACACCTTATAAAAACTAGATATAATGAAAATTACTGTGGTTGGAACTGGTTATGTTGGTTTAGTGACCGGAACTTGTTTTGCAGAAACAGGGAATGACGTTACCTGTGTAGATATTGACAAAGCAAAAGTAGAAAAGCTTACCAATGCTCAGATTACCATATATGAGCCGGGGCTTGAAAAATTATTCCTGCGAAACCTTCGCGAAGATCGGCTTCATTTTACTACCAGCCTGGAAGAAGGGGTGAAAGATGCCTCCATTATATTCCTTGCACTTCCCACACCCCCGGGTGAGGATGGATCTGCGGATCTGAAATATGTGCTCGGTGTAGCTGATCATCTTGGGAAGATCCTGACAGATTATAAAGTAATAGTGGATAAAAGTACAGTACCAGTGGGGACTGCAGAAAAAGTAAGGAAGGCAATTGCCAAAAATTGCAAAACGGAGTTCGATGTGGTTTCTAACCCGGAGTTCCTGAGGGAAGGTGTAGCAGTTGAAGATTTCATGAAACCTGATCGGGTAGTGATTGGCACCGAATCAGAAAGAGCCAGGAAAGTAATGGGAGACCTGTATGCGCCTTTTGTACGGCAGGGAAATCCGATCATATTCATGGATGAACGTTCTGCTGAACTTACCAAATATGCAGCAAACTCTTTTCTGGCAACAAAGATCTCTTTCATGAATGAGATCGCACAACTTTGTGAAAGACTGGATGCTGATGTTGACATGGTACGCCGTGGAATTGGTAGCGATGAACGGATTGGTAAAAGATTTCTGTTCCCGGGTATTGGTTACGGAGGAAGTTGTTTTCCGAAAGATGTACAGGCACTGGTTAGATCTTCTGCGGAAGCCGGCTACGATTTCAAGATCCTGAATTCGGTGATGGATGTAAACGAGCGGCAAAAGCTCCACCTGATGCCTAAAATCAAAAAGTTTTTTAAAAATAATCTGAAAGGCAAAAAATTTGCTTTGTGGGGATTGGCATTTAAACCCAACACAGATGATATTCGTGAAGCGCCCGCATTATACATGATTGAAGAATTATTAAAGGAAGGTGCAAGTGTTTGTGCCTACGATCCCGAAGCAACCAATAATGTTAAGCAATTGCTCGGCGACCAGATTTCTTATGCCGATAACCAGTATGATTGTCTGGAGGGTGCGGATGCGTTGATCATTGCAACCGAATGGAATGAATTCCGTACTCCTAACTTTCTGAAGATAGTTCCTGCTTTAAGGAATAAAGTGATATTTGATGGCAGGAATCTGTTTGAAACAAACGCTATTAAAGAGTTGGGATTTTATTATGAAAGTGTCGGAAGAATGACTGCAGTACCCACAAATGGGGTTCATAACAAATAATTTTCAATGGCTAAAGAAAGAGTACTGATTACAGGAGCTGCAGGTTTTTTAGGATCTCATTTGTGCGACCGGTTTATTAAAGAGGGCTTTCATGTTATCGGAATGGATAACCTGATCACCGGCGATCTGCGCAATATTGCCCACCTTTTCAAACTAGAGCATTTTGAATTTTATCACCATGACGTGTCAAAGTTTATTCACGTGCCTGGTGAATTGCGATATATCCTTCATTTCGCATCTCCTGCAAGTCCAATTGATTACTTGAAGATCCCCATACAAACGCTGAAAGTTGGCTCATTGGGAACACACAATTGCCTGGGGCTTGCTAAAAGTAAAAAAGCAAGAATATTGGTTGCATCGACTTCTGAAATATATGGAGACCCACAGGTGCATCCTCAAAATGAAGAATATTGGGGAAACGTGAATCCCGTGGGTCCGAGAGGTGTTTATGATGAAGCCAAAAGATTTCAGGAAGCGATGACTATGGCTTATCACAATTTTCATCAACTCGAAACGCGCATCATCCGCATATTTAATACTTATGGCCCCCGCATGCGTTTGAATGATGGCAGGGCACTTCCTGCTTTCATCGGACAGGCTTTACGGGGAGAGGACCTGACCGTATTCGGAGATGGAAGCCAAACCCGGTCTTTTTGTTATGTAGATGACCTGGTGGACGGAATCTATCGTTTATTAATGAGTGATTATCATAATCCGGTCAACATCGGTAATCCGGATGAAATATCCCTGAAGGAATTTGCAGAAGAGATCGTAGCCTTAACGCGTACAAAACAAAAGATTATTTATAAACCATTACCCGTAGATGATCCGAAGCAGAGAAAACCGGATATTACAAAGGCCCGGAAAATTCTTGACTGGTCACCAAAAGTAAACCGGAAAGATGGACTTCGTATCACCTATGATTACTTCAAATCTTTGCCTTCGGAAGAATGGTTCAGGCACCCCAAGGAATTTGTAAGCAATAAATAAGCAATAAGCGAACAACGTCGCTTTCGATCATCCAATACATCATCGATGTTCCAGCAACTGGTGGACAAAAAATCAAAACTTGCAGTGATAGGCTTAGGATATGTAGGTCTGCCCATTGCCCTCGAATTTGCAAAAAAAATATCTGTTATCGGTTTTGATATCAATCCCAAACGCATCGAAATGATGCAAAATAATATCGATCCAAGCAGGGAAGTAACTTCCAAAGAGTTCGAAGGCCGTGATATCATTTTTACTGATAAGCTACAGGCTTTAAAAGAAGCTAATTTTTTTATTGTGGCAGTCCCCACGCCCGTAGACAAATACAATGTCCCTGATCTGAAACCATTGATCCATGCTTCCACAACGGTAGGAAAAGTTTTGAAAAAAGGAGATTATGTGGTGTACGAATCCACTACATATCCCGGTTGTACGGAAGAAGATTGCCTGCCTGTTCTCGAAAAAAATTCAGGGCTAAAATTGGGACCTGATTTTAAAATAGGCTATTCCCCTGAAAGAATAAATCCCGGAGACAAAAAGAATACATTGAAAACGGTGGTGAAAGTGGTATCTGGTTCAGATGACGAAGCGCTGGAAGAAATTGCAAAAATTTATCAATTGGTAGTCGATGCAGGAGTTCACCGGGCTCCATCTATCAAAGTGGCGGAGGCCAGCAAGATCGTAGAAAATACACAGCGAGATCTGAACATTTCGTTGATGAATGAATTGTCGCTTATTTTCGACCGGATGGGTATCAATACATTTGATGTAATCGAAGCTGCCGGCACTAAATGGAATTTCCTCAAATTTCAGCCAGGTCTTGTGGGAGGTCATTGTATTGGTGTAGACCCCTATTATCTTACGTATAAGGCTGCTGCGCTGGGATATGATTCAAAGGTGATCTCTTCCAGCCGTTATATAAACGATGATATGGCTAAATATGTGGCCAGGAAAATCATAACACATGTTCTCCGCAATTCGACTGATCCAAAAGTGCTGGTTAAAGGAGTTACTTTCAAGGAAAATGTAAGTGATATCAGGAATTCAAAAATCATTGATACCGTGAAAGAATTGCTTGCATTCAATATACAGGTGGATGTGGAAGATCCTTATGCCGGAGCCGAAGAAGTCAAGGAAGAATATGGGTTGCAACTTGTAAAAAAAGAAGCGTCCGATTATGATGCGGTGATTATTACAGTTCCTCATATGCCTTACCTGGAACTGGATGATGGCTATTTTACTTCAATTACAAAAAAAGAAGGAGTAATAGCTGATCTCAAAGGGTTGTTTCGTCACAAAATTCATAGCAGGAAATACTGGAGCCTGTAAAAAAAAAATAACAGAACTAAAAGCTTTTCCATTGGCCGCAACGAAGAAAACGATTATGATAACCGGTGGTGCCGGTTTTATCGGATCACATGTTGTACGTTTATTTGTAAGAAACTATCCGCACTACCTGGTGGTGAACGTGGATGCACTCACCTATGCCGGCAATCTTGAGAATCTTAAAGACGTGGATAATGCGTCCAATTATTGCTTTGAAAAAGTCGACATCACGGTGGAAAAGGAAATGGAAGATCTTTTCGGAAAATATCCTTTTGACGGAGTAATCCATCTCGCAGCGGAAAGTCATGTCGACAGATCGATCATCGATCCGCTGGCGTTTGTTAAAACAAATGTTTTAGGCACAGCAACCTTGCTCAATGCCTGCAGAAAATTCTGGAAGGGAAAACTGGAAGGGAAATTATTTCATCATGTATCTACAGATGAAGTATATGGTTCACTGGGAGAAGAAGGATTTTTTTCCGAATCCACCAGTTATGATCCAAGGTCTCCTTATTCAGCTTCAAAAGCTTCATCCGATCATTTTGTAATGGCATATCACCATACGTATAACATTCCTGTTGTTCTTACCAATTGTTCAAATAATTACGGATCTCACCATTTCCCGGAAAAGCTGATTCCGCTTATGATCAATAATATTAAAGAAGGCAGGCCCTTACCTGTGTACGGACAAGGAGAAAACGTACGTGACTGGCTTTTTGTTGAAGACCATGCGCGAGCGATTGATGTTGTCTTTCACAAAGGGAAGGTTGGTGAAAAATATAATGTCGGGGGATTTAATGAATGGAAAAATATTGATCTTGTTTTGCTTCTTTGCCGGATCATGGATTCAAAACTCGGACGGGATCAGGGGACATCTGAGAAATTAATTACTTATGTAAAAGACAGGCCTGGTCACGATTTGCGTTATGCGATAGATGCTTCTAAGATCAATCGGGAACTTGGATGGAAACCTTCTCTTCAATTTGAGGAAGGGCTTGAAAAAACCGTAGACTGGTATTTGAATAATGAAGAGTGGATCAAACGGGTAACCTCTGGCAACTACCAACATTATTATGAAGAGCAATATGCGAAAAGATAAAATAGTTCATAGTTCATGGTTCTTAGTTTTTAGTTAAGAATCAGGAACCAAACTAAGAACCATGAACTAAGAACTAAGAACTAATCTATGTTAATCACTGAAACTACTTTTCCAGGTTTGTTGATGATCGAGCTGGCAAAATATGCCGACAACCGCGGTTATTTTTTTGAGGCATACAATGAAGAAGTCTTTCATGCAAAAGGGATTAAGCACCGTTTTGTTCAGGATAACCAATCGAATTCACTATATGGAGTAATCCGTGGGCTTCATTATCAGATGGAACCGTATGCCCAGGTAAAACTGGTTCGTGTATTGCAAGGAACTATTTTAGACGTTGCGGTTGACATCAGGGTGGGGTCGCCAACGTATGGTAAATATTATTCTATCGAATTAAGTGCTGAGAATAAAAAACAATTACTCATTCCGGCAGGTTTTGCTCATGGTTTTTCGGTGCTCACAGGGGAAGCGGAAGTATTATATAAATGCAATACATTTTATAATAAGAATTCAGAGGGTGGAATTGTTTATAATGATGAAGATTTACAAATTGATTGGAAAATTCCTGTTGCTAAGCAAGTCGTCTCCGAGAAAGATAAAAACAATCCCCGGTTCAGTTCCTGCAAAAACAATTTTAATTTCCAATAATTATCTCTCATGACATCTAATCGGATCCTGGTTACTGGAGCGAACGGGCAATTGGGTAAGGAGTTACAGGATATTTCCCCAAATTATCCGGATTATGAATTCATTTTCTTAACCAGACAGGAATTGCCTGTGGACGATGCTGCACGTGTCAAAGAAACCTTCAATAAATGGAAGCCTTCTTATTGTATAAATTGTGCCGCTTATACTGCAGTAGACAAGGCAGAAACGGATAAAGAAATTGCATTTCTTATCAATTCAAATGCTCCCGGACTTATAGCCAAAGCCTGTGTGCTCTATCAATCAAAGCTTATCCATGTCTCAACGGATTATGTCTTCGACGGGAAAGGTGTTACTCCCTATAAAGAAGATCATCCTACTAATCCGATCAATATATACGGGTTATCAAAACTCAAAGGAGAAGTATTGTGCCTGCTCAATCATCCTGATGCAATCATCATTAGGACGGCCTGGGTATATTCTGTGCACGGGAATAATTTCGTTAAAACAATGAGAAGGCTCATGAAAGAGCGTCCGGAAATAAAAGTAGTAAGCGACCAGGTGGGTGCACCTACTTATGCTGCAGACCTTGCCGAAGTCATTATCGATATTATATCTCATCCTGAATGGGTGCCCGGTATATATCATTATAGCAATAGTGGTAAGACTAACTGGTATGAGTTTGCAGAAGCGATCAGAAAATTCAGCAATTATGCGTGTAAAGTAATTCCTATTCTTACCGATCAATACCCAACACCAGCTAAACGTCCCGGTTTTTCATTGCTCGATACAGAAAAGATCAGAAGAACATTTGGAATCACGATACGTGAATGGGATGCGCGTTTGGGAAGCTGCTTACAGAAAATAGATAAGTTAGAAATTAGTAATTAACAATTAATAATTAACAATTAATAATTAAAGATGATGAATGATATTATTGCTAGTAAAAATGATCTTTTATAATTCTTAATTCTTAATTTTTAATTGATAATTATTAAGCATTCCATGACTTCCCGTTGCGACATTATCTGCTTCACCATATCCCGTTGGGATGCGGCCATTTCTTCTGTGGCTTTATCTCTTGCAAAAGAATTTGCGAAGAAGCACCGTGTTTTTTATGTTGAACATCCTTATTCTATTAAAGATTATGCAAAAGAAAAAAATACCCCTGAAGTAAAATCGCGTAAGACGGCGTTATTGAAAGGAAAAAAATGTTTTACCAATCCTTCATCACTGCCTGAAAATCTTACTATAGTCACGCCTCAATTAACACTTCCTGTAAACTTTCTTCCTCCTGGTAAATTGTACGACTGGTCGTCACAGATCAATGACAGAATTATATTGAAAGTCCTCAGGAAACTAATTCGTGAGTATGATGTGAGGGAGTATATTTATATTAATTTTTTCGATCCATACTTTTTAAGAAAACTGCCACCCGATCTGAAGCCACTTCGTACCATCTATCAGTCAATGGATGATATCTCACAGGTTAAATACTCTAACCGGCACGGAGCAAGGCTTGAAGAGGAGATCATCAGAAATTTTGACTACACAATTTGCACTTCCAAAGAACTGGTGAGGTTAAAATCACCTTTTTCTCCAAATGTTTTTTACCATCCGAACGGCGCAGATGTACAGATTTTTCAACAAGCTGCCACAGTAACATTACCGAAACCTGCTGAGTTACAGCAAATCGATAAAAAGATTATTGGGTTTACGGGAAGCATTGAGTATCGTTCTGATTATGATTTATTGAAAAAGATAGCGGACTATCATTCAGATAAAGTTTTATTTTTTTTGGGTCCGATCAATACCGATGAACATATAAAATGGGGTCTGGACCGGATGCCAAATGTAGTATTTGCCGGTTCCCGGACTATTACGCAATTACCTGCCTATTTGCAGTATTTTGATTGCACGATCATTCCTTATAGAAAGACTATCCTTACTAAAAGCATCTATCCGCTAAAGATCAATGAATATCTGGCCGCAGGGAAGCCTGTGATCGCAACCCATTTTTCGGAAGACATTTTTTCTTTCCGGGATGTAGCCTATGTAGTTGATTCACACGATGATTTTCTCAAAGCGATTGATATAGCCATCTCTGAAAATAATGAGGAGAAAAAACAGGCCCGAATGAAAGTTGCCGCCCAGAATACGTGGACCAAACGTGTTGAGCAATTTTGGAATATCATTGACATGGAACCTCCGGAATCATGATTGGC
>Ga0180121_10000492_pt1 | contig 16590 bp, 15 predicted proteins | sample AntDrymUQ5402106_2_FD_129676 | JGI IMG/M metagenome (GOLD analysis project Ga0180121, IMG submission 129676) | Polar desert sand microbial communities from Dry Valleys, Antarctica - metaG UQ540 (21.06) (version 2) (version 2) | ecosystem: Environmental > Terrestrial > Soil > Desert | place...
CTCCCCGAGAAGATCGGCGCCGCGGTCCAAGACGGCCTGCATGCCGAGGTGCTTCCGGTCGCGCGCAACCTGGCCGAGATTCGCGGCCTCTTGAACCAGGCGATCCGGCGGCTCGAGCGGCTGGAGGGCGACCTGCTCGCAGAACGCCACGCGCGCATCGATGACCTCGCCCTCCTCGTCGACCTCGTCTCGTCCGGCTGGAAGGGTGTCAGCGACCGGCTCGAGCGGGTCGAACGCGCCACCGCCGGCGCCGCCGTCCACGCCCACCGCGAAGCGGCCTAGAAGCAGCTAGGAGCGGCGCTCCGGGAGCACGAGCCGGAAGCGGCTCCCCCTTCCCACTTCCGAGTCCAGCTCGATCCGGCCGCCGAGGGCGACGGCGAGCTCCCGTGCGATCGGTAGCCCCAGCCCGGTGCCGCGTCCGTCCGTTGACCAGAACGGCCGGAAGATCCGGTCGTGCTGGTCGAGCCCGATCCCCGGCCCGGTGTCGGCGACGTCGATCGTCACCGTCCCGTTGGCGCTCGTCAGCTCCAGGTCGATGCGCCCGCCGTCGGGGGTCCACCGGAAGGCGTTCGAAAGCAGGTTGGAGATGATCTGGAGCACGCGGTCACCGTCCGAGACGATCACGGGCGCTCCGTCGAGCTCCTGCGTGTACTCGATCCCCCGGTGCCGCGCCTCCTCGGCGAAGGTCGAGTAGGCGCGTTCGAGGAGGCGGCCCATGTCGACCTCTTCGGTGAGGACGGTGAATCGGTGCGCGTCGAGCTTGGCGAGATCGAGCACGTCACCGACGAGACGGCCGAGCCGCTCGGCCTCGGCGGCGACGATCTCGAGTGACTCCTCGGCGGCCTCCGGGTCGGTGACGACACCCTCCCGGAGCGCGGCGACGTGGCCGCGAATCGCGGTCAGCGGGGTGCGCAGCTCGTGGGAGACCGACATCAGGAAGTTGCGCTCGCGCTCCTCGGCCTCCGCAAGCCGCAGGGCCATCTCGCGGAACCGCTCCGAGAGATGGCCGATCTCGCCGCCGCCGGGCACCACGGGCACGTCCACGTCGTACCGGCCTTCGGCGACCTCGTCCGCGGCATCGGAGAGCGCCAGCACCGGGCCCGTGAGCCTGCGCGAGAGATACAGGGCGAGCGCCCCGACGACGACGAGGCCGACGAGGAACGCGACCGCGAGACGTGACAGCAACGTCACCCAGGCGTCGCGCAATTCGGCCTTCGGCTTGGCCACAATCAGATGGCCGAAGACCGTGCCGGTGTCGCCGCCCAGTCGCAGGGGATGGGACGCGGCGAGGAACGGCCGCTCCTCGGAAGGCGGCTCGAACTCGAACGTCATCACGTCGGTGCCCTGGAGCTGAACGCCGATGTCAGCCGACGTCAGGCGCGTCAGGCCGGAGTCCTCGCCCGGGGAGAAGGTCTGACCGACGTAGTAGAGCAGGTCGCCCGTCGCAGCCTCGAGCTTCGCGGCCGCGAACGTGGGCGCCGCCTTGTCCTCGTCGGACGCGCGCACCGCCGACTCGCCGTAGAGCTGAGCCAACCCCCGCGCCTCCTGTCGGAGCTCGGCAAGCGTCTCGTTGCGGGTGTAGTCCTGGAAGAGGCGGAGCGCGATCAGGCTCGTGACGAGCCCGGCGAGCGCGATCCCCGCCAGGAAGAGCGCCGGCAGGCGAAAGCGCAGGGAGTTGAGCATGGGCTTACTTAAGCAGCAGGCGCCGGTGCCCGGTCGGGGCCGACCTTGTAGCCGACGCCCCAGACGGTCACGATCGGCGACGCCTCGCCGAGCTTGCGTCGCAACTGGCGCACGTGCACGTCGACCGTGCGCGTGTCGCCGGCGAACGTGTACCCCCAGACCCGCTCGAGCAGCTGGTCACGCGTGAGTACGAGGCCCTTGTGGTCAAGCAGCTCCCAGAGCAGGTCGAACTCCTTGGGCGCGAGCTGGATCTCCTCCTCGCCGACCTTCACCTCACGGCGGCCGGCGTTGATCGAGAGGTCCCCGTGATGCAGCTCCTCCTCGACATCGCGGCGGCGCTCGGGCGCTGCACGGCGGAGCACACTCTTCACTCGGGCGACGAGCTCGCGCGGGTTGAACGGTTTCGTCAGGTAGTCGTCGGCGCCGACCTCCAGGCCGATGATCTTGTCGACGTCCTCGTCGCGGGCGGTCAACATCAGGATCGGCACGTCCGAGGTCTTGCGCACGCGGCGGCAGATCTCGATCCCGTCGATGTCCGGGAGCATTAGGTCGAGGATGATCAGCGCGGGCGACTCGGCGGCGACCTGGGTCAGCGCGGCGCTGCCGGTCGTGACGGCGCGCACGTCGTAGCCCGCGTTCTTGAGATAGAGAGAGACGAACGACGCGATCGACGCCTCGTCCTCGACGACCAGGATCGTCTGGGCCCCGGCGGTCATCAGTCTGACGCGGGGCGGACGAGGCTCTTCTCGGCGCGCTCCACGGTGCCGAGCTGGAAGCGCCTGAGGATCTGCGGGAGCGGCTTGCAGCTGGCGCGGTCGTCGCGACAGTCGGCGCCGTCGAGCGAGTAAACCCCTGGATCGTCGGCCTGCCCGGCGACGATCGTGCCGGAGCCCCTGGCGACGACGGAGAGATCGATGCCACGCCCCTCGATCAAGATCCGGTATCTGCCGCCGACGAGGCGGAAGCGAAGGCCGGTGCCGCCGTAGCGAGTCCCGGACTCGCCGACGAAGCGCCACTGGTCGACGCCGTAGACGTACGGCTCGTAGGCGTCCTCCGGTGAGAGGTCGTGGATGGTGATGAAGCCGCGCTCGAGCCGGCCGATCACGCCGCCGCGGGCCTGCAGCGTCACCTTGCCGTGGCCATCCTCGACCGAGAGCGTCCCTTCGCCCGTGCTCGGTCCGGCGATCCCCGCGACGGGAAGCGCAAGCACGAGCAAGCCGAGCAGGAGAAACGTCTTCCGCATCGCTCGCAGTATCGACACGCCGCGTGTGCCGAGCGTCAGGGTCATGTAAGGAAAGTGTAAACGGTAGCGTGGGCCGGGAGAAGCTTAGATTTCCCCGATGAACGAGATCGCAGACTTCGGCCAGATCGTACTCGTCGTCGGCGCCGGCTTCACGCTCGCCCTCTTCGGCCGGGCGATCACGGAGCGCCTGGCGATCCCGAGCGCCGCGCTCTTCCTACTCGCTGCGGCCGCCGCGTCGGATCTGGTGCCGGCCCTCGGCGACGCGATCTCCTTCGTCACGGTCGAGCGGATCGGAGTCGTCGCCTTGATCGTGATCCTCTTCGACGGCGGCATGGATATCGGTTGGCGGCGCTTCCGCGTTTCGGCCGTACCGATCCTGTCACTCGGAGTCCTCGGCACGTTCGCGACGGCCGGCCTGGTTACGCTTGCCGCCCACGTCCTACTCGACCTCTCGTGGACGACGAGCGGCCTGCTCGGTGCGGCCCTGGCGCCCACCGACCCAGCCGTCACCTTCAGCGTCCTCGGCGGTGGCGAGATCCGCGGCCGTACCGGCACGATCCTCAAAGGCGAGTCGGGCGCGAACGATCCCGCAGGCATCGCGCTGATGATCGGAATGATCGAGCTCGCGACGAGCGAAGACGGCTCGTTCTCGACGGTGGTGTGGGAGTTCGCCATCGAGATGGCAGGTGGAATGGCAATCGGCTTGGCCGGGGCAGCAGCGCTCCTGCCGCTGATGCGGCGCGTGCCGCTGCCCTTCCCGGAGCTGTACCCGCTGCGGATGCTCGCCGCCGCGGGGGTCGTGTACGGCGCCGCCACGCTGGTGCACGGATCCGGGTTCCTCGCCGTCTTCGTGGCGGGGATCCTGATCGGCGACCGCGGCCTGCCGCACCGTCGCGAAATCGACGGCTTCCTCTCCTCGCTCGGCAGCCTCGCCGAGATCACGATGCTCGTCGCCCTCGGCCTGACGGTCGATCTCACGGAGATGGTCGAGAGCGGCGCCTGGTTCGACGGGCTCGTGCTCGCGTTGCTGCTTGCGTTTCTGATCCGTCCGATCGTCGCCGGCCCCCTCCTGCTGCCGGTTCGGCTCGACTGGGGCGAGCGCGTCTTCGTGATGTGGAGCGGGCTGAAGGGAGCCGTGCCGATCCTTCTGGCCGCGCTCGCGCTGATCGGCGGCGTCGAGGATGGGCAGCAGATCTACTGGATCGTCTTCGTCGTCGTCCTCTTCTCCGTGCTCGTGCAGGGCACGTCCGTCCCGTACGTCGCGAGGCGCTTGCGCGTGCCGATCGCGAGCGATCAGTCGTAGCTGTAGAAACCGCGGCCGGACTTGCGGCCGAGCAGGCCCGCGTTCCGCATCGCAACCAGGCGCGGCGGCGGCGCCATCCGCGGCTCGCGCGTCTTCTCGTACAGCGCCTCGGACGCGTGGACGTGCACGTCGATCCCGACGAGGTCGACGAGCGCACAAGGCCCCATCGGCCATCCGGCGCCGTTCTTCATGCCGGTGTCGAGATCCTCCGGCGTGACGCGAGACTCGTCGAGCACGCGGATGCAGTCGTTCAGGAGCGGGATCAGGACGCGGTTGACGACGAAGCCGGGTGTGTCGTAGCAGCGAATCGGCGTCTTCCCGATCCGCTCGCCGAACGCGTATGCGGTCTCGAACGGCTCGTCGGCGGTCAGCTCGGCGCGGACGATCTCAACGAGCGGCATCAGCGGCGCGGGGTTGAAGAAGTGCATGCCGACGACGCGCTCGGGTTTGGTCGTTGCGGCTGCGATCTCGGTGACGGAGAGCGCAGACGTGTTCGTTGCGAGCACGGCTTCGGGACCGCAGATCCGATCGAGCGCCGCGAACAGCTCCCGCTTCGGCTCCAGCTCCTCGACGATCGCCTCGATCACCAGATCGCAGCCGGCGAAGGCGTCGAACTCGGTGGTCAGCGTCAGCTGTGCGACTGCCTCGTCGCGCGCGGACTGCTTGAGCTGGCCCTTTTCGACCTTGCGCGTGAGGAAGTGGCTGATCCGGTCGCGCGCCTGCTCCCCGAGCTCGGCCGTCACCTCACGCCCGACCGTCTCGACACCGGCCTCGACGCACAGCTGCGCGATCCCGGCGCCCATCGCGCCCAGGCCGACAACACCGACTTTCTTGACCTCCAGCACCGGCGGGCGATGCTACACGCGCTCGATGACCGCGGCGATCGCCTGGCCGAAGCCGATGCACATGCACGCGACCCCGTAGCGCGCCTCGCGGCGCTCGAGCTCGTTCAACAATGTCGCGGTGACGCGGGCGCCGGTGGCACCGAGAGGGTGGCCGAGCGAGATTCCACCGCCGTTCGGGTTGATGTCGGCAAAGCGGTCCTCGAGGCCGGCGTCGTGCGCGAACTGGAGCACGACGGACGCGAACGCCTCGTTGACCTCGATCACGGAGATGTCGTCCCAGCCGAGCCCGGCCTTCTCGAGCGCCTTCCTGCAGGCCTCGGGGTTGCCGTGCAGCATCCGGTACGGATCGACGCCGGACAGGCCGAACGAGACGAAGCGCGCGCGCGGCTCGAGGCCGAGCCGCGACGCGGCGGCCTCGCTCGTGACGAGCACCGCGGCGGCGCCGTCGACGATCTGGCTCGAGTTTCCCGCGGTAACGACGCCGTCGGGGAGGAACGCCGGCTGCAGCGACGCGAGCTTCTCGGCGGATGTATCGCGCCGAGGCGCCTCGTCGACGGCGAAGAGCACCGCCGCGCCTGCGGCCGCCATCTCGACCGGGACGATCTCGTCTTCGAACTTGCCCTCGTCGATCGCGGCGAGCGCTCGGCGGTGCGACTCGAGCGAGTACGCATCGAGCGCCTCTCGCGAGAGGCTCCACTCGGAGGCGAGCGCTTCGGCGGAGATTCCCTGCGGGACGATCTGCCAGCGCTCGAGCAGCTTGTCCGAGAGGTCGCCGCCGTTCGAGCCCATCGGGACGCGGGACATCATCTCGACGCCGGCCGAGACGACGACGTCGAGCTGTCCGGCCCAGATCGCGGCGGCCGCGTTGAAGTTGGTCTGCATCGAGGAGCCGCACTGGCGGTCGACCGTCGACCCGCAGACCGTCTCGGGCCAGCCCGCGACCATCGGGGCCATCCGGCCGATGTTCCAGCCCTGCTCACCGATCTGCGTCACGCAGCCCATCTGCACGTCCTCGATCTCGGCCGGATCGAGGTCGTGGCGGGCGACGAGGCCGTTCAGCACCTCCGCCGCGAGTTCGTCGCCGCGCGTGCCGGAGAGGGAACCGTTCCGCCTGCCGATCGGGCTGCGGACGGCGTCGACGATCAGGGCGTCGGTCACGCGCTCAGGGTACTGCTTCCGGCGCTCGCAAGACCCCAGCGCGCCCAGAGCGTCGGCGGCTTGCGGAAGACGAGACCTTGCGGCGCACTCGGCCTGGCGGGATCGAGGTGCACCCCGGGCAGGCGTGCGAGCAGCCGCTCCAGCGCGATCTGCGCCTCGAGACGGGCGAGGTGCATCCCGATGCAGACGTGCGGCCCCTGGGCGAAGGTCACATGCAGTCGAGCGTTGTCGCGCGAGAGGTCGAATCGGTCGGGTGAGGCGAAGACGGCCGGATCGCGGTTCGCCCCCGCAAGCGAGATCGTGACGAGCTCACGCTTGCCGATGCTGACGCCCCCGAGCTCGACGTTCCTGGTGGCGTAGCGGTCGACCACAGCCGCGGCCGGCTCGAGCCTCAGCGACTCCTCGACGGCCGCGGCGACGAGAGCGGGATCGCGCTCGATCAGCTGACGTTGGTCCGGGTGCGACAGCACGTGCAGGATGGCGTTGGCGATCATTCCCTCTGTCGTCTCGATGCCGCCGAACAGGAGCACCGCCGCGTTGGAGACGACCTCCCCGCCAGTCAGTCCGTCCCCGTCCGCCGCCGCCGCGACGAGCGAATTTTCCGGGTCGTGGCCGAAAGCCTGTTCGACGCTCGCCCGCAGATCCTCGAACGCCGCCGCCGCGGCCGGTTCCGCAGGCAGGCCGGCGGTGATCGCGGTTACGCCCGCGACGATCGAGTCGTACCAGCCGAGGACCGCACCCGCATCCCCGTCGTCGAGCCCGAGTGCCCGCACCATCGCGGCGACCGCGAGCGGTCCGGCGAGGCTGCGTCGCAGCTCTGCCTCACCCGTCAGCACGGTCTCGTCGAGCAGACGGTCGACCTCCGCGCTCACGAAGTCTGCGAAACGCGCTCGCACGGCGTCGAGCCGGAACGGGGGAGCGAACGGGTCGCGGTGGCGCGCGTGCTCGGCGCCGTCGAGGGAGAGCATGCTCGCGCCGACGACACGCGCGGTTGAGAAGCGGGGGTCGTCGACCGTGAACGCGTCCGGATCGCGCATCACCTCGAGCGCAAGGTCGCGCCGGGTGACGAGCCAGCCACCGAGCACAGGGAGCCAGGAGACCGGCTCTCGCTCCCGCAGGCGGGCGAGGAGCGGATGCGGATCCCGCTCCAGCTCCGCGATCGTCGCGGCAGCACCGAGCGGGAAGGTCGCGATGCGCTCGTCCGTCACGTTGTTAGTTTCTTAGACTGGGCGCATGGCGGCAACGGTCACGGAGAAGAAGATCTTGGTCGGCGGCGACTGGGTGGAAACCGGCGAGTGGATCGACGTACGCTCTCCTTACTCCGGCGAGCTCGTCGGGCGGGTGGCGAAGGCAGGCGCTGCAGAAGCCCGGCTGGCGCTCGACGCCGCCGAGGCAGCCATGAGCGAGCCCTTGCCTGCGCACAAGCGCGCCGAGATCCTCGTCCGCGTCGCCGGTTACCTCGGCCGCCGCCACGAGGAAGTCGCACAGACGATCTCCGCCGAGGCCGGAAAGCCGCTGAAGGCCGCGCGGGTCGAGGCGTCGCGAGCGATGTCGACCTTCACGATGGCCGCAGTCGAAGCGCGCAAGCTGACCGGGGAGACGGTGCCGATGGACGCCTCGCAGGCAGGGGCCGGGAAGCTCGCGTTCACGCTGCGGCAGCCGATCGGAATCGTCGGAGCGATCTCGCCCTTCAACTTCCCGCTGAACCTCGTAGCGCACAAGCTCGCACCCGCTCTCGCCGCCGGCTGCGCAGTCGTGCTCAAGCCCGCCTCGCAGACGCCTTTCTCCGCGCTCTTGATGGCGGAGCTCGAAGCCGAGGCGGGGTTGCCCGCGGGCTGGCTCAGCGTTCTGGTCGGGCCCGCGCCGGAGATCGGCGACGTCCTGGTCGAGGACGAGCGCGTGCGCGCGATCACCTTCACCGGGTCGGGCGGCGTCGGCTGGAAGTTGGCCGAGCGGGCGCCGCGGAAGCGGGTCAAGCTCGAACTCGGAAACGCAACTCCGGTGATCATCGAGGCGGACGCCGACCTCGAGGATGCGGCAACGCGCCTCGCCGCCAATGCGTTCTCGTTCGCCGGTCAGAGCTGCATCTCCGTGCAGCGCATCTACGTTCAGCAGGACGCCTACGACGAGCTGCTCTCGCGCTTCCTACCCAAGGTTGAGGCGCTCGTGGTCGGTGACCCCGCCGACGAGACAACCGATGTCGGGCCAATGATCGACACGGACGCGCGCGACCGTGTGCTCGCCTGGATCGAGGAGGCCCGAGACGGAGGCGCGGAGATCCTGACGGGCGGGGAGCTCGACGGCGAACTCCTTCGCCCGACGGTGATCGCGAAGGCGGGCCCAGAGCTGAAGGTCTCGTGTGAGGAGGTCTTCGGCCCGGTCTGCACCGTGACGACATACGGCAAGCTCGACGAGGCGATCGAGCTCGCGAACGGGACTCGTTACGGGCTGCAGGCCGGCATCTTCACGAGCTCGATCAAGACGGCGCTCGCCGCGGCGCAGCGGCTCGAGTTCGGCGGCGTCACGGTTAACGAGGCGCCGACCTTCCGGGCCGACCAGATGCCCTACGGCGGCGTCAAGGATTCGGGCAATACCCGCGAGGGTCCCGCATACGCAGTGCGCGAGTTCACCGAGGATCGCCTGGTCGTGATCGAGCTGTAAGACGTTCCGAGGCGGTGAGTAGACTCGGCGCGTGGTGCGCATCCCGCTCCTGCACCGTCTGCTGCGGCAAGAAACCGAACCACCCGCTGGAGCCATCGCTGCGGCTCCGGCTCCGCCACCGCGGCGGCGACCGGCTCCGCCGGCGAGCGAGCTCCGGCGCGAGCGCCGCGCCCTCCTACGCCTCCGTGAGCAGAAGCTGCGCGACCTCGGCGGGCTTTCGCTGGAGATGTACCGACGGGACCGATTTCGAGAAGACTTGCTGCTCGAGCGCTGCGCCGAGCTGATCGGCCTCGAGGCACGCATCCACGAGCTCGATGTCCTGCTCGGCGCCGTCCGCGCATCGTCCGCGCCCCGCACCGTGCGCTGCGACTGTGGCACGCCGCTGCTCTGGGGCTCGCGCTTCTGTGCCTCCTGCGGCCGTCCGATCGCCGCCGGCGCAGCGGGCACTGCGGAAGGCGCTTGATGAAGAACGAGCCCGGTGCCCTGCACTGCCCGCGCTGCAGGTCCGTCGTGCAGTCGGGACAGGAGTACTGCCTTGAATGCGGCGGGCGACTGGGTCATGCGCGCCCAGGCCCCGTCGAACGAGCGTCGGCAGGCGTGAACGAGCGTCATCCTTGGGCCGGCGCCTGGCTCCTGCCGGCGCTGCTCGGACTCGCCATCGCCGTTCTAGGCACCGGTGCGGCGATCGCGATCTCCGACGACGGTGAGGAGCCGAACGCGATCTCGACCGCGACGGGAGGCAGCCTCACCATCGCCGAGAGCGGTTCGACGCTGACCGCTCCGGAGCCGAGCGTGCCGACCGAGACGAAGACTGTGCCAACGACCGAGCCGCCCACGACGACCGCCGCGCCGCCGGCGAACCCTGCCGCCGTCAGCTGGCCGCGAAACCAGCGCGGCTGGACGATCGTCCTCCTCTCGCTCCCCCAGGCCAACGGGCGCAGCGCCGCTGCCGGAAAGGCGACGGAAGCTCGCACCGGCGGACTGCGGCGGGTCGGCATCCTGAACTCGTCCCGCTATGCGAGCCTCCACCCCGGCTACTACGTCGTCTTCACCGGTGTCTTCGAGACGGAGGCGGAGGCGGCCAGCGCGCTGCAGCGCGCCCGGGCTGTCTTCCCCACTGCCTATCAGCGCGAAATCGTTCCCTGACTTTTTGCGCGCGATGAGCATCCGCGGAAGCGGATGCTCATCGCGCGAAGACCCCTGAAGGGGCCGCTTTGCGGCCCAACACCGCTGTGAGCGTTCGGGGTGTGGGGATCAGGATCGACGGGCACACGCGTTGGAGCAGCGCCGCCGACGGAGGCGCGCTGTTTACAAGCCGGGAAACTTATGTGAACGACTTTGTAACAGCACCGGGTTGTCCGTATACTCGGTGTCGACAAACCTCGGCGAATGCCGACTTTCGGCCTGCTTGCGGGGCAGAACAGGGAGCGATGACCCTCAGATGGAAGCCCAGCTCATGCAACTCCAAGCGTGCATGTATCAGTATTCGAGAGCGATCTACCGCTCGATCAAAGATCTGATCGATCCCTACTCCGAGCCCGCCGTGCAGCTGGAGTCGCGCCGCGCAGTGCTGGAGCAGTGCGAGCAAACCATGGAGCGCCTCGCAGCCGATCCACACTATTTCGCGAAACCAAACCGCGCTCTCTTCCAGGACATCCGCCGCTTCTTCCCGATCACAGCGCAGGCGCAGGTCGCCTGGGCCGTGAAAGAGGGCGTCGGCGCCGCGGTCGGCTTCATCGAGGAGCAGCTCGAGGCCGGCGCGCTCGACGGCGGCGTCGCCCGCTGCCGTGCGACGACCCGCAAGGGAAAGCCCTGCCAGCGCACGCCGCTGCCGGAACGCGACTACTGCCCGTCGCACCAGCACCTCGAGCGGTCCCTGGCAGCAGCTTAGGCTGCAGCCGGCGAGCGGATAAACTCGCCCCGTGTCACACGACACCGACAAGCTGATCCGCCAACTCTCGCTCGTCGCTTTCCTGATGGCCGAGCGGCGGCCCCTGACCGCACGCGACGTGAAGGGCAACGTCGAGGGCTACTCCGAGATGTCCGACGAAGCGTTTGCGCGCCGCTTCTACTCCGACCGCGCAGAGCTGATCGGACTCGGCGTTCCGCTCCACTCGCAGCGGGACGAGTTCACCGGCGAGGAGCTCTACACGCTCCGCTCCGAGAACTACTTCCTTGACGAGCTCGAGCTCGACGACGACGAGCTGGCGGCACTCCAGACGGCGCTGTACATGCTGGAAGGGACGTTCGCGTACGCGGAGCCACTACGGCTCGCGCTCCAGAACCTCGCGCTCGGCAGGCCGGGCTTCGACGACGCGCCGACGGAGACCGCGTCCCGCGTTCAGGTGCGGGACGCCGACTACTCGCCCGAAATGGCCGGCCGGCTCTCGAAGCTCGAGTCCGCGATCTCGAAGCAGCGCACGATCAAGTTCAGCTACTGGTCACCGCGACGCGACGCCGTTCGCGAGCGCTCGCTCAACCCGTACGCGCTCCGGCGCGACCGTGGCACCTGGTACGTGGTCGGCGAGGATCTCGACTCGAGCGACGTGCGCACGTTCCGCGTCTCCCGGATCCGCAGCGACATCCGGTTCGCGACCCGGCGCGAGCGCGACTTCCGGCTGCCCGCCGACTTCGACGTCGATGCCTACCGCGTCGGCGAGGACTGGCAGCACGGGCCGGTCGCTGGCACCGCGCTGATCGAAGTGTCCGGCGACACCGCCTGGTGGGTACACCGCACGCTGCGCGAGGCCGGCACCCTCACCGACGGCATCTTCCAGACCGACTACGCAGCGGTCGAGCCGCTCGCCGGCTGGGTGCTGCGGCAGAACGGCCGTGCCGTGCCCCTGGAACCGGAGGAGCTGCGGACTGCATGCGCCGAAGGGCTCCAGCGCGTGAGGGACGCGCACGTGGCCGAACCGCCGAAGCTCGCGCGAGAAAAGGCAGTCGCGGTCCTGACTGACGCAGCCGAGCGCCCAGCGCCGCCCGTGGCGCCGGAACGGTTCGCGGTCCTCCAGGCGCTGCTCGCCCACCTGCTCGCAGCTTGCGGCGACGATCGCGATACGCAGCTCGACGCGGACGAACTGGCCGAGCGCTTCCACATCCCGCGCGACGAGCTCCAGGAGCATTTGTCACTGCTCAACCTCGTCAATTTTGGGGGCGGTTGTTACACGGTCTATGCCGAGCTCGAAGGCGCCACGGTCCGTGTCGACAAGGAGCTCTACGGAGACGTCTTCCGGCTGGCTCCCCGCTTGACGCCGCTCGAGGCGCGGGCGATCCATCTTGCACTGGACATCGTCGGGCCGTCGATCGCGGCGCAGGTGCACACGCCGCTCGACCGGGTCCGCAAGAAGCTCGAGGAGACCTTCGGCCAATTCGAGGACCACCAGGCGCCGCAGTCCGGCACGGAGAGTGACGAGGAGGGGCTCGTCGCCACCTTCTCCGACGCGATCGAGCAGCGGCGGGTCGTGGCGATCGACTATCTGAAGGACAACGACGATGCGCCCACCGAGCGGCTCGTCGAGCCGTACACGTTCGAGCGCGTGCTCCCCAACTGGTTGATCCACACGTGGGACCGTTCCGCCGACGCCGAGCGCTCGTTCCGGCTCGACCGGATGCGATCTGCACGGCTGACCGACGAGACGTTCGAGCCGCGCGAGGGCTTCGATCCGCACTTCCTCGAGGACACGCGCCAGGTGCGCGTCCGCTACGGCAAGCCGGTGGCGCGCTACCGCGTCGAGCGCGGCGCAGTCCGGCTCACCGACGGCTCCGCCCTGGCGACGCTGCGGGTCGGCACGCGCGACTGGCTGATCGGCGAGATTCTCGCTGACCGCGGCGAGGCCGTGGCGCTCGAGCCCGCCGACGTCCGGCCTGCGATCGCGAAACGAGCGTCACAGCTCCTGAAAGAGCTGCGCTTGACCCGCGTCAAGCTGCCGACGTAACTCGTCCGATTGGAAGCCGGAGCGTGAAGGTCGCACCCTCATGCGGCTGAGAGTCGACCGTGAGCGAGCCACCATGCGCCTCCGCGAACGACCGCGCGAGGAAGAGCCCGAGGCCTGTACCCGGCTTCGCGCTGCCGGCGGCGCGCCCGAACTTCTCGAAGATCTGGCCCTGCTGCTCTAGAGCGATCCCGCCACCGGTGTCCCGCACACGCACGACCACGTGGCCGTCCTCGGCCTGGGCCTCGACGCTGACGTCGGCACCGGAGTCCGAATACTTGACCGCGTTCGAGATCAGGTTGTCGATCAACTGCCGTAGCCGTTCGGGGTCGCCGCGGACGCGCGGTAGCGTCGTCGGCAGGTCGCGCGAAAGTGACACCTCGTCCTGGCCGATCTCCGCGGCTGCGGCCGAATCGCGCACGATCTCGGCGAGATCGACGTCGGAGAAGACGTAGCCGAACGTGCCGGCCTCGATCCTCGAGGTGTCGAGCACGTCCCCGACAAGGGCGGAGAGCCGCGTCGTCTCGTCCGCGATCACGGCCAGAAAAGCATCCCGCTGGTCGGAGCGGAGCTCGCGCCAGCGCTGCTGCAGCGTTCGGGCCGAGCCGATCACGGCCGCCATCGGGCTGCGCAGCTCGTGCGAGACCAGCGAGACAAAGTCGGCGCGCAGCGAGGATAGGCGGCGGAGCTCTTCCCCGGTCGCTCGTTCGGCCTCGTGAATGCGCAGATTCTGGACCGCGGTCGCGACGAGCCGCCCCAGTAGCGTCACGAGTTCGACCTCCTCGGCGCGGAAGGCCGCGGCTCCGTTGCGCGAAATCGCGAGTGCCCCGATCGCCCGGGTCCCGAGCTGCACCGGCGCGAGCACGCGTGACCGCATTCCGAGCTCGAGCAGATCTGCCTCTTCGGGGTAGAGCCGGTCGGAGAGGTCCTCCCGGTAGATCGTGCGGCCCTCGCCGATCACCGGCTCGAGGATGGATCCCGAGAGGGGGATGGAGGTGCCGGGACCGAGGAATTCCTCCTCGGCGATCCCGGCGGTCGCCATCACCACGGCGCCGCCGCCCTCGACGAGCAGGATTGCGGCGCGGTCGAAGGGCAGGAGGCCGCGTAGCTCCTGGACGAAGGCCGCGAAGGCCGCGTCGCGGTCGAGCGAGGAACCGAGTGCGCGGGCGGCGCGGCTCGTAGCCTCGCGCACGTCGATGCGGTGTCCGAGCTCGTCGCGGAGCCGCTCGGCTTCCGCGGCACGCTCCTCAGCGGCGCGCGCCTGGCCGCGCTCCAGGTCGACGAGGCGCCCGACGATGCCACCCAGCGCGAGCGCGGTGAGTCCCCGAAGCACGACCGAGTCGATCTCGGCCGGGTAGGCGAACTCCGTCTCACGCCACACTTCGGCGACCGCGAGGAGCGGCAGCGTCAGGGTGGCCACGAGCAGGCCTCCGCGCAGGCGGAAGAAGAGCGCCGCTTCGAGCACGACCAGGTACGGCAGCGTGCGAAGCGGCTGGCCGGGCTCCCAGGTGTAGACGAGCAGCAGGGCGGCGACGAGGGTGAAGTCGGCCGAGACGTTCAGCATGGCGAGCCGCCGGAGGCGACCGCGCCAGCGAAGAGCGAGCATGAGGAGGGCTACCGCGACCAGCCCTTGCACCGCGAGCAGCCACCACGTCGCTGCCTCGTAGTTGGCTGAGATGGCGTCCCGGTCCATCAGCAACTTCGCGAGCGCGAGGGGCACGAGCGCCACTCGGACAACGGAGAGGATCCGGATCAGCTTCACGTCCGGCTCCGCTCGGCGATTCGGGCGAGCGCCCACTCGGCGTGCTCGCGAAGCAGCGGGTCCTCGCCGTGCGCGTACCGCTCTATGGCGGCGCGCTCGTCGGCGCCGCCCACGTTCCCCGCAGCGACGAGTGCGTTCCGGCGCAACCAGCGCGGATCGTTGCGGGGGACGTAGAGACGGTCGTACCGCTCGATCAGCTCGTCCCCGTCCTGCTCGAGCCAGTCGACGAGCGAAACCGTCGGCTCCGCCGCCGCGGCCGACGGCGCGGCGGCGCGGCGCTTCTCGACGCCGCGGTTCCAGGGGCAGGCGTCCTGGCAGATGTCGCAGCCGTAGACGAACGCGCCGAGTGCCGCACGATACGGCTCCGGGATGGGCGCGGGCGCCTGCGTCCAGTAGGACAGGCAACGAGTCGAGTCGAGCGTGCCTGGCTCGTCGAGCGCGCCCGTAGGGCACGCGTCGATGCAGAGCGTGCACGAGCCGCAGCCGGCATCCAAGAGCTCGGAGGCTTCGACCTCTTGGTCGGTGACGAGCGTTCCGAGCACGACCCATGAGCCATGGCGTCGCGTGATCGCAAGGGTGTTCTTGCCGTAGAAGGCCACCCCCGCTCGGACGGCTCCTTCCCGGTCGACGTGATCGTTCTCGTCGACAAGGACGCGGTACTCACCGCCAATCGTGCGGCCGAGTACGTCGAGCTTCTCGCGCAGCTCGGCGTAGCGATCAGACCAGGTGTAGCGCGCCAATCGCGCCTCGCCCGCCTCCGGCTCACCGCTGGGCATGTAGTAGCAGAGCGCCGCCGAGATCACCGTCCTGGCACCCGGCAGGAGTGTCTCAGGGTGACAGGAGACTTCGGGGCGACGCATCGTGAAGCCCATTCCGCCGAAGAGGCCGCGCGCGCGCCGGTCGCGGATGTGCCGCTCAGCCTCTTCGTACGGTGCCGCAGGCGCGGCCCCGATCGCATCGAGGCCGAGCTCAGCGCCGACGCGGGCCAGCTCAGCGGGGGTCATGACAGGATTGTGCCCGTGAAGGCGATTCGCATCCACGAGGACGGCGGGCCTGAGGTGCTGCGGTACGAGGATGTCCCCGATCCCGTCGCCGGGCCTGGCGAGGTCCTCGTCTCTCTGCGCGCGGCGTCACTCAACCACCTCGATCTCTGGATCCGCAAGGGGCTCCCTTCGGTGCCGAAGCCGCGGATCCTCGGCGCCGACGGGGCCGGCGTGCGGGTCGAAACCGGCGAGCGAGTGGTCATCAACCCCGGCCTTGAGCATGGCGACGTGATCACCGTGATCGGAGAGCACACGGACGGAACCCACTGCGAGACGATCGCGGTTCCCGAAGGGAACGTGTTCCCGCTCGACGACGCGATCGACTTCGAGACCGCTGCAGCCTTCCCGCTCGTCTACGAGACGGCCTACCGGATGCTCGTCACGAAGGCCCAGCTGCGGGAAGGCGAATGGGTGCTGATCTGGGGGATCGGCGGCGGTGTCGCGACCGCCGCCTTTGAGATCGCGCGCGCATTCGGGGCGAAGACCCTGGTCACCTCGTCGTCGGATGCGAAGCTCGAGCAGGCGCGGGAATGGGGCGCCGACCTCGCCGTACCCCACGCAGACGCGGCCGCCGCAGCCAAGGAGCTCGGCGGCGTCGATGTCGTCGTCGAGACTGTCGGCGAGGCGACGTGGAAGGACTCACTCGCGGCGGTCAAGCCCGGCGGGAGGGTGACCGTGTGCGGGGCGACGAGCGGCCCGAACCCGCCCGCGCAGCTGCACCGCTTCTGGTGGAAGCAGCTGACGATCTACGGCTCGACGATGGGGACGCGCGAGGACTTCCTCGGCGCGTATGAGCTCGTGCGCAGCGGCCGCGCGCGCGTGCATGTCGACTCCGTCTTCCCGCTCTCGGAGGCCCGAGCCGCCCACGAGCGCATGGAGCGCGGCGAGCAGCTGGGGAAGATCGTCCTGTCGATCCCGGGCTAGCGCCTACCCAAAGCCGAGGATGAACTTCGCCTC
>Ga0180121_10000493_pt1 | contig 16585 bp, 15 predicted proteins | sample AntDrymUQ5402106_2_FD_129676 | JGI IMG/M metagenome (GOLD analysis project Ga0180121, IMG submission 129676) | Polar desert sand microbial communities from Dry Valleys, Antarctica - metaG UQ540 (21.06) (version 2) (version 2) | ecosystem: Environmental > Terrestrial > Soil > Desert | place...
ACCAACCCCACCACAGATGAAGTCGATCCCGTTGCCTCGATCGATGCGGCCGCCACCGAGGAGGGCGACGAGGTCGGTGGACTGACCTTCGCCGGCGACGACGGAGGTCTAGGAGACGAGGAAAGCGACGCCAATGAGATCGGCGCCGCCGCCGCCATTCCCGAGGCCGGCGCCATGTCGGTGAGCGGACTCGCGTCGGCCAATGCCTTCCGCGGCGGAATTCCCTTCGGCACCTTCCACCTGCCGAAGAGCCTCTACGGCAAGACATACACCGGCAGCCTGGCCAACATCTCCGCCTACGAAATGATCGGATACCTGGAGACGGCCCGCCGGAACGGCGCCAAGGTGATGGTGAGCTTCTCCGGGAACGAGGCGAACTTCATCAAGAACCGGGCATTCAGCATGACGCTGTGGAAGCAGCGGGTGAACCGGTACCGGAAGCTCAACCTGACTCCGTATATCAAGGACGGAACCCTCATCGGGCACTACCTGATCGACGAGCCGCACGATCCCGCCAACTGGGGTGGCCGGACCATCCCAAAGGCCACACTGGACGAGATGGCGAAGTACAGCAAGCAGCTCTGGCCCGGCCTGCCCACCGTCGTTCGTGGCTGGCCCAAGTTCCTCAAGGGCTACAGATATCGCTATCTGGACGCGGCCTGGGCGCAGTACTCCGAGCGTTTCGGCTCGGTCTCGACTTTCATGAAGGAGAACGTGCGAGACGCCAAGGCGAGCGGCCTGGCCCTGGTCGTCGGAATGAACCAGCTCGCCGGCGGGAACCGGAGCGGCCTCAGGGGGTTCTACGGGGGCAGGTATGCCATGAGCGCGAGCCAGCTGAAGTCGTGGGGCACGGTGATCCTGGGCGATTCCTACCCCTGCGCCTTCCTCAGCTGGAGGTACAACTCGAGGTACATGAGCCGGTCGGACATCAAGTCGGCCATGGCCTCTCTGGCCAACAAGGCTCGCTCCAAGGCCACGAAGTCATGCAAGGGAGGCAAGGCGGCCGCCACCGCCGGGGGTGGGAGCAGCCCGGAGACGACCTCACCCAGGACCGGCGGAACCGGCTCGGGCGGCGGGTCGTCGTCTATCAGCCTGAAGGTCGGCGCCCGGGCCAGGAGCGGCAAGCACTACATGACTCTCGACTGGAGGGGCGTGAAGGGGTCGTCGGTGGATGTTTATCGCAACGGCGACCGCATCATCGTCACCCGGAACGACCGCCACTACGTGAACGTGCGCCGCTTCAGGGGCCGCGCCACTTACGCGTACAAGGTCTGCCAGAGGGGAACCAGGACCTGCTCGCGCTCGGTCTCGGTGAGCCTCAAGTAACGTCGTACTCCGCCCGAGAAAGGAGCCCCGTGCGCGTGCACGGGGCTTTTTCTTGACCGACCAGGAATGTGACACTGTGAAAGTTTGGGGATTGACAAATGTGACCTACGTCACGATAGTTGACCCGTCGCGAGCACGGTATAACGAGATGGCCCCATTCGGGTGGCCATTCCATCGCGTCCTGGGCTTCTAGCCAAAGTAGTCTCAGTAACACCCCCCTCTGCATACAAAATTCCGGGTTCTAGGCTAACTGCCTACCCCACGTCAGGAACAACGACGAGCCGCCGTTTTCCGGCCTTGCCGGCGTCGGCCCCTCGCCTGCCGTGATCACACGACCTCCATTTGATGGAGAGAGGATTCCTTTGCATATGACGCACACTTTCAAGCTGGCCCGCCGTACGGCACGCTTCCGAGCCTGGATGTTCGGGGGCCTCCTGGCCCTCGCCCTCGGTGCCTGTGACAACGCCAACCGTTTGACCGACGTCAGCACCGATGGCCTCACCGATCCAACCGCAGCGGCCGAGCCGGTAGCCACGGGTGATTCGGGCGCCCCGGTCGATTCCATTGCTGTAGAGAGCAGCCTGGAGGATTCGCTCGCAATCCAGGATTCCGTTGCACAAGCCGCAGATCCCAGCGGCGGCCTGCCGATATCTGACGAGGACGACGGCCTCATCGACGAAGAAGAGTCAGCTGGCGCGGTCGGGGTCGAGGTTGTCGATGGTCCTGCCGCTACTGCGGTTGCCGGGGGACCGTCGTTCGCGAACGCGTTCCGTGGTGGCATCGCGTTCGGCACCTTCCACCTGCCGCTATCTCTGTATGGCAGGGGCTTCAATGGATCGCTCGGCAACATTTCCGCCTGGGCTCTGCGTTCGTACCTGGAGAAGGCCCGGAGGACGGGCACCAAGGTCATGGTCACCTTCTCCGGCAACGAGAGACATTTCAAGAACAGCAACCGCTCGTTCAGCCTGACCAAGTGGAAGCAGCGGGTGAACCGCTACAAGGGCCTCAACCTGACCACCTATATCAAGGACGGGACACTCATCGGGCACTACCTGATCGATGAGCCGCACGATCCGGCGAACTGGGGCGGCCGCACGGTCTCTCGGGCCACGCTGGACGAAATGGCCAAGTACAGCAAGCAGTTGTGGCCCAGCCTGCCCACCGTCGTGCGCGCCTGGCCCAAGTTCCTGAAGGGTTATAACTACCGGTACCTCGACGCTGCCTGGGCTCAGTATTCGGCCAGGTTCGGGCCGGTCTCGACCTTCATGAAGAACAATGTGCGGGACTCGAAGGCGAGCGGGCTGGCGCTGGTGATCGGGATGAACCAGCTGGCCGGCGGCAACAACCGCGGCCTCCGGGGCTTCTATGCCGGCAGGTATTCCATGAGCGCGAGCCAGCTGCGTAGCTGGGGCGCCGCCATGCTGGCCGATTCGTACGCCTGCGCGTTCCTCAGCTGGCAGTACAATACCAGGTACATGAACCGGTCGGACATCAAGTCGGCCAACAGCTACCTGTCGGGCAAGGCGCGGTCCAAGGCGGCCAGGTCCTGCCGCGGCTCATAAGCGCGCTGCGCTACAGATAGAAGCAGCGACGGAGCCCCTCGTCTTGACGAGGGGCTCTTTCGCATCCTTCACTTGCCCTCGGCCCGCGTCTCTGTTTAGTATCCCGCTCCCCGGGGTTCCGGGCGATTAGCTCAGTTGGTTAGAGCGCGCGCCTCACATGCGCGAGGTCGGGGGTTCGAGCCCCTCATCGCCCATGCAAGATCAAAAGCCCCGCCCGGAGCCGTTCTCCGGGTGGGGTTTCTGGTATTTATCCAATGAGCGATGCCATCCCCCGAGCGAGGACGGTTGATCACGGCTTCCGACCGCGGCGCGACCAAAGCCCCTCCCGGGGAGGTCCGCCGAGCGGGGCTCCTGGCGTCGGTGTGCGGTGAAGGAATCGGTACATCCCCGGTACACCCCCCTTGCCGACTGGCCATTTTGGTAAAACATTCCAGTGCTTTCAAACTGGATAGTATTTTGACATTCGATCCGTTTCGGGACTCGGCGGTCCTCACGGTAGATGACCCAGGCTCCTGCGATCTCCTGAGCTATGCAGGGGACCGGGGTCATCCAGAGTTTCGCTGCCTGTCCCGAACCCAGAACCCTGCCAGCTGCGTACCGTGCACCGACTTCTCCCCCTGGCTCAGGGAGCGGGTGCGGCGGCATGACCTCGACGCGCTCTGCGAGTACCTGTGGCGGGTCCGCCGGGCCAATCCCGGCGGGGGCGAAACCAGCGAGCTTATCGAACGTCTGTACAGCGACCTGGCGCGGGCGGTGATGTCCGCGCCCCTGTCGCAGTACCTCACTGAGGGCGCCGCGGAAGCCTATCTCGATCTCCGGGTGCTGCTGGTCATGCTGGCGGCGCACGAGACGTTTTCCGGCTTCATCATGGCCGGGGAGGCGGCGGACTTTGCCGCCGCGGCGATGGCTCCTCACGCCTTCCGGCTCGCCCGCCCCAGAGTTCTGGTGGAGCGGCGCAATGAATTCGTGCGCGAAATGGGGCAGGGAATGGACTACTGGGCCTGCTGGGCTCCCCTGGCCGTGGATGGGGTCCGCTCGCTGGTCCCCCCCAGGGATGCCGCTTTCGAAGCCATGCTCAGCGCCCTCGCCACGCTGCCGCTCGGGTCGCGGGCGCATGCCGTCGATGCCCTGCGCCACCTCAGCGCCGATCCCGGCGTTCCCCGCACCCTGGCAAGCCTGAGCGGTCTCGAGACTCGGCGGCGGGGCCTGGACGTGGCCGACTCCGGCCGCCTCATTATTCAGAGCGGCCTGGTGATACCGGCGGAGGATGCCGCAGCCTGGCTGGCCGGCTGGACCCGGCGGGACCTGCTGGGATTTCTCGCGCAGTGTGGGGTCCGTGCGCCCAAATCGTGGAGCAAGGAGCGCCTCAGCGAGGTTGCTCTGGCGGACTGCCCTGACAGGGTCCGTGCCCGCATGCTGGAGTCGGGGGCGGTGGAGCTCGCCCCGGTGCACGCCGAGGCGGCCGGCCGGCTAGGTGGCTATATCCAGGCTGTGAAGGAGACCTGGCGGGTGTGGCTGGGGTTTGGGACTGGAGTGGAGGTGTAGGGAGTCTATTGGCTGTGGGCTATGGGCTAAGGGCTAAGAGCACACCAGATTAGTTCAAGGCGATTGCTGGTGGACCATTCGGGCCGAGCTCTGCCCACAGCCAATAGCCCATAGCCCATAGCCTAGATCAGCCCCCCTCTCCGCAGCTTCCCAATCTGATCGAACCGCTCTTCGTGGGCCGCCAGCACCTCGTCGGGTGACACGGTGGCCACGCCCGGCTTTCCCACCTCCACCCCGGCCGCGTAGTTGGCGATCTGGGCCGCCTCCCGGACCGAGGCTCCCGCGGCCAAGGCAGTGCCCAGCCAGGCCGTGACGGTGTCACCCGCCCCGGAGACGTCATAGATCCGGCGCGCGATGCTTGGGATCTGGACCAGACCGCCGTCCTTGGTCACCAGGACCATCCCCTCCGCACCCAGAGTCACCAGCAGGTTGTCCACCTTGAGGCGCGTGAGTACCTCGGGTAGCGCGTTCCCGTTCTGCAGGTCCACGGCTGCCCCCAGAGCGGATTCCAGCTCCCGGCGGTTGGGCTTGAACACTGTTGCCCCGGAATACTCGAAGAACTGCCGATATTTCGGGTCAACCACGATCGGGATCCCCCGCCGCTTGGCCACTTCCATCACCGCCATGATCAGCGCCGGCGGGAGCGCGCCCTTGTTGTAGTCCTCCAGCAGCAGGGCGTCGGCATCGGAGAGCGCCTCGCGGGCGGCCGCGGTCAGCCGGGCCAGGTCCGGTCCTTCCAGGAGCGAATCCACCTCCTCGTCGATGCGGACGATCTGCTGGGACCGGGCAATGATTCTGGTCTTGGACGTGGTAGGCCGGCCGGCGATGGTGAGGACATGGCGGTCCTCCAGCCGGGCCACCGCCAGCTCCTGGCGGAGGGAGGCCCCGTCTGCATCATCGCCCACCGCGCCCACCAGGAGGCAGCGCGCGCCCAGCGCGATGACGTTGGCGGCCACGTTGGCCGCGCCGCCGAGCGCCGCGTGGCGCTCCCGCACCGTTACCACCGGGACCGGGGCCTCGGGCGAGAGGCGCTCGGTGTCGCCGATGAGGTACCGATCGAGCATGATGTCGCCCACCACCACCACTCGGCTGCTGGTCATCCGCTGGATCAGCTGCAGCACGCGGTCGCGGGTGAGCTGCGGCGGCGGAAGTCTCATGGAAGCTCTCCTCCCCGAGAGAAGCCGAGTGTCGCCTGGATGCGGCCTTCGAAGCGATTGACGGTATTGCCCTCCTGATGCCCGCTGTTCACGACGTGATGTAGGCCGGCATTGGCGGTCAGGTCGAGTGGCCCGGTCCGCCCGCTGAGTCCGACCGCGGCGCGGTAGGTGCGCTCGACGGTGCCAATGAAGAGCGACGGCGTGGACAGCACCCCGGCGGCGTCCGGGACGGGGTAGGGGTCATTGATCCGGCCTTCGCCCTGGCGCAGCAGCGTCAGCTCGGGCGAGACCAGCCAACGGCTCACAACCGGAAGCGTGACCCGTAGCGTCAGCTGATCCTGGTCGCTGAAATTCCGTCCGATGCCGACCCCCGCATCGGTAAAGTTGTCAGCCGGATCGAACGCCCGCAGGGCAAGGCTCGATACCTGGGTGTACAGGGCGTGCCAGGCCGCGGTCTTGAGCAGCGGCCCTTCGGCCCCGACCGTCAGTGCCCAGCGGTCACGGTTGCGCTGCCGATTGCGGTACCAGAAGTCGTCCACGGCAAGCTGGGCGTTGAACGTGGTTCGGCCAAACGCCTGCCAGCGGAGGTCCGCGCCCAGGAGCACATTACCCCGGTCTCCCAGGCCGATGGTGTTCGCCAGATAGCTCAGTGATAGCGGATTGCGATAGCGGGTCTCGAAGTTCCGGTCGGCCCCGGCGAGCACCACGCCTTCCCACAGCGCCACCGCGAGGCGCCGGGAGAGGCCGGCCTGAAGCCGGTGCACGAAGTAATAGCGGTGCACCGTGCGGCCCAGGCTGTCGATCTCATCCTGGAGCTCGGTCGCCAGCGCGGACAAGCGCACAGTGCGGGTACCGATCTCGAGGGCGAGCGACTGGCGCTCATATCCGTAGTTGCTCAGCGGTATGCCGGGCAGGCCAACCGGTCCCCAGTTCCGATCCATCTGGCCGTAGAACAGGCTGCCGTATTTGAACTGTGCGCTCAGATAGGCATCGGCCATCCGGCCGGCGACATCGACATCCTTCCGGCCGGGCCAGTCGGGATCGAGGGTAACCCGCGGCTCCACCACCGGCCGAGTGACCAGCAGGATGTTTCCGAAGGTCGCCTCGCCTCGGGCCTCGACGTAGGGTCGTACCCCATCCGGTCCAGCCGGGTGCAGCAGCTCCCGCCGGGCATGGGAATAGGCCTGGAGGCCGGCCCGGCCCTCGACCCGCCAGCGGTTTCCGCCCGGCTCCTCGAGCTCCCGGCGAAGGCGGGTGATCAGCTCGCTACTCGCGGATCCGGCACTGTCGGAGCCGGCGAGCACCCGGACCGCGTCAGCCCGGCGGAACGGACGGACCAGCGGCGAGGGGTCCTCGATCTCACCGCGGGCGATCAGGTGCTCCAGTAACGGCAGCCGCGGGTCATCGAGGGGGATGTAGGGGGAAGCCTGCGCGGCCGCCCGCGTGGAGGTGAGCACGCTGGCCAGGGCAATCGCAGCGAGGAGCGGGCTGATTGGGGCGTGCATCGCGGCGAAAGCTAAGCGGTAGGGCAGTAAGGCGGTAAGGCGGTAAGGTAGCACTCGCGCGTCATCCCGAGCGGAGCGAGGGATCGTTCAATGAGACGCAAGTTCGAGATAATCGTGGCGACGTCATCCTGGGCGATCCCTCGCTCCGCTCGGGATGACGTGAGTGGCCGCAACGCCTTGTATCTCCCCCACTGTGGTGCCTTTTTCCGGGGCTGGCCGCGCGAATATGATCGGGAGCCAACCCCCCAGAGTGGTATGATGATGGTGAAACAGGACAGCCTCGATCCCCAAACGCGAGATCTCGTGCGGTTCGCGGCGGCCATCGCACAAGGGTATGAGCCGGAGCTCCGGGAACGAGCGGGGGCGCTGCTGTCGTCCCAGGTGCCGGTGGCGTGGGTCGAAGAGCTGCTGCTGCAAAGCGTGCTGATGGTCGGGTATCCCCGCGCCCTCATCGCCTTCACCGTCTGGCGCAAGTTCGGCGCGGTGGAGGCGCCGGCCACCGATCCGGATCAGGATTACAGCCGGGCAGCTGAATGGACCCGGCGGGGTGAGGAGCTATGTGAAGTTGTGTATGGCGAGAACTACCGAAAGCTTCGAGAGAGCGTGCGGGCGCTGCATCCGGCCATCGATTCATGGATGATCACCGAGGGGTATGGCCGCACGCTGGCCCGTCCCGGCATCGATCTCAAGCTCCGCGAGCTGTGCACTGTGGCACAGACCGCCGTGCTCGAGGCGCCTCGCCAGCTGCACTCGCACCTCCGCGGCGCGCTCAATGCGGGCGCCAGCTTTGGCCAGATCGAGGGTGCGCTCTCCATCGTAAACCCGCTGCTCTCCTTCGATCAGTGGAAAAAAGTCAAACAGCTCTGGCGCACCGTGCGCGAGGGCTGGTCTCCGGGGCACTGATGCTCATCGATCGGGCGGTTGTGCGGGTAGTAGGGGGAACCGGAGGATCCGGGGCCAGCTCCTTTGCGCGCTTCAAGTACAAGCCCAAGGGCGGGCCGGACGGGGGAGACGGCGGCAACGGCGGAAACGTCTACGTCAAGGCGGACCCAAATCTTGCCACCCTGCTCGACTACCGGTACCGGACCCTGTGGAAGGCCGACCGGGGTGAGCATGGCAAGGGATCCACCAAGACCGGGGCCTCCTCGGCCGACGTCTACATGCCGATTCCGCCCGGCACCGTAGTGCGGGATGCCGCCTCGGGCGAGCTCATCGGCGAGGTGCTGGAGGCAGGTGACACCCTCCGGGTGGCCCGGGGTGGACGGGGCGGCCGCGGCAACGCCCGCTTTGCCACTTCCACCCACCAGGCTCCGCGTGAGTGGGAGCCGGGCGAAGAAGGCGAAGACCGGCAGATAGAGCTGGTCCTGAAGCTCATCGCCGACGTGGGCCTGGTGGGAGAGCCCAACGCCGGCAAGAGCACCCTGCTCTCCGTCATCTCCGCGGCGCACCCCAAGATCGCCGACTATCCGTTCACCACTCTGGAGCCCAACCTGGGCGTGGTGGGACTGTCGGGGCATAGGTCCTACGTCGTGGCCGACATTCCGGGCATCATCGAAGGAGCGCACGAGGGCAAAGGACTGGGCTTCCGTTTCCTCCAGCACGTCGAGCGCACCCGCGTTCTCGCCTTTCTCGTCCCCCTGGATGGCGAAGATCCACAGGGCACCTACGACCGGCTTCGCAGCGAGGTCCGCCAGTACAGCGGGGCACTGGCCGACAAGGAACACCTCGTGATTCTGACCAAGCGGGATCTGCTCCCGGCCGACCATGCACTCCCGGAGCTTAAGGCCCCGGAGGCGCTGAGTGTTCGGGCCATCTCCAGCGCTGCGGGATCGGGGCTCGATGACCTCAAGGAGTATCTGTGGAAGGTGGTCGGGCAGGCCAAGGCCAGTCAGGTGGTCGATGCGAGCACCGCGTGGACGGAGGAGGATGGTTAGATGGATGACGAGCGCATCGCCTACCTGGCGCTGACCCAGGTTCCCGGAATGGGAGCCGTGCGCCTGAAGACACTCCTCTCTGCCTGTCAGACCGCAATCGGCGCCCATTCGGCGCCGATCGCATTTTTAGGCTCCTTGCCCGGTTTATCGAAGGCCCTGGCGAGCGCGATCAAGGCGACGCCCCTGGTCACAGGAAGGAAGACCGCCGAAGCTGCCGACAGGCTAGGCGCCCAGATCATCATACCTGGCGATGCGGACTATCCACTCCTGCTGCATCATATCCCCGATCCGCCCCCGGTTCTCTTCACCCTCGGCAACCGGTCACTGCTGTCCCGTCCAGCGGCTGCTCTCGTGGGCAGCCGGGACCACTCCAGCTACGGCGCCGCAGCCTGCCGTACCATTGCAGCTGCGGTTGCGGAGGCGGGGGTCGTCGTCGTATCCGGGATGGCGCGAGGGCTGGATGCCGTGGCGCACACCGCCGCACTCGACGCCGGGGGAACCACGATCGGCGTGCTGGGCAACGGTCTCGGGGTCATCTATCCGGCCGCAAACCGGACGCTCTACGAGCGGGTGGCGCGAGACGGACTGCTGGTCACCGAGTTTCCCCCGGGCGAGCGGCCCACGGTGGGCAGCTTCCCGCGAAGGAACCGATTGATCAGCGGCCTCTCCCGCGTGACGGTGGTGATCGAGGCTCGGGTCGGGTCCGGCGCCCTGATCACCGCGGGAGCAGCACTCGACCAGGGCAGGGAAGTCATGGCGGTCCCGGGCAACATTACCAGCGAAGTGTCGGCCGGAAGCAATCGCCTGATTCGGGATGGTGCTGCGCCAGTTCTCGAACCGGCGGACATTCTTCAGCATTTTCCCGAATTCGCGGCGTCACCGAAGAAGGCCGCGCTTCAACCGGCTTGTCCGCCATTGCCCGACACGTTATCGCAGGAGGAGCGTGAGCTGGCCGCGCTTCTGGGACCAAATCCCATTCACCCGGACGAGTTGGCCGAACGATTCAAGCGCCCGATAGGAGAGGTGCTGGCATTGCTCGGTGGCTTGGAGATCGCGGGGGTGGTGGAGCAGGGTGCCGGAAGATTGTTCCGGCGGTCAGTGTCATCCTGAGCGCTCGCACGTCGCCCGAGCACTCGCGCGTCATCCCGAGCGGAGCGAGGGATCGCTCCACGGTGCATTCCACAACGATGTTCGTCTATATCCTTGCCAGCCGAACCCTCCGTCTTTACGTCGGCGTCACCAACGATCTGATTCGCCGGGTCCATGAGCATAAGAGCGGGGCAATGCCCGGATTCACCCGTCGCTATGGAATCAATCGGCTGGTCTACTTCGAATCGTTCAGTGAACCTATGCAGGCTATTGCCCGTGAGAAGCAGATCAAGGACTACACACGGGTGAAAAAGCTGGCCATGATCAGTTCGATGAATCCAGCCTGGAACGACTTGGCCGAGCTCTGGTTGTGAGATGTCACGAGGAACGATCCCTCGCTCCGCTCGGGATGACGTCTGAGTGCTCAGGCCTGATTCGTCTACTCGCTCAGGATGACATGCACTCGCCTACATTTCCGCATGCACCTCTACCTCCACGTCCCCTTCTGCGCCCGCCGCTGCACTTACTGCGATTTCGCCATTGCGGTCCGGCGCGACGTGCCCTCCGATGCATATGTCGATGCGGTGCTCCGGGAGTGGACTCTCCGGCAAACTGACCCGGTCTGGGACGCCTCGCCCGAGGTGCGGACGATCTACTTCGGCGGCGGCACGCCGTCCCGGGTCACCCCGGCCTCCATCGGCCGGATGCTGGAACGAATCGCTGCCGACCGGACCATCGCGGCAGATGCGGAGATTACCCTCGAGGCGAATCCCGAAGACGTGACTGGGTCGGCGGCGGCAGCCTGGCGCGCCTTCGGGGTGAACCGCGTGTCGCTCGGCGTTCAATCGTTCGACCCCACCGTCCTCCAATGGATGCACCGGACCCACACGGCCGCCCAGGTCCCAGAGGCCGTCGACGCGATTCGTTCCTCCGGTATCGAAGATCTCTCGCTCGATCTCATCTTCGGCCTGCCGACGGCACTCGGACGCGATTGGCGCGCCGACCTGGCGCACGCCTTTGCGCTCCAGCCCGAGCATCTCTCGTTGTACGGCCTGACCGTGGAGGCGCACACGCCACTGGGACACTGGACCGATCGGGGAGAGGTGGCACCGGTGGACGAGGATCGCTACGCCGCGGAGTTCCTGCTGGCCCACGACGCGCTTGGTGCTCACGGCTACGAGCACTACGAGATCTCCAATGCGGGTCGCCCCGGCCACCGGGCCAGGCACAATTCGGCATATTGGCGGCGGGCGCCGTTTGTTGGGCTCGGCCCCGCCGCGCACAGCGGGATGGGCAACGAGCGGCGCTGGAATGTGCGCGAGTGGTCGGCCTACCAGCGGCTACTGGCCTCGGGGAATTCCCCGCTCGAAGGCCGGGAGTTCCTCGATGCAGCCGCGGTAACCCTGGAGGAGCTTTACCTGGGGCTCCGGACAGTTGAAGGTCTTGCGCTCCAACGGGTCCCGGCGCCCCTTGCCCGACAGTGGGTGCAGGCCGGCTGGGCCACCGAAGCCGAAGGGCGGGTGCGACTTACAGCTGAAGGTTGGCTCCGGCTGGATGCGCTGGTGCCGTCTATCGCCACCTAGCCGCGGTAAACCGCTGTCACTTCTCGCCATTCGCTGCTGCCTCTAGATTTCGCGTATGACCACCCCAGACCAGCTGAGTGAGCGCCAGCTACGCGTTCTCGAGGCCGTCGTGCACACCTATATCGAGACTGCCGAGCCTGCCGGCAGCCAGACGATTGCGCGCCGGTTTGGGCTGGGGGTGTCTCCGGCAACGATTCGGAGCATCATGAGCGAGCTGGAAGACAAGGGCTATCTCTTTCATCCGCATACCTCGGCCGGCCGGATTCCAACTGACCGGGCCTACCGCATGTACGTGGATGCCATCATGCGGCTCTCGCCTCCGAGCCACGAGGAGCAGCATACCCTTCGGTCGGAGCTGGTGGGGACCCGGAGCGCGGTAGAAGAGGTCCTTCGCCGAGCCGCGCAGGTTCTGGGCGTGCTGACCCAGGAGCTGGGGGTGGCTGTAGCGCCGGCTCTGGATCACATGGTGCTGGAGCGGTTGGAGCTGGTTCAGGTCACGACTGAACGCTTGCTGCTGGTCTTCAACCTCCAAAGCGGCGTGGTCAGGACGATTTTCGTGGAGGTCCCGGGCATGGTGCCGGCTGCTTCGGTGCAACAGGTCTCCCAGGTATTGAACGAGCGGCTATCCGGCCTGACGCTTCAGGAGATTCGCAGTACGCTCCCCGATCGACTGCGCGACGCGGTCGGGACCGAGGGCGGGCGGGAGCTGTTGAACATCTTTATCGCCGAGGGCGATGGTCTGTTCGACCTGTCGAACGAGGACAACACCGTCGTGCTGGGTAGTGCGCAGATGCTGGCCGACCAGCCGGAGTTCGCGTCCAATTCCCGCATGCGCGAATTGCTTCGGCTGACGGAGGGGCGCGACCTGCTCAAACAAGCGCTCGCGAGCCGGCGCCAGCGGGGGCTCTCGATCACCATTGGCGGTGAAAACCCGGATACCCGGCTGAGTGATTTCACTCTGGTCACCTCCTCATACGAGGCCGGCGGGCTCAAGGGCGTGATCGGAGTAATGGGGCCGACCCGGATGCCGTACGACAAGATCATCGGACTGGTGGAACACACCAGCCGCCTGGTGGAGGGATTGCTGGAGTGAGCGATTTTTATAATCTGCTGGGCGTAACACGTACGGCCACCGAGGTCGAGATCAAGAAGGCGTACCGGAAGCTCGCCATGGAGTTCCATCCCGACCGGAACCCCGCGCCTGAGGCCGAAGGGCGGTTCAAGGAGATCACCGAGGCCTATGAGGTCCTCAAGGATCCGGAGAAGCGTTCGGCCTACGACCGCTACGGCAAGGCAGGGGTAGGAGCCGGGGGTGGCTTCGGGTTCCATCATGTCGATCTCAGCGAAGCGCTCAACATCTTCATGCGCGACTTCGGTGGGTTCGAGGGGATCTTCGGCGGCGGCCGGTCCCGCTCCGATGAGCGCCGGGGCCAGGATGTTCGCGCGACAGTGCGTCTCACGTTGAGTGAGGTGGCGCTCGGAGTAAAGAAGACCGTCAAGATCAAGAGTCCCGAGCGCTGTACCGTCTGTCAGGGAAGCGGTGCCAAGGCGGGGACGCAGCCAACGGCTTGCACCAGCTGTGGTGGCAGCGGCGAGGTGCGCCGTGCGGCCCGCAGTATGTTCGGACAATTCATCTCCGTCGCTGCCTGCCCCACCTGCAATGGCGAAGGTTCCGTGGTGCGAGAGCCGTGCGAGGTCTGCCGCGGCGAGGGGCGGGTGCGCGGCGAGCGTACCGTGACGGTCGACATCCCGGCTGGAGTCTCGAGCAACAACTATCTGACCCTCAGGGGCTATGGTGCCGCCGGTCCGAGGGGCGGCCCCAGTGGCGACCTGCTGGTCATGATCGACATCAAGGACGATGACCGGTTCGAGCGCCAGGGCGACGATCTCATTTACGATCTGCCGCTGTCATTCTCCCAGGCGGCATTGGGTGGGGACCACGAAATCCCCACGCCGTACGGAGAGGAGCACCTCCAGATTCCCGCTGGTACCCAAACCGAGACGGTCCTCCGTCTCCGAAGCAAGGGCCTTCCCATCCTGGGCCAGGATCGCAAAGGCGACATGCTGGTCCGGGTACACGTCTGGACCCCTGAGCGACTGACCGCTGAACAGGAGCGTCTCCTGCAGGAGCTGTCCAAGCTCGAGGGGGAGCCCCCCAAGCGGTCGCCCGGATTCTGGTCCAAGCTCAAGGAAGCGCTCGGCGCATGAACTGGTGGGCCATCGATGTGCGCCCGGCCGCCGAGCAGCGCGATCGGATGACGGCGTGGCTGGTGGCACGAACCGGGCATGCGGTGGAAGAGAGGGAGGACGGCACATTGGTCACCTTCGCTCCGGATGAGGCCAGTGCCGCAGCGCTGGTGGCTCAGCTGGCACGCGACGTCGATCCGTCGGCCGAGACCCAGCGCCGCCTGCTGGACTCGGTGGACTGGTCGACCCGGTGGCGCGACGGTCTTGGTCCCCGGCGCTTCGGTCGTCTTACGGTGGTTCCGTCCTGGGTTCCGGAGGCTGCCGACCCCGACGAGCACACCGTAGTTCTCGATCCGGAGAGCGCGTTCGGCAGCGGGGAGCATGGATCCACCCGCGTGGCGCTGATCCTGCTGGAGCAATTACTCCAGCCGGGACAGCGAGTCCTGGATTTGGGCAGCGGCAGCGGCATCCTGGCCATCGCGGCGGTAAAGCTGGGCGCCGCCCGCGCCATCGGGATCGAAACCGATCCGGAAGCCAACAGCGTCGCGCTCCGAAACGCCGGCCGCAACGGGGTTGCTGGCCGCACCGAGTTTCTCGAGGGCGACGCCGGAGTACTCGCTCCACTGATTGGGCCGGCCGGCCTGATCCTCTCCAACATTCTGCGCACCGCCAACACTGCCTTGCTCCCGGTGATCATCCACGCGCTCGAGCCCGGAGGCTGCGTGATCTTCTCCGGCATGGAGCACGCCGAAGCTTCCGAATTTCGCCAGGCGCTTCGGGCTGCGGGATTCGATCCAGTGCAGGAAGCCCTGGACTCGGGCTGGTGGGGGGTGGCCGCCAGGCCCCGGGAATGAGAGTCCTCATCTCGCCGGCCAGCGCGGTGGTGGGGTCTCGGGCAAGCCTGGACCAGAGTGAAGCGCACCATCTCCGCGTGCGACGGGCCCGGGAGGATGAGGAGGTTGAGGTGCTCGATGGCTCGGGACTGACCGGAACGGGGCGGCTGGTGCGGGTCGGCTCGGACTGGATGGTCGAGATTCAATCAGCCGAGCGGCAGCCGGTCCAGCCGCAACTGACGCTCGTTGTGGCAGCGGGGGATCGCGAGCGATTCTCCTGGATGGCGGAAAAAGCGGTGGAGCTGGGCGTCAGCGCGATCATTCCACTCGAAACGGCGCGCACGGCGGGAGTGGCCTCGCGCCTTCGGGATAGTCACGGAGAGAAGCTTCGGCGCGTGGTCCTCGAGGCCACCAAGCAGTGCGGGGCCGCATGGGCTCCCACGGTAGAAGCGCCTCTGGCACTGGATGCATTCCTTGCCCGCCCGATCCAGGGCAGCGGCTGGCTGGCCGATCCAGCCGGTGCGGCGCCTCCAGCCACGCTGGACGATACTCCTCTTACGGCCGTGATCGGTCCCGAGGGCGGGTTCACGGCGCAGGAACGAGCCGCGCTGGTCTCAGCCGGGTATCGGCCGGTAGCGCTGGGGACAAATACTCTGCGGTTCGAGACTGCCGCCCTGGCGGCGGCGGCGGCCGCGGGAACGGCAAGGCTGCGAGGACACCATGACTGACTGTCTCTTCTGCAAGATCGTGGCGGGCGAGATTCCGGCGAAGATCGTCAAACGCTCGGCCGACGCTCTGGCGTTCAGGGATATCGATGCCAAGGCGCCGGTTCACCTGCTGGTCATCCCCACCCGGCACATCGCGGCGGTACGCGAGGCCAGGGGAGATGATGGCGAGCGTCTCCTCGGGAGCCTGCTGGCCTTTGCCGCCGGCGTGGCGAGTGACGAGGGGCTGGATGGTGAAGGCTATCGCATCGTTACCAATACCGGGCGCAACGCGGGGCAGAGCGTGGATCATCTGCATCTGCATGTGCTGGGTGGGCGGAAGATGAGCTGGCCGCCCGGCTAGGGCGGAAGGAGCGGAAGAGGCGGTAAAGGCGGAAGAGGCGGAAAGAGCGGGAAGAGAATCAGCGCGACCCCGCCCTGGTGACGCAGCTGTAGAGTCGCCAGGTAAGCACCCCTGCTTGGTTTCTGAGATCGTTCAAGATATTGAAAGTCTCTTCGTCGAGAATCCCGCGATCCCTGCTAAACCTGAGTAGATAAGAAAGCTCGGAAAGGGAGCCGAGCGAAATATCCAGGTAGCGTCGAAATTCACGCACTCCACGCTTCGCCGCTCCTTCTGCAATATTGGTGGGCGCCGACAAGGCTGCTCGACGGGTTTGAGCCGTCAACTGATAGCGCTCAGACATAGGCCACTGTTCTGTAATCCGATACACCTCAAGCGCAAGCTTGTGCGAACTCTTCCAGGCCTCGAACTTCTCGTACGGCATCATACCTCAAGCTGGTGCTCCAGTGTCAGAGCAGGCGTACCCTAAGCCCGCACAAGGTTCTGATCCACGTCGCCTGCGGCTTTCCGCTCTTTCCGCCCCTTCCGCCTCCTTCTTGCCCCTCACATGACCCCCGAATAACTTCCACGCGTGTCCTCAGAGTCTAGCCTCACCGTCACCTTGCGAACCGCGCTCAACACCGCTCGCAAGGCGCAGGATAAAGAACGGACCCTCGTCCTCGGCACGATCCTCGCCAACCTCAAGAATCGAGAGATCGAACTACGGCGCCCGGCCTCGGACGACGAGGTGGCGGACGTGCTGCGCAAAGGCATCAAGATGAGGCGGGAGGCGGTGGAGCAGTACACTGCCGCAGCCCGA
>Ga0180121_10000494_pt1 | contig 16570 bp, 13 predicted proteins | sample AntDrymUQ5402106_2_FD_129676 | JGI IMG/M metagenome (GOLD analysis project Ga0180121, IMG submission 129676) | Polar desert sand microbial communities from Dry Valleys, Antarctica - metaG UQ540 (21.06) (version 2) (version 2) | ecosystem: Environmental > Terrestrial > Soil > Desert | place...
AGGAATTAAGCCGAGTTCCTTGCCGATCTGCACGGCTTGCGTTCTTCGTTTGGCACTCAGTGTGTCAAACAAGCGGCTAGAGTGCGTCTTCACGGTGTTTTCACTTACGAAAAGCTTTTCGGCAATCTCCCGATTGCTCATGCCCTGTGCGATTAACTCGAGTATCTCGAGCTCGCGGTTTAGTGATAGAAAGCTCGCGCAACCTTTCTTCGTTCAGCGCGAATGGCTGCGCAGTCAGGACTGCAATTTCCAGCTCAGCCCGATTGAATTACCATGTGTTGAGTGATTGACGGCTATTCGAGGACGGCTTCGCGAACCTGCTTCTCCTGATCTTCACGAAAGTGACGCAGCTTTTCGCGCAGTTCGGGCCGACTATTGGCCAGTATCGCCACCGCGAATAGCGCGGCATTGGTGGCTCCGGGTTTTCCAATCGCAAGAGTTCCAACCGGAATGCCGGCCGGCATCTGAACGGTGGAGAGTAGGGAATCCATGCCGTTCAATGCGTCACTCTTCATCGGCACACCCAGCACCGGCAGGGTTGTGTGCGCGGCAATGACGCCGGCCAGATGAGCTGCGCCGCCGGCTGCGGCGATGATCACTTCGGTGCCGCGAGCCTGAGCGTTTGAGGCAAAAGCTGAGGCCAACTCGGGGGTCCGATGCGCGGATATTACGCGACACTCATGCGCGACGCCGAAACTCGTCAGCACCTCGTCTGTATGACGCATCGTTTCCCAGTCGGACTTGCTGCCCATGATGACGGCTACGAGAGACTTCGAATTTCGGATTTCGGATTTCGGATTTCGCTTTCTTACCATCGCCGCAGCCTTTCCACCGTTAAGTATTTCAAGTTAAGTATGCAAACTCGCAATTCGAAATCCGAAATTCGAAATTCGAAATTCAAGCGCCCTGATCCAGCGAATAGCCACGTTCGCCGTCGAAGGTGTAAAGGTTTTCAGTCTTGATAAAGTCGTAGCCTGCACCTGCGACGCGCTCAAGCAGGGAAACGATCTGTGGGTGCGAGACTGTGCCGACATTGTTTTCAGATAGGAAGCGACAGCGCCAGTGATCGGAGCAGAAAGTTTCCGAGTGGCCACCCGGCCACACCTTCACGCCGCGATTGCTCATCATCTCGAGCTTCAGACCGTTTCCGTTCAGACCGCTAAGCGAGCTGCCCAGATCGTTTGCCGAAGCGGCAGACCAGTCGAGAAACACATCCACGCCCACCAGATCCTTCTTCGCCCGCACGCGAGCAGCGGGAGCTTGCCTCCTTTCAGATGCTTCCCCTTCGACCGGCTTGTATTTCGCTGCCTTGAGAGTTTGCGGCGTCAGCCCAACGCGCTGCACCACTGCGCCGGCAAACTCCTTCGTGCCCACTTTCTCGCGACTCACTCCTTCTTTGTAGACGTCGTAGGTGTGAATTCCATCTTCGAGCGTTCGCAGCCAAGCATTGTGCACCCGCTCCGCCACGCCCGTTTCTCCGACGTGGACCAGCATCATCACGGCGCCCAGCAACAGACCCGACGGATTGGCCAGATTCTGTCCGGCGCGGCGCGGAGCAGACCCATGAATCGCTTCAAACATCGCCACGTGCTCGCCAATATTCGCCGAACCCGCGAGCCCGACCGAACCGGCAATTTGCGCCGCCACGTCCGAGAGCACATCGCCATAAAGATTCGGCATTACTAAAACATCAAAGGCTTCAGGTGTGTCGGCAAGTTTGGCGGCACCGATGTCTACGATCCAGTGTTCGTTTTCAAGATCCGGATACTCCACGGCGATCTCAGTGAACACTGTGTGAAAAAGGCCGTCCGTAAGCTTCATGATGTTGTCTTTGGTAAAGCAGGTGACCTTCTTGCGATTATTTCTGCGCGCGTATTCGAAAGCGTACCGCACGATCTTTTCCGAGCCGGGACGTGAGATCAGTTTCAAACACTGGACCACCTGATCGGTCTGCCGGTGCTCGATGCCGGCATAGAGATCCTCTTCGTTCTCACGAACTATGACCACATTCATCTGCGGATGCTTGGTCTCGACAAACGGGTGATAGGAGACGCAGGGACGTACATTGGCATAGAGGCCGAGGGTCTTGCGCACCGTCACGTTCAAACTCTTGTAGCCGCCGCCTTGGGGAGTTGTGATCGGAGCTTTGAGAAAAACCTTTGTGCGGCGCAGCGATTCCCAGGAACTGGGCTCAATGCCTGAGCTGCTGCCTGCGAGGTAAACCTTCTCGCCAATATCTATTGCTTCAATATCGAGTTCGGCCCCGGCTTCTTTCAGGATGTGAAGCGTGGCGGCCATGATCTCGGGCCCGATGCCGTCGCCATGTGCAACAGTAATAGGAACACGTTCAGGCATATAGCAGCTTAAGCCTTTCGTTCGGCGCGGTCGGATTAGAATAATAGAGAAGCAAGCAATATAAGCCAAAACCGCAGAGGCAGGCAATCACAGGAAATGGCGTACGGATCTAGCCTCCCTGGCTGAATGCTTGCTTGAGAGCTAGTTCCTCTAATCTCATCCTTCATAAATACCAGAAATAGGAAGCCTATTTTCTCTTCCGCTGACAACCTCTTCTCGTATATTTTCGCGCTTAGGTTCCTACTCTCGCGCAGCGAGGGCGACTGCACTTGTCCGCGACCGTAAAGCGACGACGTTCGGCTGAATGAAGCCAAGCCGAGAGGGGATCGTGGTGGTCGAGGTAGTTACGATGGCGATCGTGGAGGTTATCGGGGTGGCGGCGGTGGTGCTCGCGGCGGAGATCGCTACGAACGCGAGCCGCGGTGTAAAATGCTTTTGAGGGGAAAAGTGGAATTGGGAAAAAGGGGTAACAGGGTTTTCTCGTTACCCACTTAGCCCATTTCCCTTCCCTTTTCCCCTGGTTACTTACTTCCTCCCTGCCGGCCTGAGCTTCAATTTCAACCGCTCGCTACCGCGCATGATTTCCACTTCATATTCATGACCGGCTTTCAGCTCGCCTAGCGCGGCCGTGTAATCGTAGACATTCCGCACGTCGCGCCCCGCCATCTTCACAATCCTGTCGCCGGCTTTCAGTCCCGCCTGAGCCGCCGGGGAATCATCACGCACTCCGTCCAACAATAAACCGTCACTCGAGTCAGCGTAGTTAGGAATGGTGCCGAGATAAACGCGGAAACCGATCGAGCGTCCCGTTGCTGCGCTTTTGGCGACCTGGTATGTGGGCCGTTTGTCGCTCGCGTCGATGTCATGAACGATGCGGGCCACCATTGCGAGTATGCGGGCCTCGTCGTCATAGTTGATCTTCTCCGCAGTATCAGAAGGCTTGTGGTAGTCGACATGTGTCCCGGTCCAGAAGAAGAGGACAGGGATCTGCTTGGCGTAGAACGAAGAGTGATCACTTGGGCCAAAGCCATCTTCGTTCAAGGTGAGCAGAAACTGTTTGGTTACATCGTTGCCGACAACCATTCGGCCGCTGGCACCAACCACCATCGTCAGGCTGCTGGAAGGATGGGCCGTAGAACTCGCATTGACGGTCAGACCCTGTAAGAGGTTGGCCCGCTCGATCATCGGCTGCCACTCCGGCGCGGTGCCGACGCCTCCGATCACGAGTTTCCGGTCTTTCATCCGACCAATCATATCCATGTTGATCATGGCCACGGTGTTTGCTAATGGGATCACCGGATGGTCGACGTAGTACTTCGAGCCAAGCAGCCCCTCTTCCTCTCCGCTGAAAGCTACGAAGACGATTGTTCGTCGTGGTTTGGGGCGCTGGGTTGAAATCATACGTGCCAGCTCGATCAGGCCCGCCGTTCCGGAGGCATTGTCATCTGCGCCGTGGTGTACGTCGCCTTCTCGCTGGGCCAGGCTGCCGGCGCCGCCACGACCCAGGTGATCATAGTGCGCGCCAATCACGATGGCTTCGTTCTTCAGGTTTGGATCAGAGCCCTCGAGTATGCCTATGACATTTGCCGCAGCGACTTCGCGGCGGACGATGTCTGCTTGAAGGGTCACCTTCACAGAATCAAGCAGCCTGGGTTCCAGGGTTTTGTCCCGCTCGCCAGTCCGACCCAACTTTGTCGCAGTAGCAATCATTTCGCGGAGTGCAGCTTCAAGTTCGGAACTGGAATTTTGTAAGCCGCCGGCCTGTAGAATCCGGTCGGCGCTCTGTCTTGAGATAGCAACCACCGGCAAGCCCGCATTGCTGGTGTTGTGATCGTAACGAAGTTGCGACAAAGCGTCGTCTTTGAAATTCACTTCGCGCCCTATGACGATCAAACCTTTCGCGCCCGCGTTGCGCGCCGCAATCGCTTTGAAGCGTAAGTCTTCGTAGCTGGCAAACGTGCCGTGCGGATTATCTCCATCAGGTGTACCTGAGAATGTCACTGCAATGTATCCGGCGACTCGGGAACCGGCGTAATCGTCATAGTTCAATTCCGGAGCAGTGATACCGTAGTTCACGAAAGCGAGCGGCGCATCAACAACACGAGCACTTGAGGAGAAACCCACCGGCATCCAATCGTCGCCCGCGCGGAAGTCGAGAACCGCAGTGGGCCTTCCGGCACCTCCGGCTGGCTGGATTGCCGTTTGCGGAATCAACTGCATCACGTTGTTCTTGCCGAGTTCAACGCCGGCGATATACGGAAATCGTTGCAGGAATCTGGATTGCGCTTCGCCCCTGGTTCGCGACGCGCGGGCAGACGGAGAACCGGACTTCAGACCGAGGCGGACAAACTCACCTGCTATGAACTGGGCCGCGCCGTCAGCGCCAGGCGTCCCGGTACGCCGGCCTTCGAGTGCCTTCGAAGCAAGGTAGGTGATGTGTAGGCGCAGTCGCTCCGCGCTAGTGGTGAGCTGACTGGGTTGCTGGGCTAGTACAGCAACCGAGATTGTGCTCACCAGGAGAACAAAGAAGGAATTATGGCGAAGTTTGAAATTCATTGTCCGTCTCTTTCATGTTCCCGGTTGTCATGGGCACTGCCGCGGGTCTTAACCTCTTTCGAAGTGTCGGAGGGCCGCGGGAAAGATGAAACCTCTGAGTTAGGAGACGACATCCTAGTCTAACGAAAGGGCGCGGAAGAAATGCCGAATTAGAAATGACTGGAGCTTATGACTGCACTTTATAACAGGAGCGAGAGCCGAGACAAGACGCCCTGAGCTCGTAAAAGCGGACGACAGGTGATCAGAAGCGAAGCTGAGCGGCATTGGACATGGCAGGCTCCAAATCCAGCGGTTTCATAGGCTTGATGTTATCATTACGATGGGTTCAACGACGGGAAGGCGGATAGGAATGTCTTCAGAAGCGACTGAAAAAAAAGTAAACACCCGGGTGGAGAGCGATTCCATGGGTGAGATTGAAGTGGCGTCTGATGAGTATTGGGGTGCTCAGACCCAGCGTAGCTTGCTCCACTTCAATATCGGCGACGACCGCATGCCCCGCGAGATGATTCGAGCGCTGGGGATCCTCAAAAAAGCTGCCGCTCTCGTAAATGAAAAACTGGGCAAGCTGGCTCCGGAGAAATCAAAGCTAATCGTTCAGGCTGCAGACGAAGTAATCGAGGGAAAACTGGACGAGCATTTTCCCTTGCGCGTCTGGCAGACCGGCAGTGGCACGCAGACAAACATGAACGCCAACGAAGTGATCTCCAATCGCGCGATTGAGTTGGCGGGCGGCGTGCTGGGCAGCAAAAAACCAATTCATCCCAACGACGACGTGAACATGTCGCAGTCGTCGAATGATACTTTCCCGACGGCAATGTACATCGCGGCCGCCGAACAGCTGCATCAACTCATTCCCCAAGTAAAGAAAGTACACGATGCGATCGTCGCGAAGGCTGAGGAATTCAAAGACGTCGTAAAAATTGGCCGCACGCATCTCCAGGACGCCACTCCTTTAACTGTGGGCCAGGAGATGTCTGGCTGGGCCAACCTGCTCGCGCGTGATATCGAACGTTTGCGGTTAGCGCTGCCCGGCGTCCTTGACCTGGCAATTGGTGGCACCGCTGTGGGCACCGGCATCAATTCGCACCCTGAATTCGGCGAGCGGGCGGCGGAGAAGATTGCCGAGTTGACTGGTCTGCAGTTCAAATCACACCCGAACAAATTCGCCGCGCTTTCCGCTCACGACGAAATCATTTTCGCCAGTGGCGCTTTAAAGACACTTGCCGCGTCGTTGATGAAGATTGCCAACGACATACGCTGGCTGGCCTCTGGCCCGCGTTGCGGTCTGGGTGAACTGTCGCTGCCGGAAAACGAACCGGGATCATCGATCATGCCGGGCAAAGTTAATCCGACGCAAAGCGAAGCCATGACCATGGTCTCGGTGCAGGTCTTTGGCAATGATGCGGCAATAACCTTTGCCGGCTCGCAGGGTAATTTCGAGTTGAACGTCTTCAAGCCGGTGATGATTCACAATCTACTGCATTCGATTCGGCTGATTCACGATGCCTGCCACGGGTTTGTTGAGTATTGCATTGCGGGGATCGAGCTCAACCGCGAACAGATAAACGACTACGTCAAAGGTTCGCTGATGCTGGTGACGGCGTTGAATCCTCATATTGGGTATGACAAAGCCGCGAAGATCGCTAAGCACGCACACAAAAGAGGTATTAGCTTGCGGGAGGCGGTCATCGAACTGGGGTTTTTGACAGGTGAAGAGTTTGACAAGTATGTGAAGCCCGAGGAGATGACGCATCCCTGAGTCCACAGATTATAAGGTTAAGGAGAACGTAGCTGGTGCTTACTATGTCGACTCCTCCTGCATAGATTGCGATGTGTGCCGCGACACCGCGCCGGACAATTTCATGCGCTCTGACGAGAACAGTTATTCCTTTGTCTACAAGCAACCGGAAAACGACGAAGAGCGAGCAGCTTGTGACGAAGCGCTTTCCTGTTGCCCTGTGGAAGCAATCGGGACCGACGGCGAGTCTTAATCACCTAGTCTGCAGATTATTGCATCGTCCTGAATCTTAACAAAACAGGTTGAGAGAGGCACATGAAGCAAGAATATGCGTCTCCGAACGTTCTCTGATTTCGGCGCTAGTACTTTTCTCTCTCCCGGCGCAGAATGAACAATGAATTTGGGGGGAGGCGGTGATGATGAGAAAACTATTAACAATTTTCGGAGCGCTTGTGCTGGTCACGCTGTTTACGACTCAGCAGGGCTTGGCAGAGGGCGCGACCCAGATTACGGTTCGCGGTCGGCTGCAAAAAACTGTCGAAGCGGGTGGCTGGCTGATCGTTGCCGGCGGGCAGAAATACTTGCTTCTAAACGCGCAGCAATTTCAGAAGGAGAGTTGGTTTAAAGAGGCCGCAGAGGTTGAGGCGAGTGGCGAGACAAAGTCGGATATGATGACCACATACATGGAAGGGTCACCGTTTGAGGTGCGGTCGATGCGCCCTTTAGCCCCGGCCCCCGCCGGCGGAAATCAAGCCGCAAGCGGAGGCAACACAAGGCGGCTCACGCGCGTGACCGTGTCGGGCCACTCGATTGTCCAAGCGCAGCCAGATACCGCGATTATCACGGTCTCGGTAGTGACTCAGAGCAAACGGGCGATTGATGCTCAGCAGGAAAACGCTGCAAGAAGCGATGCAGTAGTGCGAGCGCTCAAGGCCGCGGCTGGTGCCGGCGTAGAGGTTAAAACCAGCAGCTACAGTCTTCAACCGCAGAGAGTCTACCGCGACAACCAACCGCCCACGATCACTGGCTACGAGGCACGCAATACGGTGACGGTGACCTTGAGTGACCTGACTAAGGTGGGAGCGGTAATTGATGCCACAGCTCAGGCGGGTGCAAACGACATCGCTGGAATTTCATTTACACTGCGACGAGACCGGCCCGCGCGCGACGAAGCTTTGGCCCAGGCGACTCAGGAAGCAATGGGTAAGGCGCGCGTGATAGCGCAGGCACTCGGCGGGCGCCTGGTGGGAATCGTTGAAGTGCAGGAAGAGGGAACGATAAGACCGCCCGTTCCTGTTTATGAAAAAATGGAAATGACCCGGATGGCCGCGGCTCAAACGCCGATTGAAGTGGGTTCACTGGAGATCACATCGCGGGTGCAGTTGATTGCCGAGGTCGATGGCGGATGACCGGGCACGGGAGATGCGGAGACGCGGTGAGGGGGAGACGTGGAGGCGCGCATCTTGCGGGTAAATCACAGGTAGCGAGGTTGAGGAATCGAATTCCCAGCGTACCAAGGTTGTGGATTGACTGCGAGTGAGACGGGGCGAAATGTTCATCTAGCATTGTCGGCGTTTAAAACCTTCACGCTAGCTTCTCGTGCTTGTGTGGTCCTCAACTTAACCTTTTCACCTGTCCAAATTTCACTTAAGCTGTAGCCATGCCAAATCCAAATCGCGCGTTTCATCTGATGGCCATTCGTAATCAGGTGAGGCCATCCGGACGACTTTGGAATCCTGCGGCTGACGTTTATCACGCGGGAGACGGTTGGGTGGTGAAGGTAGATCTGGCGGGCGTCTCTGTAGATGATCTGGAAATAGTGCTTTCCGACTCACATCTGATAGTTCGAGGCTGCCGCCGCGATACTCTCTATCGAGAAGGTTACACTTACCAACAGATGGAGATAAGCTACAGCCGCTTTGAAAAGCAGATTGAATTCCCCTGTTCGATTGATGCAGCTTCTCTCACTCACGATTATCGCGACGGTTTTTTACTAATTAATATGCGTTGTAAGTAAGGGTTTAATATAATCAAGGTCGATTAAGAAGAATGTCCGAGCGTTCGGAAAAACCAGATACCAGCCCGCAAACTCCGCCGACCAGGGCGCAGGGCAAGTCCAAAGAACCAACCGAGCAAGCCGCATCTAACGAGAAGCCCGGCCAGCCATTCGAGCTAGCCGTCCTGGCGCTGCAAAACACAACTCTGTTTCCCGAAACAGTAGTTCCGCTCGCCGTGGGCCGACCGCGTTCGGTTGCAGCTGTCGAAGCCGCCCTGGCGACTCCGGAGAAGTTGATTGCCTGTATCACCGTTCGGCCGGAAAGCATCGCCGGAGCTGACGCGACACCCAGCGAACTGTACAGCGTCGGCACCCTCGTGATGATCAAGCGGATGGAACGTCTTGACGACACCATGCACATCATCGCGCAGGGTACTGAGCGGATAAAGGTGCTCGACTGGAAACAGCAAGAGCCTTACTTGCGAGCGCTGGTTCGGATCCTGCCCGAACCGCGGATCGTCGATCCTGAAGAGGTGGAAGCTGCTAAGCGAAATGTGCAGGCAATGATTCAACAAGCTCTGGCGTTGCTGCCCGGCGTCCCACCCGAAGTGAGAGTGGCGATCCTGGGCTCGGTAGAACCTGTGCGCCTTGCTTACTTCCTCGGATCGATTCTCAACCTCGGCGTTGAGCAAGAGCAAAAGATGCTCGAAGCCGAAACCGCCGACGAGCTACTCCACCTGGCGCACGTCTATCTTGCGCGCGAGCTGGAGATCATTCAGTTGCGTTCGAAGATCACTTCCGAAGCTCAATCGGAGATGGACAAGGCCCAGAGGGATTATGTTCTGCGGCAGCAGATGAAGGCGATCCAGAAAGAGCTGGGTGAGGATGAAAGTGGCGAGCGCGTGGAAGCCGAAATGCTGCGGGAGCGGCTGGCCTCATCCGATTTGCCGGATGAAGTTCGACAGGAAGCCGAGCGCGAGCTGAAGCGGCTGGAAAGACTGCCCGCGGCGGCGCCTGACTATCACGTCATCCGCAGCTACCTCGATTACGTTCTGGAATTGCCCTGGCGGAAGTCGTCTGAAGACAAGCTCGATCTGATTGAAGCACGCAAGATTCTGGACGAGGACCACTATGGTTTGGAAGACGTTAAGGAACGCATTCTCGAGTTTCTGGCCGTGATCAAGCTGCGGCCTGACACCAAGAGTCCCATTCTATGTTTCGTGGGGCCGCCGGGAGTAGGTAAGACTTCGTTAGGCCGCTCGATCGCGCGCGCGCTGGGCCGGCAATTTGAGCGATTGTCGCTCGGTGGTATGCGCGACGAAGCTGAACTACGCGGACATCGGCGCACCTACATCGGCTCGATGCCTGGGCGGATCATTCAATCGATCCGGCGCGCAGGTGTGAATAATTTTGTCCTAATGCTGGATGAGATTGACAAGCTGGGCAACGACTTCCGCGGCGATCCGGCCTCGGCTTTGCTGGAGATTCTCGATCCGCAACAGAACAACACGTTCCGCGATCACTATCTCGATCTGCCCTTCGATTTGTCAAAAGTCTTCTTTATCGCGACCGCCAATCAGATGGGTCCGATTCCCCCGCCGCTGAGAGATCGCATGGAAGTCATCAATCTGGCCGGCTATAGCGATCCGGAGAAGCTGCAGATTTCGCGCCGGTATCTGATTCCCCGCCAGATTAGCGAGAATGGACTCAATGAGAGTCAGTTGAAGATTGAGGATGAGGCGATTGAGTTGATCGCTGCTCGCTACACGCGCGAGGCTGGCGTGCGTCAGCTCGAACGGAACATCGGCAGCATCGCGCGGAAGGTCGCCTTGAAGATTGCCCAGGGGCAGGGCGAATCAGTTACCGTCACCGCCGGTGACATCAAAGACTATCTGGGCGCGCCGAGATTCTATCCCGAGCAGGCCCGCAAAGAATTACCCGCCGGCGTAGCGACGGGGATGGCCTGGACCGAAATGGGCGGTGAGGTGCTCTTCATTGAAGCCACTCTGCTGCCCGGGGGCAAAGGCTTAACGATTACCGGGCAGCTTGGTGAAGTGATGCAGGAGTCGGCGCGGGCAGCGCAGTCGTATCTGTGGTCACACGCCGCTGAGTTTGGCATCAGTGCCGAGATGTTCAGGGACTATGGCGTTCACCTACATGTTCCTGCCGCAGCCATTCCCAAGGATGGACCGAGTGCTGGTGTGTCGATAACGGCCGCGTTGGCGTCGCTCTACACGGGCCGTCGGGTGCGTCCTGACACGGCGATGACCGGTGAAATCACTTTGTCAGGTCTGGTATTTCCGGTGGGAGGGATCAAGGAGAAGGTGCTGGCCGCTCACCGTGCCGGCATTCGGCGCATCATTCTTCCTTTGCGCAATGAAGCTGACGTCGAAGAGATACCCGAAGATGTACGTAAGGAATTGCAGATCGTTTTTATCTCAAGAATCAATGAAGTAGTTAACGTGGCGCTGGAGATGCTGGTCGCTAATCCACCGCCGCCGATCGCGACTGGACGGGATCAAGCTGCTTACCAGCCGGATTCCGAAGCCGCGGCGGTGTGACCGGTTTAGGAATCACGCCGGTGGCGTTCGGCGAGCTACGCGCCCGCTCGCGGGCGACAGCGGCGTTTCCAAATCTGGTGTGAGCGCTCAAAGCCCGTCGGGGGAATTTGAAGTCCTGCCAGTGATGCTAGAGCTTGGTCTTTGCCTACATTGACCGACGCGCAGATCACAGCTACAGGAGGGGGCACACAGAAAGAGGGCTACACCTAGGGATAGCCCTCTGATTTAGCGAGCAGGGTGGAAAGCCTGCCTACTGCGTGATGCCCATCTGCCAGAGCATGAAGGCGTAGTCAAACGCCACTTCCCGGAGATAGTCGTAACGCCCGGAAGAGCCGCCATGGCCGGCGCCCATGTTTACCTTCAAGAGCAGCGGATTGCTGTCAGTTTTCATCGTCCGCAGTTTAGCGACCAGCTTTGCTCCTTCCCAGTAAGGCACCTGGCTGTCGTTGAGGGAAACCTTGACCAGCGTCGCCGGATAATTCACCCTGGCGATGTTGTCATAGGGCGAGTACTTCTTCATGTAGGCGTACGCGTCCCTGTCGTTGGGATTCCCCCATTCGATGTACTCGCTCGTGGTAAGGGGCAGCGTCGCATCGAGCATTGTGTTCAGCACATCGACAAACGGGACCTGCGAAACGACGGCTTTGAACAGATCCGGGCGCATGTTTGTCACCGCGCCCATTAGCAGACCACCAGCACTGCCACCCTGAATTACCAGCCGGTCGCTTGATGTGTACTTGTTCTTAACCAGATGTTCGGCAGAGGCGATGAAGTCGGTGAACGTATTTATCTTGTTCATCATCCTGCCCGCCTGGCGCCACTCCTCACCCATCTCGCCGCCACCGCGAATGTGGGCAATGACGTAGACCACACCTCTGTCCAGAAGACTCAAACGATTTGACGAGAAAGTTGGCGGAATCGTCGCGCCATAAGAGCCATAGCCGTAAAGCAGCAACGGCGCCTTCCCGTCCATCTTTGTGCCGCGTCGATAGACCACCGAGATGGGAATCTTCGTGCCGTCCGAAGCGGTCGCGAAGAGACGCTCGGAAGCGTAGTTCTTTTTATCAAAGCCACCAGGCACTTCCGTCTCCTTCAAGAGAGTGGCCTGATGGGTGTTCATGTCATAATCGAAAACCGAAATGGGCCTGACGAGTGATTGGTAGCGATAGCGAACCATGCTGGTGTTGAATTCCCGATTCACATCGAGACTAGCTGAGTAAACCGGCTCGGGAAACTGGATGCGATGAGACTTGTTGGTCTTCATGTCGATGACTCGCAGTTTCTGCAATCCGCCTTCCAACTCAGACACAACAGCGTGATTCACGAAGAAATTGATGTCGTCGACCTTGACCGCGGGCTGGTGGGGAACAAACTCCTTCCAGTTTTTCTCCGACGGATCGGAGACTGGCGCCCGGACCACGCGGAAGTTTTTGGCGCCCTTATTCGTACGGAGGTAAAACAGACCGCCGTGATGATCGACGTCGTATTCATGTTCAGGTTGACGCGCAAGAATGAGCTTCGGCTCCGTCATGGGCTTGTCCGTCGGCATGTAGCGAAACTCCGTCGAGGTCTTGCTATAGGAACCGATCAAGACCATGGCCTTGTCGCGCGAGCGTCCAGCGTCAAGGTCAAAAAGTTCATCTTTCTCTTCAAGCACCAGATCGGTTTTGTCGCTGCCCAGCACGTGACGGAAAAACCTGTCAGAACGCTTTGTTACTGCGTCTTCCGTAGTGAAGAACAGGGTCTTGTTGTCAGTGGCCCACAGCACACTTCCAACTCGGTCAAATGTTTCCGGGAGCAATTGCCCTGAACGTAGATCCTTGATCTGCAACTTGTATTGCCGGTAGCCGGTAGTGTCAGTTGAGTAAGCAAGCAAGTTTCCATCATCACTGACGACGAAAGCGGCAATGCTGAAAAACTTGAGTCCTTTCGCCATCTCATTCTGATCGAGAAGGACTTCTTCTTTCGCATCGAGCGTCCCGAGTTTGCGGCAGTAGGTAGGATATTGTTTACCTTGTTCGGTGCGTGTGTAGTAGAAATAATTGCCCCAGCGATAGGGCACGCTCTGATCAGTCTCCTTAATGTGTCCGACCATCTCTTTGTAGAGCCTCTCTTGCAGGGCGGCGGTCGGCTTCGTGGCAGCATCAGTGTGAGCGTTCTCAGATTCCAGATAGGCGATCACTTGAGGATTAGACCTCTCGCGAAGCCAGAAATAGTCATCAACCAAAGTCTCGCCGTGAATATTTGTAGTCTTGGGTTTCTTCTCTGCCATCGGTGGTTTTGGTGCGGCTGCGCCTCCGCCATTGGATTGGGCCAGCGCCGCGCTGCTAAGCGTGCAAAAGGAAATCAATGCGAACAAAACGAGCAGCATTACGGGTTTCGGCGGTCTTCTCATATCTGACCTTCTTTGCTTGGAGAATTAGGGTTGCGGACATTGGGGAGATCCGTCTTCCATGAATCGAGCACCGCAGAATTCTTTTGCTTGATTGTTTGCTGGCGCACGGCCGGCTAGTCGTGGACGGTTCAACCACGCGGTGGGTCGCCCCAGCCTGAGCCTACGTACTTACCGTTCTCCACCATGCACGGCACTGTTGGATCACCGTTCGAGAAGGAGAGCATCTCTGCCCGGCGCGAGCGATCGTTTTGAGCGTCGTAATCAACGAAAGAAATGCCATTTGCATTGTAATGATCCCGTGCCTGTTGACAGTAAGGACAGCCCGGCTTTGTGTAGATAGCTAACGCCAACTTGAGGTCACCTCCGTGTGACGCTAGTTTAGCAACGGACTGGCGAAGATAGAAGCCGGGTCGAGTCGGATCCGGTATTATTTTCAAAACCGGAACCGCTATACTTCGCCAGTTTACGGACGAACTTGACTCAACAAGCCCTCTCACCGAGAGCGATCTTCTTGACCGGTACGAAAAATTGGTGATTGTGGAGATCGTGGGTAAGCAAGTGCAGGTGCCCGAAAAGAACCGCTTGCTGCGCTGTTTCCAGTATTTATCGCTCAATTCGATTTCTTACGGCGACTTTTGTTTGGAATGGCGAATGTACGAATTGTCAGATTTGGTATCACGAGAAAGGTCAGACAGAAAGCAATGACAAGCTCGCACTCTCCTGTCGCGCGGAGGTGATCGAGGGAATGGTCATCACGAAGTTAAGTCAGTTTATTCACCTCGACGGTATCAGCAAGCGGGACTGCTTCATGTACCATGCGGACATGACCCGGGATGTTCGAGCTAAGAACCATGATCGCGCGGGGGTCCACAGAGTGAAAAGGAGCGAAGAACCTCTCTTCGCTCCTTTTGCTTAATTGGGTATCGCTTTCTCCGCGTCTCGTTTAGCCTCGGCGTGCATCACGCCGGTCGCGCCGGAAATCGCGCATGTCTCCGCGCAAGTCCCGACGATCTCGTCGCAGCTCGCGGTGGTCGTAGCGCAATTCGCGTCTATCCGCTTTGATTTCACGACGATCGGCGCGAAGCTCCTGCTGCGAAGCTCCTTCACGTCGGTCATCGCGATACTCGCGCACGTCAGATCGCAACTCACGACTGTCTTGCCTTATCTCACGCTTGTCACCACGAATCTCCCTTGTGTCCGCCCTAATCTCTCTCCGATCCGAGCGCAACTCCCGGCATTCCCAGGGCGAAAAATTGCATCGGTTCTGCCCCTGGGCCAAAGCCGTGGTCGAAAGACCGGTAAACAAAGCGACAGCTACCAACAAACTTCGCAAAAGTGTGATTCTCATTTCATTCTCCTCCATCGATTCAGTCTTGGCTCCATAATCGCCAGACCGGACGAGCCTGGGATCCGGCCGGCCCCTACCGAAGGCATGGAGGGGAGACAGACTCCACCGATGCAAGTCCGAAATGGGCTCGCTGGCAGATTCAACTTGTTGCTTCGGTTAACCCCCTTGCTGAACTCTTAGACGCTGAGACAGTAGCGGAGGACGAGATTTCTGCGGCTTACAATGACGAACCTGATAAAACCTGTGGGCAGCACGTCGACGGCGTCACTCCACTACGGAACCGCGAGCGGTAGCGACCGGGACCTACACTCAACACTGCTCATGATCTTTTGATGCCGATCTAGTCCAAATGCGAGTTGAATCCAGCATCCGGTCGCTACCGCTCGCGGTTCCGTAGTGGAGTAGCGCACAAAACTTCTTTGGATTCCGCAACACAGCTCTTAGTACCTGGGCACGCTGGGATCGACTTCATTGGACCACGCAGTGATCCCTCCTTTGAGATTCAGAAGATTGCCGGCGAACCCTGAACGCTTGAGTGCTTCGATGGCTTTCGCGCTGCGGCCCCCCATCTTGCAATGCACGACGGTCTCCCGGTTGGGATCTATTTCCAACATACGGTTAAGCACCTGGCCCAGGGGGATATGCGTTGTATTAGGAATAGCGGCAATCGCGACTTCGTGCGCCTCACGCACATCGATAATCTGGATGTCTTCTCCGCTGTCCAGGCGCTGCTTAAGTTCAGTGGCAGTGATTTCCGGAATTTGCTGTGTGGCTGGTTGACCCATGATTCCTCCGAGGATGGGACTAACGTCAGTTGTGATTCGTCGTAAAAAGAGAATTTCTATTCTACTCGCTGAAATTGAAGACAAACAAGAGTAGAGGGCTGGGGCTGGAAGGTAGTGACTTGGTGAAAGTCCAAAGGCTTACAGTAATTTGCAGGTAAGGAAGGGGGCAAAGCGGAGCGCGCCCCCGCTCAGCCGCATAGCCACTCAACGCTGTCATGCGCAACCCAACTGCAGTACCTCTCAGTTAGGAAGGGGCAAAGCAGCGCCCTTGCTCCAGATTAAAATCCAAAGCAACAACTCAAGTAGACCCTTACCAGTAAAGGAGTTTCCTAACATGGCCCCAAATGGTCTAACCTCAACCTCGCTGGCGCACTCCACTATGTCACCGGCAACTGGACGCTGGCAGTGGATCTTGATTGGTGGTGGCCAGATGATTCAGAGAAGTTGTCGAAAGCAATGAAGGCGTCGGGTTGGTATTCCTATTGAAGAGAAAGACTTGAGTTACCACAGAGTTGTCGATAACAGAGTTGAGTGGCTATGCGGCTGAGCGGGGGCGCGCTCCGCTTTGCCCCCTTCCTTACCTGCAAATTAGTGAGGCTTGAGTAGTCCTTTTGGGGATCGTTCCGGTGCTTGGCACCGCAGCACTCCAAAGAGTTGAGTGGCAGTATCCGGTCGCTATCCGCTCCTTCTTAGAAACATGTCCAAAAAGCCCTTATTTTTCGCCATTGGCAAGTTTCATCTCGCTATCTGCTTGTCGCAGACGAGCAAAGCTACTCGGTTCTGTATTGAGCTGCTATGAGCATTTGGCTCCCCCGGAGCTTTTCTTTCTCCGCAGC
>Ga0180121_10000495_pt1 | contig 16567 bp, 15 predicted proteins | sample AntDrymUQ5402106_2_FD_129676 | JGI IMG/M metagenome (GOLD analysis project Ga0180121, IMG submission 129676) | Polar desert sand microbial communities from Dry Valleys, Antarctica - metaG UQ540 (21.06) (version 2) (version 2) | ecosystem: Environmental > Terrestrial > Soil > Desert | place...
TACTTCCGCCGCCACGCCGCCGTCATGTTCGAGCGTGCGCTGGACAGCTACGACGGAGTCGTGCGGGAAGAGCGAGCGGTGCTGACATACCTCGTGGGAGAGCTCTGGCGCCGTGTCGGTGATGTCCGCATGGCCCGGACGTGGTTCAACAAGGTTGCCGAGGAAATCACGGATTCCGCGTCGCAGCAGTGGATTCTCGATGCCGCGCGCCAGCAACGGGATTGCCCGAGGGAATGGTTCGGCTGATCTGACAGGAAGTGCTGATACGCAGACCAACGCGCCGCCGGGCATTCACCGGGCGGCGCGTCGTCCATCCGGCGGGGGCGCGACGAGCCTAACGTGTCCCGAACAATCGGTCGCCAGCATCGCCGAGCCCGGGGAGGATGTATCCCTGGGCGTTGAGCTCGCGGTCGAGCGACGCGCAGTAGATCATGACATCGGGATGAGTCGCGGCGAGACGTCGCACGCCTTCGGGCGCTGCGACGATGCAGAGAAAGCGAATGCGTGAAGCCCCGGCGCGCTTGAGTGACGTGACCGCTGCCGCCGCGCTGCCTCCGGTGGCGAGCATGGGATCGAGGATGAGGAACTCCCGCTCGCTCACGTCGCCCGGGATCTTGAAGTAGTAGTCCACGGGCTCGAGTGTGTCATGGTCGCGATACAGCCCGATGTGGCCGACGCGGGCACCGGGAACGAGGCGCAGGACACCCTCGACCATGCCGAGTCCGGCGCGAAGAATCGGGACGAGTGTGAGCTTCTTGCCACTGACCCGCCATCCCGTGCCCCGCTCGAGAGGTGTTTCCACCGACGTCTCTTCCAGGGACAGCTCGCTTGTCGCCTCGTAGGCCATCAGCATTGCGATCTCGTCAACGAGCTCCTTGAAGATCTTCGTCGGCGTGCTGCGGTCGCGGAGGATAGTGAGCTTGTGCTGGATGAGAGGGTGGCGAACGACGAGGAGACTGGGGAACGCGGGGGTGGTGTCCATGGCGCGGAAGGTACTATCTTCGCGCGCATGAAAGAATACCAGGCGGTAGTGCTGCGATTGACGGAGCGCACGAAGGATGATGAGGATGCGCTGACCGACTTGATGAACGAGCGGAGCCGCGGTGGATGGGAGCTCGCGATGATGACGCAGGACGCACAACGACTCGTCATCGTCTTCCAGCGCAGCGCGGACGTCGACGGCTAGCGTGGAGATCACGTTCGCCGGCGCAGCGCAGGAGGTCACGGGATCCTGTCACCTCGTTCATGTCGGCGGTCGCACGCTCGCGCTCGACTGCGGGATGTTCCAGGGCAGGCGCTCGGAAGCGCGCGAGAAGAACGCACACCTGCCCGTGGCGGTGGACTCCCTGGATGCGGTCGTCCTGTCGCACGCGCACATCGATCACGCCGGGCGGTTGCCGTTCCTCGTGCGAGAAGGGTACACCGGGCGGATCTGGTCAACCCCGGCGACGCGCGACCTCTGCGCGATCATGCTCGCCGACTCGGCGCACATCCAGGAAAAGGACGCCACCTTTCTCTCGCGCCGGGAGAAGGAATTCGTCGAGCCGCTGTACGGGCTTCGACACGCCGTCCACACCATCGAGCTCATGACCGGGGTACCGTACGATACTCCCTTCGAGCCGATGCCTGGTGTGCGCGCGACGTTCGTCGAGGCGGGGCACATCCTGGGTTCGGCGTCGGTCGTGCTGGACTGCACCGAGGATGGAGTCACTCGCCGACTGGTCTTCTCGGGAGATGTTGGTCGGGCGGGACTTCCCATCATCCGGGATCCGGCGCCTCCGGGTGGCGCTCACGTCGTGATCATGGAATCGACGTACGGCAACCGCGATCATGAGCCTGTCGAGGGAGCGCGAGCCCGACTAGCGGAGATCATCAGGACGACGGCAGCCCGCGGTGGACGAATTCTGATTCCCGCATTCGCCGTGGGGCGGACGCAGGAGATCATCTACGAGCTTCACGTCCTCACGCGCGAGAAGGCAATCCCGGCGATTCCGGTCTACATCGACAGCCCGCTCGCCATTGACGCGACGAGCGTGTTCGAGATGCACCCGGATCTATTCGATTTCAGCGAGGATCTCGTGCAGCGGGTGTCGGAGCTGTTCCAGTTCGTGCCCGTGACGTACACCCGCGATGTGCAGGCGTCGAAGGCGTTGAACGGAGCGCACGGGCCGATGATCATCATCGCGGCGTCGGGAATGATGGAAGCGGGGCGTATCCTGCACCATCTCGCGCACAGCGCACCCGATCCACGGAACACCGTGCTCATCGTCGGTTTCCAGGCAGAGCACACGCTGGGACGGCGCGTCGTCGAGCGGCAGCCGATGCTCAAGATCTTCGGCGACGAGGTTCCCCTGCGGGCCCAGGTCGAGATCATCGACGGGTACAGCGCGCACGCGGACCGCACGGAGCTGACGAGCTGGCTCGAACGGGTGCGTGCGACATCGCCAGGACTCGAGCGAGTGCACCTTGTTCACGGTGAACCACCTGCCCAGGGCGCACTCATGGAATCACTGACGGCGAAGGGATATCAGATCGACGCTCCGCCGCCCGGTGCAGTCCGCACCCTGTAGCACGCGGCCCACGCCCGTAGCCATGTGGGGGAGGAACGGGTGAACTCCGCCTCGGATACGTCGAAAAATCGGCGGTCGCGGACGAATGCCGCGGATCGCATCCTTCGCGCGGCGGCGTTCCGGCTCTCCATGATGGGCGCGGCCGACCTCAGCATGCAGGATGTCGCGACCGCCGCGGGTGTCAGCAAGGCGCTGATCCATTATCACTACCGGGACAAGGAGTCGCTCCTCGAGCAGGTTACCCTCTGGGCCACCGCGGGGATTCTCGAGCGCGAACGACGGGCGCTCGATGACAGCACAGCGGCAACGGCAGTCGATACGCTCTGGCAGTGGCTCGACGCAGAACTCAGCGGAGGCCATGTACGCCTGCTCCTGGAGCTCGGACAATATCGAGCGTCACGAGTCCGGGCGGCAGTCGCGGAATCGCACCGGGTTCGCAGGGAGGCATCGACCGAAAGTGTGCGGCGGCTGTTCCAGCTCCTGGAGCTGCGGCCACGAGTGCCGGTCGAGCTGCTTGGGGGAGTCGTTGTCACATTCATCGACGGTCTTGCTGGCAGGCCGCCATCCGACAGCGCACCGGATGCCTCCGTGACGGACGGTCCTGCCGATAGCGCGCCACTCGACAACGCTCAGGACGTCCGTGTGACGTTCGATGTTTTCTGGCTTTCACTACTCAGTCTCGCGGAGTAACGACCTTCCGCGACGGGTAACCCGTCCAATAGCTTGCGCCCATGGCGCGGCGGTCGTGGTGGAAGCTCCTGACGGGGAGCCTCGTGGTGATACTCCTCGTGCTGTGGCTCGCCTCGGCGGCCGCGGTCGTCATCTGGGGTTCGCGCGATCGCGCCAGGAACGCCGATGCCATCGTGGTCCTCGGGGCTGCGCAGTATGTCGGCCGCCCGTCGCCCGTGCTGAAAGCGCGACTGGATCATGCGGTCTCCCTCTGGTCGCGCGGGCTTGCGCCGCTGCTCATCGTGACTGGCGGCATGGGCTCCGGCGATACGACCAGCGAAGGCGCAGTCAGCCGGCAGTACGCGCTCCGGCACGGCGTTCCGGACAGTGCGATTCTCGTCGAAGGCCGGGGACGCACCACTCGCGAGTCGCTCGAGACCGTCGCGGACATGATGCAGGCGCGCGACCTGGATCGCGTCATTCTCGTGAGCGACCCCTTCCACATGCTTCGCCTGGCGGTGCTCGCCGGGGATCTCGGCCTCACGCCGTATACCTCACCGACGCCGACCAGTCCCATCTCGGCGAATCGGAACGAGGCCTGGCGCTATGTGCTGAGCGAGTCGATCAAGGTGCCGCTGGTATTCGTGTTCGGCAGGCCGGATACGAGACAATGACCCCTCGGCGCTCGCAATCGTCATTCAGGCAGGTCACCCGTCTTCCTGAATCAGTGGTAAATGAGGCAGCTCGCCGGACCCCTGATGCTGCTCGTGACGTTCAGTGCCTGCGCGCCAGACTCGCAAACAGATGCCGAGCGACGCGCAGAGGCCGCGCGTGCGGATTCGTCAGCGGCAGGATACGAGGTCGGACCGGCATCGAGCGGACGCCCGCTTTCCAGCCAGGGACTGGATAACGGACCACGACGGCCGGATTCGATCGGAGCTGCCGGGTCGAACCCGGGAACAGCGGCAACGGGTCCGGGGACTTCCTCGACACAGCCAACCGGTCTCGTCGTCCCGGTCAAGCCCGTAAGCGGTACCGGCGCCGACTCCACCAAGCGGGGATCTCCAGGATCGACAGGCCGCACTCAAGGTGCAGGTAAAGCGCGGCGTGATTCGGCGAGCGCTTCACTCCCGCCACTCGATCCTGCGCTGGAAGCAAACTTCCTCGTCTACGATACCACGAAAAAAACGGCGATCTTCCAGCTCGCTGCAAGTGACGAGATTGCAGCCCAGGTGAGCTTCAATGGCGCTCGGCACGGTGGGCGGACGATCACCATTCCCCTGGGCTGGCGCGTGACCATCGCGTTCGCGAACCGTGATCCGGAGCTTCCGCATTCGGCAACGATCGTCGCAGTGACCGGCACGATTCCGGAGCAACTTCCCGAGCCGGTCTTTCCCCGCGCGCAGACGATACGGGTAGATGAGGGGCTTCTCGAGGGCGACGTGGATGAGATTCTCTTCACGGCCGATCGGGTAGGCCGATACCAGCTCGCCTGCGGAGTCCTCGGCCATGCACAGCGTGGTCAGTGGATTACGCTGGATGTTTCGACCACGGCGACCGTCCCGACCTACCGGTAGCACCTGCCGATTAGTATCAGATAGGTACTAATCAGCAGGTGCTCCGTGCCCGAGGGCTCGCATCAGCCAGCTCCAGTACCGATCACCCCCGTGCTCGATGACCGTGTTGTGGTCAGCGCCGGGAACGATCAGCAACTCGCCCTTGAGCCGTGCAGCGGCGAAGACACGCTGTCCCATCTGCAGCGGGATGACCTGATCCTCAGTCCCATGGGCAACCCAGACCGGGGTGTCCAGCGAGCGGACGATCGCCTCGGTGTCGTACCGCACCCGAACGCCGCGCATCCGGTATAACAGCGTGGCCACGGGAGAGATCAGGCTCGCCATGTCCCGCACCGATGTGAGAGGCGCAAGAAGTACCAGCACCTCAGGCTGGGTGTCCCTGGCCAGCTCTGTGGCGATGGCACTGCCGAGCGAGTGGCCGAAGAAGGCGATGTGCTCCGGCGCAACGCCAAGGGAATCGCGCGCAACGGAGTAGATGGCACGCGCATCGAGGCGGCCGCCACGGTAAGTAGGCTCACCGGAAAGGCCCGCATAGCCACGATACTCGGGGAGCAACACGGCGCGACCCGTGCGCCGCGAGACCTCAGTCGCCCAGGGAATCTGCCAGGCCGCGAGATCCGCGTTGCCGTGAAAGACGATGACGAGCCCCTTGCTGGATGGTCCTGCCTCGACGAGATAGGCGAAGAGCGGCTGGCCATCCGATGCCTGAAAGTCGATACGCCGCGCACCACCGCCGTCGGGATGGGGCGGACCGGGCGGCTGGAACGCGATTCGCTCCTGCCCGTGCCAGAGCGTGACCATCATGACGCCAAGGACGACGGCGAGGATGATCCCCGCCGAGAACAGCACTGTGAGCACGCGCTGCAACCTCCACACTCCCACCGTGATCCGCATCCGATCGTGAGCAACGATGCTCGACGCAGCGCCCGCAGTACCGGGCGCACCACTGGTCGTCGGGGTTCTCCCGATGCTCGCGTGAGTGCAATTTACGTCGATGCAGATTCCGATAGAGACGTATCGCCTGCCGAACGGTTTGCTGGTGAGCCTCTCGGAGGATCACACCGCGCCTCTGGTTGCCGTCAACCTGTGGTACCACGTTGGATCAGCCAATGAGCGCGAGGGACGTACGGGCTTCGCGCATCTGTTCGAGCACATGCTCTTCCAGGGGTCCGCGCATGTGGAAGCGAACGAACACTTCGAGCTGATTCAACGCGCCGGGGGCACCCTCAACGGCTCCACCTGGCTCGACCGGACCAACTACTTCGAGACCGTTCCATCGAATCAGCTCGCGCTCGCCCTCTGGCTGGAAGCAGACCGAATGGGACAGCTCCTGCCGGCCATGACGCAGCAGAAACTCGACACGCAGCGGGATGTCGTGAAGAACGAGCGGCGCTGGTCGGTCGATAACCAGCCGTACGGCACGTGGTGGGAGCGCCTGCCCGCGCTCACCTTCCCGACCGACCACCCGTTTCATCACTCGCTGATCGGATCAATGGAGGACCTGAACGAGGCACGGCTGGAGGATGTCGCGCAGTTCTTCGCGACGTACTATACCCCGGACAACGCCGTGCTCTCCATCGCGGGAGACTTCGAGTCCTCGGAAGCACGTGCCCTGGTGCAGCGATTCTTCGGTGGCATCCCGAAAGGACGTGGAAAACCGCCACTGCCGAGCATGATCGTGCCGGAACGATTCGGAACGTGGCACCGCGAAACAGTTCCCGATGCGGTGGTGCTGGCGAGGCTCTTCCTCGCCTTTCGCATACCTCCTTTCGGCAGCGAGGGCCATGAAGCGGCGAGCATTGCCGGTGCAGTGCTGGGCCTGAAACGTGGAAGTCGCCTGCACCGGACGCTGGTCCGTGAACGCCAGGTCGCGGCGGAGCTTTCAGCGTTCACCTTCGACCTCACGAAAGGGTGTGACCTGCTCGTGCTCGACGTGACGGCACGACCGGAAATCAGTGGCGAGATGCTCGAGGAAGAAGTCGCGCGGGAGGTCGATGCATTTCGAGAGCGTGGCGTCACGCAGGAAGAGCTCGACCGGGCGATTGCACTGATCGAGACGGGCCTGATCGTGTCGATGCAGGCTGCGGGAGACCGTGCGGACAAGCTCTCGCTCTTCGCGACCTATTTCGGCGATCCATCGCTCGTCAACGAACAGGTTGACCGCTATCGAGCGGTGACGCGCGAACGCGTCGAGACGTTCACGCAGGCCTATCTCGGCGACGACAACCGGGCGAGCCTGCTCTACGTTCCGCGAGATCCCGCGCCCGAGCAGGAAGCACAGGCCGAGATGGCAGCGACGAGTCGGTGACGACGATTACCCGCCCACAGCCCGGGCTTCCGCGCGCCTACCGGTTTCCCGAGTTCGCCCGTCGAACGCTCCCGAATGGGATGCGCCTCATCATCGCGCCGGTGCACAAGCTGCCTGTCGTGAGCATCATCGCGGTGGTCGAGGCGGGGGCAACGTCGGATCCACGTGGGCAGGAAGGCCTCGCGCAGCTGACTGCGCGCACGCTGGTCGAAGGCACGACGACGCTGAACGGCGTGGAGCTGACGGAGCGTCTTGAAGGCATCGGCAGCTCGATCGAGCCATCAACGGACTGGGACCATGTCTCGGCCAGCACGACGGTCCTGACGGCGCGCGCGCGGACGGCGACGCAGCTGCTTGGCGACGTGCTCATGGCGCCGGCGTTTCCCGAGCGGGAAATCGAGCGGTTGAAGCGTGAGCGACTTGCCGAGCTGATGCAGCAGCGCGCCGAGCCGCGTGGACTGGCTGACGAGATGTTCTCGCGTTTCCTCTATGGAGCGGAATCGCGCTATGCAGAGCCGGAAGGGGGGAACGAGCAATCAGTTGGCGCGCTGGTGCGTGCCGATGTCACTGCCTTCCACCAGCAGCGGTATCGGCCGGGTACGACGCTGCTCGTGATCGCCGGCGACATCTCGACCGCCGATGCAGAGCGAATGGTCGAGGAAACCTTCGGGATGTGGACCGGATCCGCACTGGTGCCAGCGCTGGTGCGGGATCGACCCGCTCGGCAGACGCGCGGCGTGCACCTGGTGGCGAAGACCGACGCCCCCCAGTCGGAACTGCGCATCGGTCATGTCGGCGTTCCACGGCTGCATCCGGACTATTTCAGCCTCGTCATCATGAACGCGATCCTTGGCGGTCTCTTCTCCTCGCGGATCAACCTGAACCTGCGCGAAGTCCACGCGTACACCTACGGTGCGTTCTCCGCGTATGACTGGCGCCGTGGGGCGGGGCCGTTCCTGGTCTCGACCGCGGTGAAGAGCGACGTCACCGATGGCGCCGTGCACGAGGTCGTACACGAGATCGAGCGCATGCGCGAAGCGAAGCCGACCGATGAAGAGCTGTCACTCGCGACGAGCTATCTCGACGGCGTTTTTCCGATTCGGTATGAGACGACGTCAGCGATTGCCGGCGCGCTGGCGAGCATGGCCGTTCACGGCCTCCCCGATGACTACTTCGACCGCTACCGGGAGCGCATCCGCGCCGTGACGGCCGATGATGTTCTCGCTGCGGCACGGGCTCATCTCCATCCCGAGCAACTGCAGATAACCGTCGTGGGCGACCCACGGGTCGTGCGGGCACCACTGGAGCGGCTCGCGCTTGCCGCGATGGCGGTGTACGACACCGATGGAACATCGCTGCGATGACGGCCGACCGAGGCCCAGGAGAGGAGATAGCGGTGAACGGTGCACGGATCGGAAGCCGGCGACTGTACAGCGGGCGAATCATCAGCCTGGACGTGGATCAGGTTCGGTTTCCCAACGGATCGATCGGTGAGCTCGAGCTGGTTCGCCATGCCGGAGCGGCGGCCGTGGTCCCGTTCCTGAGCGATCCCCTGGGTGAGGACCCGCAGATCCTGCTGCTGAAGCAGTACCGGTATGCCGCCGAGGGCTACCTCTACGAGATTCCGGCTGGCCGTCTTGATGAGGGCGAAACTCCGGCGGACTGTGCGCGACGAGAGCTCCAGGAGGAAACCGGGTGTACCGCGGAGCGTGTCGAACCGCTGATGTCCATGTACTCCACGCCCGGATTCTCCGATGAGCGGATCCACCTCTTCATGGCCAGCGGGTTGACGCAGGGAAACAGCGGCCCTGAGCCGGACGAGTTCATCGAGGTCGAAGCGATGCCGCTTTCCCGGGCCCTCAACATGGTGAAGGCCGGGGAGATTCCCGATGGGAAGACGGCGCTGGCCCTGCTCTACGTCGCCGGCTTCCGACTAGGTCGCTGAGCCCCCCGACCATCGCTGTCGCCCGGCTCCCCCGAATGCTGGTTGAGCCCGTCGAGCCTGAGTATCCGTAGGGCAGGCATCGGATGTGGCGTGCGGGCCGATCGCGGGGTGTCCTCCACAATGTCCGATTATGGAGACATTTCACGGTCCCGCGAGTTTGCGGCGCACCGGGCTGTTTTGCGTAAATCATTGATTTATTGAGGTTTGCGCCAATCGTTCCCTGTCAGGGTGGACGGCACGGTGCCTGCCAATAGAGTACCCGACAAACAGAACCGGAGAGCGATACAACGCACCTGCAATGTCCGCGAACGATCACGGTGGTCTGGGGAGGGGAGAGAAATGGCTGATATCGCGTTGAAGCAAAAGGTGGCGCTGCCAGGGGCGGCTGTTCGAGCGCAACTCAAGACGCTGGATGATGCAGCGGTCGTGACTGCGTTTCTGGGCGGCGAGGAGCGTGCATTCCAGGAGCTGGTGGAGCGCTATCAGACGCGACTCCTCAACTTCGTGTACCGCACGATCGGCGACCGCGAGAAGGCGGAAGATCTGGTGCAGGAGGTCTTCATCCGGGTGTACCGGCACCTGCACCGCTTCGATCGGTCGAAGAAGTTCTCGACCTGGATCTACACCATCGCGTCGAATCTGGCGAAGAACGAGCTCCGCAACCGGTCGCGGAATCCGCTGGTGCTCTTTCAGACCATCAGGAAGAACTGGCAGGACGAAGATCGTCCGCTGCAGTTCGAGGATGTCGGCTCGCGTCCGGACGACCTCTACCGCAAGCGACATCTCCGTGAGCTGGTAGAGGAATCCGTGGCCCAGCTGCCGGAGCACCACCGCGAAGTGTTCGTGCTTCGGGAGCTCGAGGGGAAATCGTATGAGGAGATCGCAGACATCACCTCGTGCAACCTCGGAACGGTCAAGTCGAGGCTGAATCGAGCGCGGAACTCCTTCGCGGCGATCATCGAGCCCTTCCTCGACTGAGCGCCGAACGGCGATCGCAGGGACGGGGTCTCACCGATCGAGGATTCGACCGGGAAAGCGGCGGGAGGCTCATGCCTCCCGCCGCTTTGTCGTTCCGCCAAATCTGTTGCAAAAAAGGGCGACCTGAATCCCTCGTGCGGGGTATGATTGTGCGCGGTGAGATCCCCCACGTCTCATTGTCTGGATCGTCTCAACAGGACGGACCACCCCGGGAACCCGGAACAGCCTCCTGGGTACCCTAAGCCGAATCAGTCGCCTCCCCCGCCGTAACATCATGGACTGTCGCATCTTCCGAAACAATCACGCCGCCTTCGTCGACGATACGCTCTCAGCGGTCGACATCGCGGCTGGTCGGCGCCATCTGCTCAAATGCGAAGACTGCGCGCGGTACGATACCAACGTCCGGCGTGCACTTCTGGTCTTCCGAAATCTGCCGACCATTCAGCCCTCAGCGGATTTTTCGGCGCGGCTGAGTGCGCGTCTCGCGGAAGCTCGCGCCACGCCGACGATCGAGTGGCGTCAGCGGGGCCCCGGCCTTGGTGCCTTTGCGGCTGCGGTACTCGCCGTTGTCGCGCTCGGGTATGTCACCATCGCGGGCTACGAGCTCGCGAACCCGACTCCAGCGCTCGCGCTCGCACCGGTCGTCGCGATGCAGCCCGAAGCGGTCGCATCGCCCATGATCAGCTCGGCGATCGCCGCCTCCATGTCGATGGGCATTCCGGTCTGGCCGGCGATGCTGATGGCAGAGCAGGCATCGCTCCAGTTCAGCAACGCCGAGTACCAGCTTACGAGCTGGAGTCGCTAGCAGCGCGCGGCGCTCCGGGTAACCGGAAGCGCTATATTCCGCGCATGTCAGTCGCGGCGCAGCGTGCCCTGCACAAGGCCATCAGCTCGGGCACCTTCGAGCGCGCCTATCTGCTCTACGGCGACAACGATTTCCTGAAGGATGCTGCGGCTCGGCAGATCGTCGATCGCGCTGTCGATCCCGGAGTCCGGGACTTCAACGTCGAGATCCGGCGCGGCGGTGATGTCGATGCCGAGGCGATGGAGTCGCTTCTCGGAACGCCCCCGATGATGACGGATCGCAGGGTGGTCGTGCTCCGGGATGTGGGCGCCCTGAAGAAGCCCGCGCGCGCGGCACTGGACCGCTACCTGGCGAACCCGGCACCGGACGCCGTCATCGTGCTCGTTGCCGCGGCGGGTACGGCGGACAAGGGGCTCGAGGCGAAGACCACGGCGGTCGAGTTCCCGATCCTCACCGAGGACCGGATTCCGAAATGGATCTCGCACCACGTGACGACCGTGCTTGGCGGGACGATCACTCCGTCGGCCGCCACGCTCCTGCTGCAGGCGATCGGGACGGACCTTCCGCAGATCGCCTCCGAGCTCGAGAAGCTGATGAGCTTCACGGACGGCGCCGAGATCGATGACGAGGCGGTGAGCGCCATCGTCGGGATTCGCAGGGGTGAAACCCTGTCCGACCTGCTCGACGCTGTGGCGATGCGCAACCCCATCCGGGCGACCGAGCTGCTGGACCATGTGCTCTCGCTGCCGAAGACCAGCGCCGTCAGCATCGTCATGGCGCTGACGACCCAGACGCTCGCGCTCGCGTGGGGCCGGGTGTTGCGCGATGAGGGGAGGTCCTCGTCAGAGATCGAGCGCGCGTACTTCGGGCTGCTGAAGGAATCCAGCGCAATGACTGGGCGTCCGTGGGGCGAGGCGATCCGCTGCTGGGCGCAGGCTTTGGATTCGTGGACCAGCGGCGAGCTGACGTGCGCGCTCGATGCACTGCTCACGGCGGACGTGGCGCTGAAGGAATCCCGCGTCTCGTCCGATGAGCAGACACTCGTGACCCTGATCCTCTCCATGTGCAGCCCACGATGACCTCGTCCGCGAACCGCTCGCGCTCCCGGAAGCCATTCCGGAGTGCCGTCGTCCTTCTTTCGCTGGTGGTGCTTGCGTTGCCTGCCGAGGCACAGCCGCCAGTGGGTGCCGACACGATGTACCTGCGCGCGCATGGCCTCGTGAGCCGCGGGCAGGGGGCGCAGGGCCGCGCGCTGGTGGATTCGCTGCTCCTCGTAACGCCTCCCGGCACCCCAGCGTACGCGGAGGGACTGTTCTGGCGGGCCGTGACAGCGACCCGGGTGGAGGATGCGGAGCGCGATTATCTCAGGCTCGTGATCGAATACCCGCTCTCGCCGCGCTCGGAAGATGCCCTGATACGGCTGGCTGAGCTCGAGATGATGCGCGGCGATCGTACCCGGGCGCAGCGTCATCTGCAGCGATTGATCATCGAGCACCCGAACGGCCCCGGGCGCGCGCGCGCGAGCTACTGGCTGGCGCGCGTGTTCTTCGAAGGCAATGATCTGCCGCGCGCGTGCAACGAGCTGAATGTCGCTCGCTCGCGTGCGGCGGTGAGCGATGTCGAGCTGCGCAACCAGCTCGACTATCAGGCCCAGCGATGTGTCGGCGTGAACGTGGTCATCGCCCCGCCGACAGCTCCGCCGACCTCGGTTTTTACGACGAACCCGCCGACGCCGTCGACCACGCCGACGCCATCGCTGCCTCCGACCACGAGCGTTGCGGTGCCGCCGATTGTGTCAGCGCAGCCTGTGGTTCCGTCCGTGCTTCCGTCGGCTCCGCCGGTTGCTGCGCCAATCGCTGCACCAATCTCCGCGCCAATCGCTGCGCCTCCTTCGGCAGTGGCAGCATCCACTCCCGTTTCTCCGGCACCAGAGACGGCACGTCGCGCTGCTCCCGGATTCACGGTACAGGTTGCCGCGTTTCCGACGAAAGCAGCGGCCAACGGGTTCATGGAAACGCTCCGCGCGAAGGGGTACGATGTTCGAGTCTGGGGGACGGAATATCCCTTCAGGGTTCGCATCGGACGCTTCGCGACACGCGCCGAGGCGACGACCATCGCGCAGGAGCTCCGGACGCGCATGATCGCGAAGGACGCATTCGTCGTGGAGGCAGAGGTGCGGTGAGTCGTGATACCACGACGCCCCTGATGCAGCAGTACCGGGAGATCAAGTCGCGTCACCAGGATGCGATCCTGTTCTTCCGGATGGGGGAGTTCTACGAAATGTTCTACGAGGACGCCGAGGTGGCCTCGCGAACGCTCGGCCTCACGCTGACATCGCGCAACAATGGTGGGGCGGCGGAGGTCCCGCTGGCCGGTCTCCCGGTCAAGGCCGCCGGGGACTACCTGCGACGACTCGTGCAGCAGGGCTTTCGGGTCGCGATCTGTGAGCAGGTGGAAGATCCCCGGCTCGCGAAGGGAATCGTTCGGCGGGAAGTCGTCGAGACGATCACGCCAGGCGCCGCATTCGCGGATGACCTGCTCGATGGCGAACGGAATAACTTCCTCTGCGCCGTCAGCACCGAGGGCAGCGGTCCGCTCGCCCGCATCGCGATCGCTGCCGCCGACATGTCCACCGGCGAGGTCAGACTCGCAAGCTGTAATGCTGGCGACGCGACCATGACGCTCGCCCGCTTTGCGCCTCGCGAGCTGCTCGTCGCGCGGTCGTCGCCCACAGTCGCCTCGCCGCTCCCCTACGGAGGCGCGGAGGGCGCGCTCGTGACGGAGCGCGAGCCGTGGGAGTTCGACCCCGAGCTCGGTCGCACGGAGCTCACGCGGCACTACGGCATCGCGTCGCTCGACGGGCTCGGGATCGAGGCGGACGATGACGGTGTCGTCGGCGCGGCGGGTGCGTTGCTGCGCTATCTGCGTGAGCTCCAGCCATCGGGGATCTCGCACCTCGCGCATCCGGTGGTCGAGCGGCGTGGCGATGTGATGCCGCTCGATGAGATGACGCGTCGAAACCTGGAGCTTGTCGAATCGCTGCGCGGCGGTGACATCGCGGGGACGCTGCTCGGGGTTCTCGACCGCACGCTGACACCGATGGGCGCCCGACTGCTCCGGCAGTGGATCCTCGCGCCGCTGATCGACCGCGCCGTGATCGATGACCGGCTCGATTCAGTCGGTGCACTCGCTCGAGGTCCGCTTGCCCGACAGAAGCTGCGGGATGCGCTCGACGGTGTTCGGGACGTCGAGCGCCTTGCCTCGAAGGCCGCCGTGGGACGCGCCACGCCGCGGGAAATGGGAGCGCTCGGCGCCTCGATCGCTCGGCTTCCGCTCGTCGGCGACGCCGTGCGGACGCTCGGCCCGGTTGGGGCACTGACCGCCGTGCTCGAGCAGTGGGACGAATGCGCGACGCTGCGCGACGAGATCGGCGTGGCACTCGTCGACCGTCCCCCGGCCGCGCTCGGTGATGACGCGACGATCCGCCCGGGATTCGATACGGAGCTCGATGACCTGCGGACCCTCCGCGACGGCGGCAAGGATGGCATCGCCGCAATACAGGCCCAGGAGCGTGCGCGCACGGGGATACAGTCGCTCAAGGTCGGCTACAACAAGGTGTTCGGCTACTTCATCGAGGTGACGAACACCAACCAGCACCTCGTACCGGCAGACTACCAACGGCGGCAGACGCTCACGGGCGCCGAGCGCTACGTCACGCCCGCGCTCAAGGAGTACGAGGAGCGCGTCCTGACCGCAGTCGAGCGCATCGAGGTGCGGGAGCGCGCGATCTTCGAGGCCGTTCGGAGCAGCATCGGCCGGCAGGTGGGGCGGCTGCAGGGTGTCGCACGATTGCTGGCGACGCTGGATGTGTTCGCCGCGCTCGCCGAGGTCGCGGAGCGCGAGGGGTATGTGCGGCCGGTAATGACCGACGGGTTCGAGCTCGACATCCGTGCGGGCCGGCATCCGGTGGTCGAGCGGATGATGCCGCGGGAGAAGTTCATCCCGAACGATGTGCGGCTGACGCGAGACGCGCGGGTGATGATTCTCACGGGGCCGAACATGGCGGGCAAGTCGACGATCCTCCGCCAGGTCGGCCTCATCGTCCTCATGGCGCACATGGGGAGTTTCGTTCCGGCAGCGGCGGCGAGCATTGGGCTCATCGACCGGGTGTTCACGCGGGTCGGGGCGAGCGACAACCTCGTGCGCGGTCAGTCGACGTTCATGGTGGAGATGTCGGAGACGAGCGCGATCCTCCATACGGCGACGGAGCGAAGCCTTGTCCTGCTCGATGAGATCGGTCGCGGAACATCGACATACGATGGCGTCGCGATCGCATGGGCGGTGACGGAGCACCTGCACGACCAGACGGGCGCGAAGACGATCTTCGCGACGCACTACCACGAGCTGACGCAGCTCGCCGACGAATTAGTATCTGTCTGCAACTATAACGTCGGGGTGCGGGAGGTCGGGGACCAGATCCTCTTCCTTCATCGGCTGGCGCCGGGAGGAGCCGATCGCTCGTACGGGATCGAAGTCGGACGTCTTGCCGGGCTGCCCGCGGCAGTGCTCGTCCGCGCGCGCGCCGTGCTGGCCTTGCTCGAAGGCGAGCTGCTGGTGCCGCGACTTCGGGGGGAGCGCGATGCAGTGCCGCCTCGCCAGTCCGCCGTCGAACAGCTCGCCCTGTTCAGCGCGCTTCCGCACCCGGTCGTCGAGCAGCTTCAGGGACTCGACATCAATACCCTGACACCGCTCGATGCGCTGTCGCTCCTGGCGCGGCTCGCTGATGAGGCGCGCGGCCCCTCGTGACCCGCCGGATTAGATTAGGGGCCATGCGTCGAGCCTTCCCACCTGTCCTGCCCGTCGTCGCCGTGCTGCTGCTTGCCGGCTGTGTCACCGATGAAGGCAAGGACAAGATCCAGAACGTGTTCGCGACGACAGCCGGATCGCGGCCGGACACGATGCCGGCGATGCGCAACAAGGAGCTTCCCTTCCGGTATCCGTCGGCGCTGTATGCGCAGAAGGTCCAGGGCAACGTCACGCTCCGGATCTTCATCGACAGCACCGGGCAGGTGCACCCCGAGTCGACGCTCGTCGTCGAACCGTCGGGCTATCCGGCACTCGACAGCGCGGCCGTGAAGGGATCATCGGAGCTGAGCTTCGTGCCGGCGAAGAAGCGCTCGCAGCCGATGGCCGTGTCGGTGCTGTATCCGGTCTACTTCCGCCATCCCCAGGCGCCCCCCCTGCCCGGTGACACGATCCTGAAGAACTACCCAACGCTCGTCCCGCCCAGAGAGCCGGCTCGAATTCCGCCTCCATGACCGCTGTCGAGCGCAACCGCCGTCCCTACGCCAACGTGCTGGAGACGGTCGGATGGACGCCGCTGATCCGCCTCAACCGGGTGACGCGCGGCATCCGAACCCCGGTATACGGCAAGGCGGAGTTCTTCAATCCGGGCGGGTCGCTGAAGGACCGGATTGGGCTGCCGATCATCGAGCGGGCGGAGCGCGAGGGGAAGCTCAAGCCTGGCGGCACGGTGGTCGAGGGGACGAGCGGGAACACCGGCATCGGCCTCGCGATCGCGGCCGCGCTGAAGGGCTACCGCTGCATCTTCACGATGCCCGACAAGATGGCGCAGGAGAAGGTGCGGCTGCTCAAGGCGTTCGGCGCGGAGGTGATCGTCACGCCGACGGCCGTGCCGCCCGACCATCCGGACAA